>Ga0194129_10002953_pt1 | contig 24394 bp, 18 predicted proteins | sample TA2KigCa35mmetaG_FD_150862 | JGI IMG/M metagenome (GOLD analysis project Ga0194129, IMG submission 150862) | Freshwater microbial communities from Lake Tanganyika, Tanzania - TA2015038 Kigoma Deep Cast 35m | ecosystem: Environmental > Aquatic > Freshwater > Lake | place: Tanzania: Lake...
CCTCGCCGGAGGTTGCTTGACCTGGAAAGAGTGTACCCGTGTCCATCGGGTGATCAACCGGCGCTCACGCGGCAACAAAAAACCGGCGAACCCGAAGGCCCGCCGGTTTGATGATTTCGTCGCCGTCACGCGGCTGGAGCCGGCAGCCCGCGATCAGTAGGAGTTTTCCGAGAGCGGCTTGAGGGTGTTAAAGCCGGAGACGATTCCGGGCATGAAGCCCGCCCCGCCGACCGTGTTGCCGGTGAGGAGTTGGGAATACACGGCCGCGTCGAGGCCGTCGCTGACGAACTTGGCGTGGCCGTCGCAGAACACCGCCATCACGCCTCCCGGGTGCCGCGACGAGGGCAGGGCCTCGGGGCGGACGCCGATCGACGCGGCCGTGGCGGTGGCCGGCTGGTTGATGACCTTGAACGGCGTGGTCACGACGGGAGACGACGGGAAGCTGGAAATGTCGGCCAGAATCAGGCCGATGCCGACGATCGGCATGCCCGTGCCGCTGAACGGCTGGGTCGCATCCCAGGCCCGCGGAGAGAACGAGTATTGCTGCGACGCCGACCGCGGGGCAGCGTCGTAAGCGGCTTGCGGGGAGAACATCGCCCCGTTGCGCTCCATCGCCAACAGCGTCATCGTCGCGCCGTCGCCACCACTGATGTAGTCGATGCTCGTCTTGGCCGAGGCATAGACACCACTCGAACCGGCGCGGCCGAACGTGTCCATCATCACGCCGTCGTCGCGGAACTGCCGCCCGGCGATCACGCCCATGCCGATGTTGCCGGCGTAGGCGATCGTCGGCGTGCCCTCGGGATCGGGGCTGCTCGACGGGCAGATGAAGATCTCGATCGCCGGCACCTGGACCTGAGTGCCGTTGTTGAGCGGACGGCCGGCCATCGGGGGCGGGGCAAGCCCACAGTCCTCCCACAGCTTGTACAGGTCACGCCGCTCGAGATTGGGAAGGAGGAGCACAGGCCAGCTCACGGCACCGAACGCGAGCTGATCCTGCTGCTGGGCCGACGTCAGGGCGGCGCTCCCGAAGGCCGTCGTCGCCGGGTGCTTGTTGCGCCAGCCAGGGATGAACTGCTTCTGGCTGTCGAACGACACCGCCGCCAGTCCGATTTGCTTGATGTTGTTGAGGCAGGTGTTGCGCCGGCCAGACTCACGGGCCGCTTGGACGGCCGGGAGGAGAAGGCCGACGAGCGTGGCGATGATCGCGATGACCACGAGGAGCTCCACGAGCGTGAAGCCGCGGGGGGCGTGCCGTTTCATGGGAAGGTTCCTTGATGCCGCCTGGCCGCTGGAGAGCGGGAGCGGAGCGGTGACGAGCGGGAGATCGGAGGCGACGCAGCGTGAAGGACGTACGGACGGGACGGGTGGACTGTTCAAAGCGACGGCGAAACCGGAAGGGTGGCCCGGTGGCCAACCCCCCACACCACATTGACCGCCCCCTCATGAGGACGGATCGCAGACCTTGCCCCTACAAATAGTTTCGGGTCCAGAACCGGCTTTGTCCAGCGCAGGGGCTCGGGTGGTGCCCCCTCGGCGATGCAGGTCGGGCAAGGTGTCAGGGACTGACGAACGAGTGCCGCACGGTGATCTGCCGGATCTGCCGGCTGGAGGGTTCGTAGCAGCGGATCCGGACTTCGATACCGCGCAGCGGATACTGGTAGGGGGGCTGGGTTTCCGTCTCGCCGGGATCCTCGCCGGCGTCGGCAAAGTCGCCGTCGCCATTGAGGTCGGCCGAGGGATCGGTCTCGTCGACCCGGCCATCGCCATTGTTATCGAGGCCGTCGGCTCCCTCGTCGACGGTGTTGTCGCCGTCTTCGTCGCGCCCGTTGGTCTCGTAGTGCGTGCTCCAGGTGTCCCAGACGCGGGCCCTCGGATTCGGAAACGGGGCCGCCGAGCCACGCAGGCCGCTCCGCGGCTGGCCGAACCCGGAAAACCGCGACACCGGCACCTGGTTATTCGGTGGATTCCCGGGCTTCATCGTGCCGTTGCCGAGATCGACGTAGCCACCGAAAGCGAACGCCGGGGGCGTGAGCCCGGCAGCGGTCAGGTAGGCGGCCCCGTAGCCAGGGTCACCGGGTACCAGGGGCGTCGTCTGGCCAGGGCGCAGGGGGATCGGGGCCTCGGGGTCGAAGACGCGGACGTCGAACGCGATGACGTTGGTGAGGATCACGTCCTCCCCTTCGCGGCTCCCGCGAAACACGAGGCCGTCCGGGACGATCTCACCGATGGCGTCGCGGCTCTGGTGACCGCTGTCGGGCAGGGATCCGGCGCCGTACGTGCCGACGTATCCCGGGTGTCCGGGACGCTGCGACTCCTCCGGCTGTTGCAGGATCCCGTCGTAGTTGTGGTCCTCCCAGTTGACGCAGAAGCCGAAGGGAAACCCGCTGCCGTCGGTGTTGCCGACGACGTTGTGCATGAACCGCGCCTCGCGCCGCGTCAGGTCGGCCAGCGTGTTGGGAACGAGCCGGCCGGGGGAGATCGTGCTGGTGGGGTCCTGATTGGGGAGCGTCATGCCGGCGTTGCGCTCGAACCGGGCCGAGACGTCGTACAGGTCGAAAAACTGCGACCACGGGTAATACCCCTGGCGCATCGCCGCCGTGTTCGACGGGATCGACACGTTTTGGGCATTGGTCGTCATTGGCGGAACCGCCGGGGGCGACGGCAGGCTCGTGCCGCTGTAAAATGGATCGATGCCGACGTAGCCGAGGACGAGGAGCTGCTTGCGGTACAGCGTGAACGTCACCGGGTCGGTCGGACCCGCAGAGCCGGTCGAGCCGCTGACCGTGCGGCGCAGGAACCAGCCGACCTCGGCCACCGGGCTCTCGAGCGTGCGCACGCCGGCGCTGGTCGTGAACCTCCCCTGAAACGGCGGATCGGTGCTCCGCGTCGTGAACAGGAGCACGTCGTCGATGTCGCCGACGATCCGGTCGTCGCTGCCGCTGCCCGCGATCAGGCTGTAGGCGGCGTTGCCCCCCTTGGCGACACCGCCGGCGCTGACCGTGTCGGACTCGGGCCCCTCGATGACCTCGAAATAGCCGTCGCCGGAGTCGGGATCGAGCGGCGGGAGCGTGCGGGCAGTCGCGCCGGCGAGGTCGCCGCGGAGGCGCCACGCCGCCGAGCGCATCCGGCCGTCGAGCTCGATCATCGCCCGGCTGTCGGACACGGCCGTGCCGAACGCGCCGAACACCTGCGCGATCGCCGCCATCAACAGCAGCGTCGCCGCGGTGGCGACGAGCATCTCGACGAGCGTCATGCCGGAGCGGCGGCCCTGCCTGCGGGTCATTCGATGATCCTCCGCAGGACGACGGCGTCGCGCACGTTGTGGGGCTTGCCCGGCTCGAAGGCCACCGGGATCGACCGGTCGATCACGTAAAACGCCCGGTGCGTCCGGACGCTGTCGGGGTTCCCCTCGATCATCTCGCGGAGCGTGATCCAGACGCCGAACAGGTGCGACCGCGTGGTGGTGGTGTTGGCCAGCCGCGTGGCGGTGTAGAGGCCGTGGACCGGATTCAAGTCGATCGACTCCTTGAGCCCGGGCTCCTGGTTCTTGTAGTCGTCAGTCGCCGGCTTGGGCCGGTTGGCGGCGTTGCCCTGCGTGTCGGGCAGGGTGGGATCGAGGTTCGGGTTCTTGTCGAGGGCGAGAAGTTGCGCCATCGACCGGGCCGGTTGGCCGGAGGCGAAGTCGGCGACCTCGGCGGCCGAGATGCCTTGCGCCGCCACACGCTTGCGGAGTGGCGTCGGGGCGGGCGTCTGGTTGCCGTTGACCTTCGTGACCAACGGCCCGGCGACGACGGCGTCCCACACGTCGTCGGCGGTGACCGTGTTGAGATTCACCCGCCCGGGCTCGCGGAACGCCGAGAGCTGGTTGACAGGCGTGGTCACTGTGCCGATCCCCGCCTGCGACCAGAGGTTCGTCGCGGTCGTCGCCACCGGCAGGCTCGTGTGGATGGCAGCGAACCGGGTCGGCACATGGACGGCGTCGAGGAGCAGCAGCGAGGGAAGATCGGTCGCCGCGGCATCAAGTCGCCGATATGAATCGAGCACTTGCCATGGCCCCTTGTCGTGGATCCTGTCACCGGGCACGAAAAACAGTTCCGTCGCCGAGATGAACGGCCGGTTCGGCCAGTGGAACCAGGCCGGGGCGTTGGAGCCCGAGCCGACCGGATCGAGCGGCCGGAACGTGAGCGTGGTGCCGACGCCGGGGGCGAAGTCACCGGCCTTGTTGCGCCAGAAGGCGGTCGGGCCGGTCGCGATCCGGCTCTTCTTCTGCTGCGGCGGCGGCGGGATCAGGCCGCCACCCGTCGAGCGGTTGACGACCTTCACCTCGACCTTGTCGACGACCCTGTAGCAGGGCACTTTCAGGTCCTTCGGCTCGATCCCCTCGGGATCGTCCTGCCACGCCTGGCCGGTGACCGTCGCCGTCGGGTCGGTGAGCCGCTCGAGGTAGATCGTCGCGTCGCGGTCGGTGCCGATCTGGCCGACGGTGCCGGGCACCTTGAAGTCTTTGAGCGTCACGGTCCCGGTGGCGGTGATCGTGTTGTTTTGCGTGTTGGTGCCCTGGAGCAGCAACCAGGCGTCAACGCCGATCTTCGGGCTCGCCGCGGGCGTGGTGAACCCCGACACGCCGACTTCATTGGAGCCGAGCCCCATCGCGCTCGAGCCGACGTCGAGCCGCGCGTAGGTCGTCTGCTTGGTGGCGTTATCGACGATCCGCAGCCGCCACACCGGCTTGACCGAGGCATCGGTCGGATCGACCGCCGCCTTCTCCGACTTCTTCGCCAGCTCGATGCGGTTGCTCGGCTTGCCGTTGGCAAAGGCGTCGAGGGCCACGTCGCACGGCTCGGCGGCGATCGAATTGTCGTCGGTGCCGTAAGCACGGGCGTTCCAGGGCCGGTGGAGCATCACGAACAGTTCGGCTTGGTTTTGGTCGTCCTCCCAGGCACTGACTTCCGTGATCACGATCTCCGGCCGCTCCGCTCCCCACACCAGCCGCCTCGTCGCCGCGGCGGGCTCCACGCTCGTCGCGTCGCCGTCCACGTCCCAGCCGTCTTCAGGTCGGAGATCGACCTCGAACGGCGTCATCGTCGAATCGCCGTCGCGGAAGTCGCAGGCGTTGGCGACCCACTGGGCGTAGCGCTCGCGGGTGGCGTCGTCGGCGCCGGGATCGAGGGCGACGAGGATCACGAACAGGTCCTTGCACCACACCTGCCGCTGGACGTAGTAGGCGTTGCCGGCCTGGTAGCCGTCGGGCTGGATTCCCGACAGGGCGCGGTTGAGATCGAAGCGCTCGCCGCGCGCCGCCTCGCCGCCGAGGAGTTGATTGACGAGCGTGCCGCTGCCGCCGATCTGGCCGCTGTCGGGGAAGGCGGCGAAGAAGCCGACGATCCGCCGCGCGGCTTCGCCGGTGATCGCCGTCGTGTCCCAACTGGCGGTCGTGAGCCGCAGCCGCGCCTCCTCGGAGAGGCTGCCGAGCATCGCCTCCAAGCGCGAGGGGAGCCGGGCAGCGTCGAGGTCGTAGGGGCGGAGCAGCTTCTCGAGCTCCGCCGTCGAGAACGGATTGGCCGACGTGATGCTCGTGCCGGTGTTGTCCAGCCAGCCGGCGCGCGATGTCAGTGGGATCTCGTAGGGGTCGTCGGTCGTCTCGACGTCGTAGTCGACCGGGTTTCGCGACGCGTCGCGGGCGATCCACTCGGCTTTCGTGAAGATCAGCCCCGGCACCACGGACCTGGCGGGATTACTTTGCGGCACAAAGACGTTTGCACTTCCAGTAGTGAACTTCATCCGCCCGTGGAGATCGGGGGGCGAGTTGTAGACGCCTCGATACGCGGGCTTTTGGCCGTTGGGGTCGGGCTTCCAGTCGAAGTTCGGATCACCGTCCCACCACAACGGCGGGATGCCGTAGCTGGTCTTCGCGCTCGACTGCATCGTGGCCGCGTCGACCTTGCGGTCGTTGACCCTGCTGATCGTGTCGTCGGTGAACGGCTGGCCGCTGCGGGCGAACGGAAACGACAGCGTGCCGTTTTGACCAGGCGTCTGGTCGGCGATCTGCCCCTGGGTGGAAAACGCGATCGTCGGGTCGAGCGCGCCCCCCTGCTTCGGCGGCTGACCGTAGCGCCCCTCGCAGTTGGGCAGCCGCGGCGTCGGGGCGTTGGCCGAGTAGCGGCTGCCGCTGTTGCCGGGGCGCTGGCCGCCGACGCCGTTGGTCTTGAGCAGCGTCCAGTTGATCCCGGTGAGGAGCTGGAGGGCCGGGTTTTCGTTTTGCTGTTTGCGCCCGTTGCCGTAGCCGTTGCCGTTCTTCGCGGAGGCGGCATCGAACAGCGCCCGGTGATTGATCTCCGCCGGGCCGAACCCGAGGCCCATCGGGATCGCCTCCTTGGGCGTGCCCATGCGGTTGAGCTGTGTCGGCTGGGCGCCGGCCGGGGGATTGGGCCAGTAGGCGTGCGACCCGGAATAGGTCAGCTCCATCAGCGAGCCGTGGGCATTGACGTTGAACCGGCCGTCGAGATCGACGACGAGCACCGAGGCATCGAGGCGGATGACGTTGCCGTCGGCGGTGGTCATCCGCGGCAGGCCGAAGTCGAGGAAGAAGCCGTCGTTGATCCCGTCGTTGTCGTTGTCTGCCGCGGGGGACACGCCGAACGACGAGATCTGCGTCTGGAGCCAATTCCCGGTGGCGTCGAGGGACATGCGGGCGGTGCTGCCGCTGGCGAGCGGCACATACGACGGCTTGAACACCACCGAGCCGGCGACCGACGGAGTCTTCCCGTTGCCGACGTTGTCGGCCGACTGCGGTTCGACCCGGGCCAAAAACGGATTGCGGTCGTCGAACCCGTCCCAGGCCTCGTGGAGATCGTTGCCAAAATTCGCGTCGCCGGCGAATTCGCGGCCATTGATCACCGCGGGCAGCGGCACGGTACCGGTCGGGGCGACGAATGGACGGGCCCGCGATGTATTGTCAACGACGAGCGAGTAGCGGTATTCATTCGTCTGCGGATGCTGGCCGGTGTGGATCGCCTTCACGATCCGGTGGCTCGTTGCCGCCCGGCCGGCGCCCAGCAGGGTGATCACGCGCCCCGGCAGGTCCTGCCAGGCGGTGTTATCCGGGGCCTGCGGCGAGCCCGAGCCGCCGAGGATCAGGTCGTAGGTGCGGAAGTCGGGGATCTCGAGCAGCGGCACGTTGGGGACCGCCGCGACGCAGGCGGTGGTATTGCTGCTGGTGAGTGCCGCCGGCCAAGCGGTGCCGGTGACCGTGGTCGCGACCTGGACGGTCGTCGGGTTTCCCGTGCCGTCTTGCAGCTCGAGGCTTGTCCGGCCGACGCCATACTTGTCGGCGAGCAGCGATTCGAAGGGAAACACGGTGCCGCTGCCGACCGGGTTTGGCGGATAGTTGGCCGACCCCGACGCGAACGTGTCGCCCGGCCAACGGAGGACGACGTTGGTGCCGCCGGCGACGACCGTGAGCATCACCCGGTCGAGCATGTCGGCCGGCTGGACACGCCGCGAATCCGACTCCAGCGCCATCCGGGAAAACGCCCGGGCGGTTTCCTTGGCCCGGGTCGCGACGACGAGATACGCCGTCCCGAGCATCATGAACAGCGTCAGCATGCTGAGGACGATCAGCAGGAGGACGCCGCGGCGCGGGCGCCCCCGGCCGTGGTCGCCCGTCGATCCGGCTGTCGTGATCATGACTGTCGCCTTCGCGCTGCCCGGCAGGCCCTTGCCCGGCCACCGGAACCGCTTCCCCACCCGTTACCAAACCCTATCGACCGTACGCTCCCGCCCCCTCCAAAACCACCGTCTGCTCGGCCAAACCGACTGAATCGACGAGGATCTGCACCGGCCCCGTGGTCGGCGGCGGGCCGGTGACGGTGACGTAGACCGTGTGCGACGTCGCCCCGGGGGCCGCTGACTCGACGCTCGCCATCGTCACTTGGCTGAAGCGCTCGTGCTGGGCCCCGGTCACCTGGACGTTGGCGTTGTTCCACAGATTGGCGGCATGGACCTTCTTGCCGTCGTAGATCACGACGCCCGGCTTGAGCACGTCTTTGATCGACCGGCCGGTCGGCAGATTCGCCGTCTCCACTGTGAGCATCCCGGCTGACGCGTCGTAATCCGCCGGCACGAGGGCGTCCTCGAACGCCCCCGAGCGGCCATGGAACACGACCACGGACAGTTTCGCCAGCTCGCCGGCAACCAGCGGCGGCGACACGGGGACGTTGCCGAGGTTGTAAATGCCGGTGTCGATCCGCGCCAGGGCAAACATGCAGGTCGTCCGCCCCTCGAACGAGCGCACGCCGCCGGCATCGACGAGATTCAGCGGCGGGTCGTCGGGCCCCACGGCGGAGAGATTGAACCGCAGATCGTCGCGCCCCTGGGCGAGCAGCGCCATCCGAGTGGCGGCACCCCCGACGCCGGGTGCCGGCAGCGTCCACCGCGCCGCCCCGGCGGCCGCGAGCAGCCCCTGCTGCTTGAGGCCGACATGCAGCACCGGCTTGGCAACGGCGGCGGGAAACGGCCCCTCGGTATACATCGGCCCGAGTGGATCACAGACGACAAAGCCGAAGTTCTGCACCGCGCCATTGCCGTCGCGGTCGTCGGCGGCGGTAGCGCCGTCGAGGGCGAAGTCTTCGCTCAGCGACAGGTACTCTTCGGCCGTGTTGTTGCCGTTCACATCCCACTCGCCCGAGCTCACGTCGAGCGTGCCGTCGCCGTTGTAGTCCTCGGAAACGGGCGTGAGCGAATCGAATCGCGTGAACCCGGCCGTGATCGCGTCGGCCAGGGCGTTGGTGGCCATCGTCGTCGCCCGGTCGTAGATGATCCCGCGCGAGGCCTGGGAGCGACCGGCCGGCACCAGCGCCACCACGCTCGTCAGGCCGACGGCGAGGATCCCGATCGAGATCAGGACCTCCATCAGCGTGATTCCGCGGCGCGCGGATGCCGGCGCGGGGATGGAGTGGATGGCCGTCATGTCAGCGCCCTCCCGCCACGATCTGGGAGCGGATGAATGCCTGCGATGCGACCGGATTGGCGGCGTTGACAGTGCACTCGGCGACCCGGGCGATCCCGCTGGCCGGGTCGATCGCGATCCAATACGAGTCGCCGTATTGCCAATTGGCACCGACCGAATCGTCGCTGGCGTTGAGCGAGGCAACTGCAGGCTGCCCGGCCCGGTCCACGCGGCCGACGAGGAGGAAGATCGTCCCCTCGACGGCGAGCCGGGAGCCCTGGTGGAAGAGCTCACGCACGCGGCCGTTGCCGTCGAACAGGATTCCGATCGGCTGCGACGGCAGGGCGACGGTGCTTCCTGGCGCGAGGCCGAACTGCTGGTAGGGCACGCTCCCCGTCGAGGCGTAGCCCGACCAGAAGAGGTCGATGCAGCGGCCGTCGGAAAACGAGAACGTCGCCCCGCTGCGCACCGGCTGGCGGAGGATCTCATAGGAATGCGGCACGCCTTCGAGCGGCCAAGGCGTATTGAGCGGATTTTGCCCCGACGTTCCCTGGCTCGACCCGAGCCCACGGAACTGGACGGCGAGCGAACCGTTGGAGTGCGTCTGCAGGAGCTCGAACCAGGGGCCCGTGCCGTCGAAGCGGACGAGATCACCGGCCCGTGACTGCACCGCCGTGCCGCCGACCAACTGATAGAGGGCCGGCGTGATGCCACGATTGGCCGCGTCGAAGCTCGCCGCGCCGCCGACCGCCGGGAAGCCGACGTCGCGGTACGCCCAGGTGAAGGGAACCGGCTTGTCCGGATTGACGCCGCTGGTCGCCGGGTCGACCACCAGCGCCCGCGACTGGAGGCTCTCGCCGCGGTAGACCTCGGGCACGTCGGCGAGCTGGAGGTCGATCGCGTAGGGGGTGGCGGTGCCGGTGGGGAGGATCCAGAACCCCGCCCACTCGGTGCGGCCGATCGCCCGGCTCTGCGCCTTGCTGACCCACGTCGACACCGCCCGGGCCGCCTCGCGCGTGCGGCGCGACTCGGTGGTGTTGGAAAGGTTCGGCAGGACGGTGACGGCGAGGATGCCGATGATAGCCACCACGACGAGCAGCTCGACGAGCGTCATGCCGGCACGGCGGTGGTGGAGCGGAGGCATGGCTGGCAGCCGGCGGATCACTTGGTGATCAGGTCGTGGTTGGTGATCGAGTCGCGGTATGTTCGGGCGTCGAAGACCGAACCGGGAAGGAGCTCCGGATTGAGGACATTCGGGGGCGGTGGCGGCTTCGTCGTCGCCAGCCCGGGGCCTGTCGGAGGAATCCAACCATCGCCGATGTAATTGCCCGTCGCGCGGATGCCGTACCAGTTTTGGCTGTTGTCCATGATCGTCGGATCGAGCCCATTGCCGTCGGGACCGCCGGAGTAGATGAGCGGGATCAGCCGGTAGTCGTTCGGGGCGACATTCATCGGGTCCAAAGGATCATGATCGGCGACGTGATCCCCCGTCTGGAGCGTGCGCGTCACGGCGGGGCGCACCCCCGGCGTGTTGATCGTGTACCCGACCGGCCAGCGGATGAATTGGATCGGCTGGCCCCAGGCGTCGAGGAACTCCGGGCACCCGTTGGCGTTCACATCGCCGAGCTCGTCGTTGCGGAAGTTCTCCGTGGCATCGCCGGCGAACCCGCCGCGCATCACGATCATCGCCAGGCACTCCGCCGACTCCCACTGGTCCATCGCGGGCTTGCTCGCGCGGAATTGCTGGTAGCGGCGCGCCGCCGCCGACATCAGCTTCTGCACGCCAGCCACGCTCGAGCAGTCGACGTCGGCCCATTGGTCGGGCAGGTCGAGGAGCTGCATGACGCGAAGGGTCTTCAGCCTGCCTTCGGCGATCGTCTTGCGGGTGTTGGTGCTCGGCCCGACCCAGGCGGCACCGGGAGTGTCGTTGATCCAGGCACGCGGCGGGGTCGCGCTGTTGTCGATCCAGACGGTGTAGATCGGCAGCGAGGCTCCCGCCGCCGCCGTCGGGGCGCCGGCCGCGAACCTCGGCCCGGCGACCCGCTTCTCGGCGAAGCTCTCGTAGTGCGGGATGACGATTTCGTGGATCTTGCGGATCGTCGACTTCGTCTTGTCGATCTTCGACCGGGTCCGCGCGCCGGCCAGGCCGGCGAGCGACAGCGACGCGAGGATCGAGAGGATGATCATCACGACCATCAGCTCGACGAGTGTGAACCCTCCCCGCCGCCCGACCCGGGTTGGCATCGCGACGGTGGCTGATGAGGGAAGGGACATGAAACGATCCTGGCTTGCTCAAACAACTACTTGATGCTGTCTAGATAGTCCCGGCGCGTTCCCGGCCAAAAGTTGGATAGGTCGTCGTCGGTACCAAACACCTCGTCGCGACCGGCACACAAAATTTGGAACGTGTCAGGGTTGAAAAACTGCTGACCAGTCGTCGGCTGATTTGTCAGTTCCGCCGGAACAGGCATGGTGTTCGTGAACCAAAAAGAATCCGGCGCAGTTGGGACGGTAAACGGAGCCATTTTCCGCTTGAATGGCTTCTCTGGCACCATCTGCGCCCCGGGTGTGGTGAATGAAGACGTTGAATAGACGAAGGTTTCGTACTGGCTGGCCGGCACGTAGATGTAGGGGCTGTTCGGCTTTTCGCGCGGCGCGTACTGGTTGTTGGTGGTGTTCACCCGGGACTGGTCGAAGTCGAACAACTTCTTCGGCTTGCCCGAGAAAGGATTCGTCGGGTCGTCACCGTAGCCCGACAAAAAGAGGTAGATCGCTGTGAACGGAGTGACCTGCCCGGTGTCGTAGGTGAACGAAGCCCAGTTTGTTCTCGGAAAAATGCGAGTGACGTGCTTCTTGACGGCCCCGGTCGGCCTGTCCGCCGCCGGCGGGAAGCTCCCGTACTCGCTCTTGTAGTTCATGATCGCCATGTGAAGCATGTCGATCTCCGTCTTGATCGCCGCCTGCTTGGCCTTGGCCATCGCCGTCATCACCGCCGGCGTGATGATCGCCGCCAGCACCGCGACGATGATGATCGCCACCAGCAGCTCCACCAGCGTGAAACCGGCGCGGACCCCCCCGGGGCCACTTCCCGAGCCCGCCCGGTCCGCCCGCCGGGGCATGGTCGCGTCGTCGCAATGCATCGCAGCTCTCCTCCGGGGGCTTTCGCCCCGTCTCACGACAGGTCGGTGATCAGCTTGATGAGCGGCATGAACAGGGCGATGACGATGAAGCCGACGGCACCGCCGAGGAAGATGATCAGCAGCGGCTCCATCAGGCTCGTCAGGCTCTCGGTGAGCACCGCCACTTCCTCGTCGTAGGTGTCGGCCACCTTGTAGAGCATCGTGTCGAGCTCGCCCGACTCCTCGCCGACGTCGACCATGTTGACCACGAGGTCGTCGACGACCGGCTTCTTGTATTTCGTCAGGTACAGTAGCGCCCCGATCCCCGGGCAGAACAGCGTCCAGAAGAACATCGCCATGATGTTGAAGGGGGGGACGGCGAATTCCTTGAGTGGCTTGGCGATCGCATTACCGTCGCGGATCGAGTCGCTGACCTTCTGAAACAGCTTCTCGAACATCATGTTGCCCGAGGTTTCCTTGGTGATGTTGAGGGCCTCGAGGATCGGCACGCCCGAGGACAGGAGCGTGCCGAGGGTGCGCGTCGAGCGCGACATGATGTTTTTCTCGACGAGCTGGCCGAAGATCGGCATCTTGAGCGTGAACAGGTCCCAGCCGAAGCGGCCGTACTTGAGCAGGCAGATCGCCTTGATGATCAGCCGGAAGCCGAACGGGATCGCCGGGATCAGGTACCAGTAGTTGACGCAGGCGTTGGAGATGTCGATCAGGACCTGCGTCATCGCCGGCAATTCGCTGCCGAAGTCGTCGAAGATCTTTTTGAACTGCGGCACGATCTTGATCATGATGAACGTGAGGATGCCGATGGCCACGCACACCACCACGATCGGATAGACCAGCGCCCCCTTGACCTTCCGCTTCAGCGACTGCGACCGCTCCATGAACTCGGCCAGTCGGCGGAGGATCACTTCCAGCGCACCGCCCGCCTCGCCGGCGCGGATCATGTTGCAATACAGGCGGTCGAAGCACTTCGGGCTCTTCGACATCGCCTCGGAGAGCGTCGCTCCTCCCTCGATCTCGTCGCAGGTGTCGAGGAGGCTGTTCTTGAGCCGGCCCGGCTTCTGCATCTCCGCCAGCACCTTGAGGCTGCGGAGGATCGGCAGGCCGGCATCCTGGAGGATCGAGAGCTGCCGGGTGAACAGCGTCAGTTCCTTCCCCTTCACCTTGCCGAAGGCGAACGTCCGCCCCGGCTTGCGCTTCCCCCCCGCCGTCGCGGCCCCCTTCGATTTCTGCGCCTTGAGCTTGGTGACCATGTAGCCCATGGCGCGGATCGTCGCCTGGGCTTCGGCCTCGCTGGGCGCGTCGACGACGTCCTTGATCGGCCGGCCGGTCGCGGCGTCGATGGCTTCGAACTGGAAGGTGGGCATCGTCAGGCCTCCAGGATCGTCTCGCGGATGACTTCTTCGGCGGTGGTCGAACCGGCGAACACCGCTTCCATGCCGGAATCGCGGAGCGTGACCATCCCCTGCTTGCGGGCGAGGTTGCGCAGCTCCTCGGTCGAGGCGTTGCGCGCGATGAGGGCGCGGAGGTCGTCATTGACCATCAGCAGCTCATACAGCCCCATCCGCCCCTTGTAGCCGGTGCGGTTGCACTTCTCGCAGCCCTTGCCCCGGTAGAACTTCTTCCCCACCAACTGGTCGCTGGTCAGCTCGAGGTCGGCGAGGACATCGGCCCCGGGCACGATCTCCTCCCTGCAGTTGGCGCAGATCCGGCGCACGAGCCGCTGGGCGAGGATCGCCTCGACCGTCGCCGTGATCAGGAACGGCGGCACCCCCATGTCGCGCAGCCGTGTCACCGTCGCCGGGCTGTCGTTGGTGTGGAGCGTGGAAAACACCATGTGGCCGGTGAGGCTCGCCTGGACGGCGATCTCGGCCGTCTCCACGTCGCGGATCTCGCCGACGAGGATCCGGTCGGGGTCCTGGCGGAGGATCGAGCGCAGGCAGTGGGCGAAGGTGTTGCCGATCTCGGAATCGATCTGCACCTGGACGATGCCGTCGATGTCGTACTCCACCGGATCCTCGGTGGTGATCAGCTTGTCTTCGATGTCGTTGAGCTCGGAAAGGGCCGAGTAGAGCGTGGTCGTCTTCCCCGAGCCGGTCGGTCCGGTGACGAGGATGATGCCGTTGGGCCGCTTCATCACGTCGCGGAACTGGCGCAGCATCGCCGGCGCCATCCCGATCTTGTCGAGGTCGAGCGAGACCACGCCGCGGTCGAGGACCCGCATCACGACGCTCTCGCCGAACAGCGTCGGCAGCACGCTGACGCGCAGATCGACCGGATGGCCGCCGACGTTGAGCTCGATGCGGCCGTCTTGCGGGAGGCGGCGCTCGGCGATGTCGAGATTCGCCATCACCTTGATCCGCGTGGTGATCGCGAACGCCAGGTGCTTGGGGGGCGGCACCATCTCCTGGAGCACCCCCTCGCTCTTGAGCCGGATGCGGAATTCGGACTCGAACGGCTCGAAGTGGATGTCGCTGGCGCCGTCGCGGATCGCGAGCAACAGCACCATGTTGAGCAGCTTGCGGACCGGGGCGCTTTCGGCCAGGGCCTCGACGCTCGTCAGGTCGGTGGCGCCCTCCTTGCCGGCGGCGGCGGCCTGGGCGGCGAGGTCGGAATCCGCCTCGAGCGACTCGACGAGCGACTCCACGCTCTCGGTGTCGGACGAGTAGTACTTCTCGATCGCCTTGGTGATCTCCGACTCGGTGGCGACGCAGTTGTGGATGTCGTAGCCGAGGAACGTGCGCAGCTCGTCGGCGACCTGCAGCTTCTGCGGCTCGGCAGTGGCCACGGTGAGGCGCTCGCCGGCGAGCTCGAGGGGGATGACGCGATACAACTGCGCCATCGGCTCGCTGACGAGCTTGAGGACCTCGGCCGGGATCGCGCGGTCGTAGAGGGTGACGAAGGTCGTGTTCCACTGCTCGGCCAGCGCCTCGCCGAGCTGCTCCTCGGTGAAGAAGCCGAGCGACACCCCGACCTTGCCGAGGAGCTCGCCGCCGCGCGCCTGCTGCTCCTCGAGCATCATGGCGAGCTGCTGCTCGTCGCACAGACCGAGGTCGAGGAGGATCTGGCCGATCCGTTTCAGGGCCATCGCTTGCCGCTCCGATTACCTAGCAGGCAGTGGGCAGGGGACTCCGCCGCTGGAGGCGGCGGACGGCGAACCGGGGAACCGTCTGAGTTCCCCGCGGTCGCCACCGTGGGCAAGGGTCATGGATGGCTTTGTCCACGGTGAAATCAGTGCTCCATCTTCGCTTTGCGCGCGATGTCTTCCTCGTCGTCGAACACGCCGCGCTTGGCATTGGCGATCCGCATCGCCAGGTCGTCGGGCGACTGCGCCCGGCCGATCACCGCCTCCTCGCTGACCTTCTTCTCGTTCCACAGGCGGAACAGATGGTCGTCGAGGAGCTGCATGCCGAGCTTGGCGCCGGTCTGGATCGCCGAGTTGATACGGAAGGTCTTGTTCTCGCGGATCAGATTCCCGATCGCCGGGGTGCAGACGAGGATCTCGTAGGCCGCCACGCGCCCGCCGCCGATCTTCGGCAGCAGGGCCTGCGAGACGACGCCGATGATCGTCGTCGAGAGCTGGGTGCGGATCTGCTCCTGCTGGCTGGTCGGGAAGGCGTCGATGATCCGGTTGACCGTGCCCTGGGCGCCGGAAGTGTGGAGTGTGCCGAACACGACGTGGCCCGTCTCGGCGGCGGTGATCGCCGCCTCCATGGTCTCCAGGTCGCGGAGCTCGCCGACGAGGATCACGTCGGGATCCTGCCGCAGCGCGCGGCGGAGCGCCTCGGAAAAGCTGTGGACGTCGACGCCGATCTCGCGCTGGTTGACCGTGCTCTTCTTGCTCTGGTGGTAGAACTCGATCGGGTCCTCGACCGTGATGATGTGGTGGTCGTGGGTCTCGTTGATGAAGTTGATCAGGCTGGCGAGCGTGGTGCTCTTGCCGGAGCCGGTCGGCCCGGTGACGAGAAACAGCCCGCGCGGCCGGCAGACCATCTTCTTGCAGACCTCGGGCACGCCGAGCTGCTCGGGGGTCAGCATCTTGTTGGGGATCTGCCGCAGCACCATCGCGATCGTGCCGCGCTGCTTGAACACGCTGACGCGAAACCGCGCCATGTCGCCGAACGCGAAGCCGAAGTCGCAGCCCCCCTTCTCGGCCAGCTCCGCCTGGCAACGCTCCGGCGTGATCGCCTTCATCAGGCCGTTGGTGTCGTCGGCGGTGAGCACCTTGGTGGCCTGCGGCCGCATCCCGCCGTCGATCCGGAACACCGGCGGCAGGCCGACGGTGATGTGGATGTCGCTGACGCCGTTCTTGACGGCGGCGGTGAGCAGCTTGTCGATCTGGATCGTGCCGACCGCCGCCTTGGGCATGGCGTAGGCGGCGGCCTCGTCGACCGGGCCCGTGGCGGCCTTCTCGCCCGCCGCGTCGGAGACGATGTCGAGCTCGAGCGCCCCGTCGCCCGACGTGCCGGGGGAGCCGGCGGCCTGCTCGTCGGCGTCGGTCGCCGGGCGGAGGAGCACGACCTTCGTCCCGCCGACGTCCATCACCGCCCCGGCATAGCGCCCCAGTGCCGAGGTGAACACGAACCGTTTCGGATCGCTCCCCGGGGGGAGGATCGCGACGACCAGGGCCTCGACCTCGTCCTCGGAGAAGGCCTTGACCTTCAGCGGCCGCACCTGCTCGCCGATCTTGAGCATCGGCGGCTGGTTGCCGGAGAGGCGCAGCTCGCTGGCCCCGTTGTCGAGGGCCACCTTGAGCAGCTTGTCGACGGTCGCGGCCTGCGGCGAAGGGGTGGCGGTGCTCATGGCGGGGTCACCTCGGACGGTCGTGGGAGGATGGCCAGTCGGCAGGTCGTCTCGGCGCAGGGAACCTCGGGTCGGCGGAACGCCTCCCGGGGCACCCCTGCCGATTCATGACCAGTGGACACTTGGTACGGCAACGCCGGCGACGCCCAGTCTAGCTTCCGCTGCCGTTTTCGCAGCACGGCGGATTCCGGGTTTGCAGCCCGCGAGACCCCCGTGCCAAGCGCGCTCGGCGAACGCTCGCCGCCAGCCCGGCCACGGCCGGCGGACGCTCGCTTCGGTCCCAGAAACACCCCTCCGCACATCGTCAGCGGGGCCCGATCGCCCCACCTCCGGCGGCGTCCCCACGCCGCACTCACCCTGCCTGCATTATGCGCACCATCGGCAGGAAAGTCCCGCGCGGACAGGAAAAATGCCGACCGCGGTGGGGGCAGAGGATGCGCGGCGGGAACAAGCCTCGGCTCGGGCTCTGCAGAGGGGGGCGCCCCTCGCGCCTATGCCCTCGCATCGACCCGCAGCCAGTGGGTGACGGGCCGATGCGAGGGCGACGGCGGAGGGGCTACGCGGGCCCCTGGGAAGGTGGAAGGGGCGACGCTTGGCGGTGCTGCCGTGATGCTGCACACGAGCGTGAGGACGCGCGACGAGGGTCCTTGGACCATGCCGGTGCGGTCGGTCGACGGCGCTCGGTGCCAGATCGTGCGCTGCCGCGAACGGCTTGCCAGCCCAGGCCCGTGACCGTGCGCCGTCGCCCTCACTCCTCGACCTTCTTGGCCACGCGGAACACCTCGTCGAACGTGGTGATCCCGCGGAGCACTTTCTGCACGCCGTCGTCGAACATCACCCGCATCCCCTGGCTGCAGGCGGCGCGGCGGATCTCCTGGGTCGGGGCCCCCTGGAAGGCGAGCTCGCGGATCTTGTTGGTCATCACCATCAGCTCGAAGATCCCGAGGCGCCCCTTGTGGCCGGTCTTCTGGCAGTTGGCGCAGCCGCGCCCCTTCATGAACGTCGCTCCCTTGAGCTGCTCGGCCGTGATCCCCGCCGCCTCGATCTGCGTCTCGAGCGGCTGGAACGGCTGCTTGCACTTCGGGCAGTTGATCCGCACGAGGCGCTGGGCGAGGACGGCGATCACGCTGCTGGCCACGAGATACGCCGGCACGCCCATGTCGATCATCCGCGTGATCGCGCTGGGGGCGTCGTTGGTATGGAGCGTGCTGAACACCAAGTGGCCGGTGAGCGACGCCTGGATCCCCATCTGCGCCGTCTCCGTGTCGCGCATCTCGCCGACGAGGATGACGTTTGGCGCCTGCCGCAGCATGGCGCGAATCACGCGCGCGAAGTCGAGGCCGATCTGGTGGCGCACCTCGACCTGGTTGATCCCGGCGAGGTAGTACTCGACCGGGTCCTCGGCGGTGATGATCTTCGTGTCGGGGCGATTGAGCTCGTTGAGCGAGGCGTAGAGCGTGGTCGTCTTCCCCGACCCGGTCGGCCCGGTCACGAGGATGATGCCGTTGGGGCGGCGGATCAGGTTCTTGAAGTTGCGGAAGTCGTGCTCGGAGAGGCCGAGCTGGCGGATGCCGACGCGGATGTTGTCCTTGTCGAGGACGCGCATCACCACCGACTGGCCATGGTTGGTGGGGAGCACGCTGACGCGGAGGTCGTAGTCCTTGCCGTCGACGGTCAGCTTGATGCGGCCGTCCTGGGGGCGGCGGCGCTCGGCGATGTCGAGCTTGGAGAGGATCTTGATGCGCGACAGGATCGCGCCGAGGAGGCGGCGCGGGGGGTTGTCGCGCTCGACGAGGCGCCCGTCGATCCGGTAGCGGATCCGCACGCGGTTCTCGAACGGCTCGATGTGGATGTCGCTGGCGCGGAGCTGGACCGCCTCGGTGATCACGAGGTTGACGAGCTTCACGACCGGGGCGTCGGAGTTGTCTTCGGTGGCCTGCGCGGCCGCCTGCTCGACGGCCGTCTCGGTGAAGTCGATGGCGGTGTCGGTGAACTCCTGGAGCATCGAGTCGGCGCTCTCGCCGTCGCTGGCGCCGTAGTGGCGGTTGATCGCCTCGATGATCTGCTCGCGCGGGGCCAGCGCGATCTCGACGTCGCGGTTGAGGATGAAGCGGAGCTTCTCCTGGGTGTCGAGGTCGGTCGGGTCGCAGCTGGCGACGCGGAGCGTCGCGCCCTCGATGGAGATCGGGAAGATCGAGTTTTCGCGGGCCACGCTCTCGGGGAGCAGCTCGATCGTCTCCTGCGGCACCGCGGCGGTGGCGAGGTCGACGAACTTCATCCGGTAGGCCTTCGCCAGGGCCCGCATCACCTTGTCGCCGGGGGCGTAGCCGAGGCGGACGATCTCCTCGTGCATCTTCTTGCCCGAGGAGCCGGCGATCCGCGTGACCTCGGCGAGCTGCTCGGCGCTGACGAGGCCCTCGGAGACGAGGAGCGAGGAGAAGGCGTCGGAGATGGCCATGGGTGGAGGCGGCGGGAGGGGAGGATGCGGGACGGAGGGGCCGGGACGGATCGGGCGTTGGCGACACTAGCCTTCGAGGAACGTATCGGCGTGTTCGTAGCCGGGGGCACAGGTGCAGAGGAACACGAGCTCCTCCGGGCCGTCGTTGCGGATCGTGTGGCGGGCTCCCGGCGGGATCGCGATCGCGTCGCCGGGGCCGACGGCGCGCGTGTCGTCGTGGCCGACGGTCATCACGGCGCTGCCGGAGAGGATGTAGTAGATCTCCTCGGTGGCGGCGTGGTGGTGGGGGGTGGTCGCCCGCCCCGGTGCCAGGCGGGCCTCGGCGAGGCTCTGGGCCCGGATCGCCCCGTCGCGGTGGGAGAGCAGCTCGCGGATCGTCGAGCCGTCGGCGGTCGTGAAGGGAGTCGCCTCCCGGAGGTTGCGCACGAACATCCCGTCCCCTTTCTACCCGACAACGATACCAGACGCCGGCCGGCCGCCGACACCGTCCCGTCAGCCGCCGTGCCGCCAGAGATGGAGCACCGCCGGGGGAAGGGCCCGGGAGGTCCAGCCGTCTCCCGGAAGCCGCGCCTGGTCGAAGGCGGTGTCGGCCTCGACGACGACGGTACTCCGCGGCGGCGCCGCCCCCTGGAGGGCCGCCACGAGGGCGACGACGTCGGCACCCCGGCTGGTGAACATCTCCCACGGTGGCGAAACGAACACCAGCCACGGCTTGTCATCCGGCAGCGGCGGCAGGCGCCGGGCCCAGACGAGGACGTCGCCGGGGCGGACCTCGACACGGTCGGCGATGCCGAGCTCCGTCGCCGCCGCCCGGAGCCGGTCGGCGGTGGGGAAATGGCGCTCGACGAGGATCGCCCGCGCCGCCCCCCGGCTGAGCGCTTCGAGCCCCAGCGCTCCGCTGCCGGCGAACAGATCGATCGCCACCGTCCCCGGAACGTCGCTGCCGAGCAGATCGAAGAGCGTCTCCCGGACCCGATCCTTCATCGGCCGGGTGCGCGGGTCGGGGAGGAAGGGGAGCTTCCGCCCCCGGAGCGTGCCGCCGATGATCCGTGGCGGGGCGGCGGCGTCGGCCCCGTCGGGGGCTGCCTTGCGACGGCCGCGATCGGGCGCGGGGGGGCCGCGACGCGGCATGGTTCACGTTCCGACGGGGAGGATCACCGTGGTATCGTACCCCCGGCGGCGGCGGTCCGCCGGCGACGGACATCCTTCACGGAGGGGGCGATGCGTGTGATCCTGCGGGCGGTGGTGGCGCTCGGTGTGGCGGCGGGAGTGTTTTGGGCGACGATCCCGGGCGCTTCGGCCCAGCCGGCGGCCCCCGAAAAGCCGGTCGATCTCCAGGCGGCGCAGGCCGAATTCGATGCCGCCCGCAAGGAGATGAAGCGGCTCGTCGGCGAGATGCAGGTCCTCGGCGGCCAGTACAAGAACGAGACCGACAACGCGAAGCGCGACGCCCTCGAGGTGAAGTTCGAGGGGCTCAAGCCGGAGGCGGAGAAGGCGAGCGACCAGCTGGAGAAGGCGGCGTTCACGCTGGTGGCCGCCAACCCCGCGAGCAAGGCCGCCCGCGAGATGTGCACGGCCGTCGTCACCGCCGCGATGCAGGGCGACGACCCGGATCGGGCCCTCGAGTTGGCGGACCTCCTCGACACGGCGGGCGTGTTCGCCGATCCCGGCGACGCCGAGAAGGGGGTGGCGATCGTCGCGGCGACGGCGGCGATCTTCCGCTCCGAGCCCGACCGCGCGGCGGCGTGGCTGAAGAAGGCAGCGGCAGCGGGGGTCGAGGACGGGCGGATCGTCCAGCTCGAGCGGTCGCTCGCCGCGGAGCTTCCCAAGGTCGAGGCCGAGATGGCCGCTCGAGACGCCGAGGCCAAGGCCGACGACCTGCCGCGCGTGAAGATCACCACCACCAAGGGCGACATCGTCGTCGAGCTGTTCGAGAACGAGGCGCCCAACACCGTCGCCAACTTCATTTCCCTGGTGGAGAACGGAACCTACGCCGGCACGCCGTTCCACCGCGTGATCGGCGGGTTCATGGCCCAGGGGGGCGATCCCAAGGGCACCGGCGCCGGCGGACCGGGCTATGCCATCGCCTGCGAGTGCTACGAGCCCGGGGCACGGAAGCACTTCCGCGGCTCGCTGTCGATGGCCCATGCCGGCAAGGACACCGGCGGCTCGCAATTCTTCCTCACCTTCCGCCCCACCGAGCACCTCGACGGCAAGCACACCGTCTTCGGCCGGATCATCGAAGGGATGGACGTACTCCCCAAGCTGATCCGTACGCAGGACCCTGTGGGCCAGACGGTGCCGGGGATCAAACCCGACCGGATCGTGAAGGCCGAGGTGATCCGGAAGCGCGACCACGAATACAAGCCCGAGACTCTCCCCGATCCCAAGAAGGGGGGCTGACCGGCTGGAGCGACCGCCGGGCCAGCAATCGCGGCGGGGCCGCACGCCGCTCCCCCGGGGCCAGCCCGGGTGTAAACTCGTCTTGGTGTTCTTCCGGGCGATGATCGCCCCGCCCGGCGCCTGCGAGCCGACCGATCCGACGAGGGAGGCACCCGATGATCCGACAGCTTCGCCCGCGGGCCGGGCTTGTCGCCGTGGCATGTGCGATCGGCGTGGCGTGGGGTGTCGCGGGAGCGCCTGCGGCCGATCCCCCCGGCAAACCGCGCCCCCCCTCCTCCAACCGCGGGAAAAACTCCATGCAGCGCGGGCAGCCTTCCCAGCCCGGTGCCGGCCAACCGGCGCCGGTGGTCGATGCCGAGGGCAATCCCCTGCCGACCACGCTCGAGGGCTGGCAGCAGCGGCTCACCCCGGAGCAGTTCCAGGTGGCGCGGCTCAAGGGCACCGAGCGCGCCTTCACCGGCAAGTATTGGAACACCAAGACCAAGGGCACCTACCGCTGCATCTGCTGCGGCGAGCCGCTGTTCCGCTCCGACGAGAAGTTTGACAGCGGCTGTGGCTGGCCGAGCTTCAACGCCCCGATCGACGCCAAGCAGGGGGACGTGAAGGGGAAGGTCGTTGCCGAGCACGACGACTTCTCGTTCTTCATGCACCGCACCGAGGTCACCTGCCGCAAGTGCGGCGCCCACCTCGGCCATGTGTTCAACGACGGTCCGCCGCCGACCGGCCTGCGCTACTGCATCAATTCGGCGTCGATCGTCCTTGAAGAAGACAAGGCGGGGGCGGCCGACAAGCCGGACGCCGACGAGCCGAAGCCGGAGCAGCCGCCGCAGCCCCCGGCGCCGGGGCCGAAGCGCGGGCGCTGATTCACCGCGGGGGCGACAGCCGGCTGATCGCGTTCGTCACGGAACCGGAACCGATCCCCGAGGCTCACGAGTCGTTCATCAGCCCGGAAACCGTTGCGGACGTGACATTGGCCGGGCTATCCTCATCCTCTGCACCATCGTGTGCATTCGTGTACAGTTCGGTCGTGACGTTCGATCAGTCGCCTCCCGGAGGTTCACGTTGTGAAGACTGTATCGTTCACCGAGTTCCGCAGTCGCGCGTCCGTGCTCTTCGACGCGGTCGAGCGCGGGGAAACACTGGTCGTGCTGCGGCACGGCAAGCCGGTGGCCGAAGTTCATCCCGTGGCGGCGGGCGGAGCTCGGATGCCGTCGTGGCGGCGCCCGGGCCTGCGGCTCACCGCCAAAGGTGCGTCGCTCGCGAGGGCCATTCTCGAAGACCGCCACCGTGAAGACGCTCCTTGATTCCTCGGCCTTCGCCAAGCGCTACGTCGAGGAGCCGGGAAGCGACGCCGTCGAGTCGGCCTGCCTCGCAGCGTCGGAACTGGGTCTCTGCGTGGTGTGCGTTCCGGAGATCCTGTCGGCGATGAATCGCCGGCTTCGAGAGCGTCGCTTGAACCGTTCCCAGTACGACCAGATCAAGCAGCGGCTGCTCGAGGACATCGCTGATGCGGCCATCATCGAGTTCACCCCGCCGGTGATCGCGGCCACGGTGACGGTGCTCGAGGCATCGGTCGTCCGTGCGGCCGATGCGATGCACGTTGCGGCAGCCCTGGTCTGGGGGGCCGAGCTCTTTGTTTCATCCGATCGCCGGCAGCTTGCCGCGGCCCGCAAGGCCGGCCTCCGCGTGAAGGCCGTGTAGGACGTGGTGGCTACGCCGGCCTCCGTGGATCCGCGGACCGGCCATGAGGGCCATGAGGGCCATGAGCGCCAAAGGATAGCCCGGTCAATGGCACCTCCGCACCGGTCTTCCGGCTGATGAGCGACTCGTGAGCCTCGGGAGGAGCGGCCCGGGCGTCCGGAGCGGGTTTCTCAAAACGCCCCGCCCCCGCTCTCGACGAGATCGAGCGACTGCCGTGCGTTGCGGCAGGCGTCACGAGTGACTCCGACGCCCCGCCTCCGCCCGCTCGCCGACCGGGGCGAGCTCGTCCAGGCCTCTGACGATCGCGACGTCTTTCAAGGACGGATAGACGACCTGCCCGTGATCGGCATCCACAGCCTCTGACCGCTGCCGGACGCGAGGCATCGAAGCCCGGGAGCGGCGGACTGGGAGACGGTCTGCGCCGAGGCGAGAACCTCGCCATCGCAGCAGGGAGTGAGCGGCGTTTCAGTGTTTCGGGAAATCGCCTTCGGACGCCCAGGCCGCTCTCCCCGAGGCTCACGAGTCGGGCATCAGCCCGGAAACCGTTGCGGACGTGACGGGGTCTTTGGCCGCGATCCGCTCCTGCTCGGTGACGCTCGATACCCTCGGCATCTCCGGGTGAGCGCCCTGGGAACTTCGCGGCGGCTACTACCTCAGAGGCGGGGTTCTCGGCTACAACAATAGGGTTGCGACGCCGCGTTCGTCGTTGGGAAGAGGATTGGCAACCAGCCCGACCGATCCCATGAGTCCTCGCGATCGCGGCGGCTCGAGCCGGGCGCCGTTGCGGGGCTTGCGGGTGTTGGCAAGCGGCCTTCGGGCCGCTGACCGAGGACCACCGCCGCCTGCCGGGAACAACGACGGATGTTTCGGGTTGGGAGACGATGCTTGCCGGGCAAAAAGAAGGGAGGGATCGCCGTGCCGACGTCATTGCCAGATCGCCTCAGG
>Ga0194129_10002954_pt1 | contig 24390 bp, 21 predicted proteins | sample TA2KigCa35mmetaG_FD_150862 | JGI IMG/M metagenome (GOLD analysis project Ga0194129, IMG submission 150862) | Freshwater microbial communities from Lake Tanganyika, Tanzania - TA2015038 Kigoma Deep Cast 35m | ecosystem: Environmental > Aquatic > Freshwater > Lake | place: Tanzania: Lake...
CTTGTTTTTCATCGCTGCGGCGTCGAGCTTCAGTAGTTCTGTCATTACCTCAGCTGTGCAGTCAATCCCCCCTTTGAAATACAACGATACAGTTTCATCAAAAATGTAATTCAATTTTTTACGTTCCGCTACAATGGCAATCGCTTTTTGTGTTCTTTCCAAGATTGGCTCCATGTATTGTTTCTGATACATTTGTAGTTTACGCGTCATTTCAGGTTCAAAATTCTCTAATTCCCGTTGCTTTAACATAAGTTTTTGTTGTTCTTGCTCCAACATTAACTTAGGCATTTCGGGGGCCTCTTCCATTAATTTATTGTACTCTTCTTGAAAGGCTTTTTCTAAGGTTTGAAATTTTGCTATTTCTTCTGATTTTTTCTGATCTAATTTTTTACCTGCCTCTTTGTAAGACGTTAATGTATCAAGTAATTGTGCAGAATTAACGTGTCCAATTCTTTGTTGAGCGTTAACACTTAAAGCCACTGACAAAAAAAACCCGCCTAGTATAGTTTTCATTATTTGTTATTATTTAGTTATTCCCATTTCTTCCAATACGGACTCGCTTATGTTAAATTCTTTTTCTGCATATAACAAATTGCTCTGATTTGCCTTATCAAATACAAAAGCATATCCGTCTCTTTTGGCAACTTTTTTCATTGCGCTAAAAACCCTGTCTTGAATAGGCTTCACCAACTCTTGGCGCTTTTGAAAATAATCTCCATTTGAGCCAAAATGTTGTGTTTGCAAATCTATTGCTTCCTTCTCAAGTTTTTCTATCTCTTCCTTTCGTTTTGTTTTTTCCTCTGCCGGAAGCAGCACCTCTTCGCGTTCGAAGTTGCTTTTTTTCGCTTTTATCGCCGTGTATCTGTCTTCTATTTCTTTCGTCCATTTCTCAGAGAGCTTGTCCAATTTTTCCTTAGCTGTAGCATATTCTGGGACATTTTTTAGAATGTAATCCGAATCAATAAATGCGTAGGACTGACCCATGACAAAAGTGGTGCCAAGAATAAAAAACAAAACGAAACAATACTTAAACATATCCAATTTGTTGTGGCTAAAGAACGGCAAAGTTACACATTTATTGCGAATTGCTATAATTCCCCTAGGTTCATCCCTATGGTGAAACTTAGTTTTGGATAAAATCCCTTCTGCTTCACCGACTGATCTGAAGCCTTTCCGAATCCATTTGACCAAGTGTCAAGTTGATCAAACCCTAAACCATAATCAAGGCCCAACATTCCAAACATTGGCAAAAATACGCGTATCCCAACGCCTGCTGCTCTTTTCACATTGAACGGATTGAATTTTTGAAAGGTTGGAAATGTGTTGCCTGCCTCTAAAAAGGTTAAGGCATAAAAAGTTGCTGAGGGATTTAATGAAATTGGGTAACGCAGCTCTAAGGTGTATTTGGAAATTAAAGGGTCTCCTCCATCCGATGACAGCGTTTGATCTTCATATCCCCTCATTGCAATGATTTCTCTACCACCAATTTGTCCTACTCCTGTTAGCCCGCTTCCTCCCATCACAAATCTATCAAAAGGCGTAACACCCTTGTCTTGGTTATATGCCCCCATAAAGCCAAAGCCAAAACGCGACATCAAAACCAATTTTTTATCCGGGCTTACGGGTAAAAACCATTCTCCTGTTAGTTTAAATTTATAGTATTCAAGGTATTTTATCCGTTCCGCTGTGTTTGCATTATTATAATCAATCCCGTCGAAATAAGAATAAGGCAAGGTGGCTTTGGCTGTAAACGAAAAATTCGACCCGCTCTGTGGGTAGATTGGCGAGCTGACCGAGCTGCGTTGCAGAATGTATTTGAACGATATGTCGTTTGCAAAACCACTTTCAATCAATGGAAATCTAAAGTCACGGACAACATCGTAATACTGATACCCCAACTCATAATATGCAGAAAAGTAGTCATCTGGCCATTTTTTTCTTCTTCCAAGTCCTAAACTAAGGCCTGTTATTCCAACACCTGTATAATTTGGGTCCGTTCTGAGCGTTCCACTTGAAGAAAGAGCCGTATGATTTACAGCGAAAGATAATGAATTTGGTTTTTTGCCTCCCAACCAAGGTTCTGTAAAAGAGAAATTGTATCCTTGATAAAATCTTCCTGATGTTTGCGCACGAATGGAAAGGCGCTGGCCGTCTCCTCCGGGAAGGGGCGACCATGATTCCTTTTTGAAAAAATTGCGCGTAGAAAAATTATTAAAGGTTAGTCCTAGGGTGCCAATTATACCACCCCGCGTTGTTAAGCCCGCTCCTCCATATCCTCCTGAAAGCTCAATTTGGTCTGACGATTTTTCTTCAACTACATACTCAATATCAACGGTGCCATTTGCAGGGTTAGGAATGGGATTTACTTGAAATGCTTGTTCATTAAAAAAACCTAATTGTGCCAATTCGCGTTGCGTTCGCATGATGTCAGATTTATTAAAAATATCACCGGGTTTTGTACGAATTTCACGTAAAATAACCTTGTCGTTTGTTTTTGTGTTGCCACGAATGCTCACATCGCTGATTCTGGCCTCTTTACCCTCCATTAAACGTATCTGATGATTTATTTGGTTGTTAATTACGTTTGTTTCAACGGTAATCAGATTGAAAAATAAATGTCCCTTATTCATGTAAAGCGACCGCACGTCTCGTTCGTCAGGGGTTCCATTCAGGCGCTGTTCAAGTAATGTTTTATTATATACATCCCCCTGTTTTATTCCAATGACCGAATCCAGAAAAGTAGAGCGATACTTCGTATTTCCTATCCAATCAAAGGAACCAAAATAGTACTTGCCTCCTTCTTGAATTTCAATTTTTATCAGAAGATTTTTTGGACTTAATTTTATAATGGTGTCACTAACTATCGTTGCATCTCTCAGTCCAACTTTATTAAACTTTTCCATCATCGCTTGTATGTCGCGATCATACGATGACTCCGTCAGCTTTGATCGTCTCCAAAATTTAAGTATGGATTTCTCTTTTGTGTCTTTCATCGCCATTTTTAGTTTCCAAGTTGCCACCGTTGAATTCCCTGTAATTTCTATTCGTTTAATCCCTATTCGTGGTCCTTTAGAAATGTCGATCAAAAATAACTCAGACTCGTTTATTAATGTGTCCTTTTCACGGTTAATTTGGACTCTTACCTCATAAAACCCCTTCTCTCGGAAATACCCTTTTATTTTTCCGGCTGTTTGAAAAACCAAGTTTTCCGTAATGGTTTTTCCAGCATAGAGGGAAATCTCTTCTCGAAGCTTATCCGCTTCTCTTCTCGAAACTCCCTTAAATTTAAACTTTGATAATTTTGGTCTTGGTGTTAATTCGATGACAAGGTATAAAATGCCAGCTATTTCTTTTTCGGCATAAATAGAAATATTTGAAAAAATTCCTTCTGCCCACAAGTTTTTAATCGCGTTAGTAATGGTTTGGCCCGGAATCATTATATTTTGACCTTGTCTGAGCCCTGCGATTAGTTTTATAGCTTGGTGGTCATAGTTATCTGCCCCAACTACGCGTATAGGACCTAATTCAAACTCTTTTGGCGCATCATATCCGAAGTCCATTCCGCTTAAATTTTTTGGGCCATTTTGTGCCCGTACAGCAGTAAAGGAAAAAATTATAAGGATAAGTAGATAGATTCTTTTCATTCTAAAGTTGTTCCGAGACCATTCCAAAGCGTCTCTCGCGTGACTGATAAGATAATATTGCTGCCTTAAGTTCTTCTTTACCAAAGTCTGGCCAATGGGTATCGGTAAAATAAAACTCGGCATAAGCCAATTGCCATAAAAGGAAATTACTAATTCGGTGTTCGCCGCTTGTTCTAATTAATAATTCCGGATCTGGAATGTCCCGAGTGGTCAAGTGAGAAGAAATTAAAGCAGGCGTGATTTCATTCACTAAAAGCTCTTTTTTCGCAACTTTTAATGATATTTCGCGAACACACTCAGTTATTTCCCATTTTGCACTATAGTTTAACGCCAGCACCAAGGTTATCTCCTTGTTATCTTTTGTGGTATCCATCCCGCTGCGTAAACTTTCTTGGCACTTAACCGGCAACCCTTTAAGGTCTCCAATTACAATAAGTTTTACCCCTTGCTTTTGGAGTTCCGGCAATTCATTGGTAATTGAATCAACGAGCAGACTCATTAATGCATCAACTTCCGCTTTTGGTCTATTCCAATTCTCTGTTGAGAATGCATATAATGTCAAAAAGCTGACCCCAAATGATTTAGCTGCCTTGAGCACTTCTCTTACCGCATCAACCCCCTTTGTATGGCCAAACAGCCGTTGTTCTCCTCTCTGTCTTGCCCAGCGGCCGTTACCGTCCATTATCAATGCGATATGTCGAGGTATTTTGTTGTTATTTAATACTTTTAGTTCCTGGCTCATGCTCGCTGGAGTAAACGAAGATAACTATTCTGGCTTGTTCCATCAAATTCTCACTCAAAATGTGAATACGGTTCACAAAAAAGGGATTAGTACATTCACTAACCCCTTAATATGAATTTTATTGCCTCACTAATCAGCTAAAACAATTAATTTATTGTTCAATAATTCTGCGACGCCTCCCTTGATTAAAACTTCAACGATTGAACCATTTTTACTCATTGCCGGATGTTTTGTGTCTATTTCTCCAACTGGCTCAAACCTTACTGCCCCTTCTTTTAAGGAGGAAATAATTGGCGTGTGATTATTTAACACCTGAAAGACTCCGTCAGATCCCGGAAGAGAGACGGAAGTCGCTTCACCCGAAAATATACTTGACTCTGGGGTTATTATTTGTAATTCCATTTTAGGCTTCCGCTAACATTTTCTCGCCGGCAGCAATAACATCCTCAATCCCTCCTTTCAGGTTAAATGCGGCTTCAGGATATTTGTCGTACTTACCATCTAAAATATCGTTAAATGCCTTTATAGTGTCTTGAATATCAACTAAAACCCCTGGAATTCCCGTAAATTGTTCCGCCACGTGAAAGGGCTGAGAAAGATAGCGCTGAGCGCGTCTTGCTCTATGAACTACTAGTTTATCTTCTTCAGATAATTCGTCCATTCCAAGAATAGCAATAATATCTTGTAGTTCTTTGTATCGTTGTAAGGTGACTTTAACGCGTTGAGCACAGCTGTAGTGTTCCTCGCCAACGATCTCTGGAGTTAAAATTCTAGATGTTGAATCTAATGGGTCAACCGCAGGATAAATTCCTAGTTCTGCGATCTTTCTTGATAAAACTGTTGTGGCATCTAAGTGTGCAAACGTGTTGGCTGGTGCAGGATCCGTTAAGTCGTCGGCAGGAACATAAACCGCTTGAACAGAGGTAATTGATCCATTCTTAGTTGAGGTAATTCTTTCTTGCATAGCCCCCATTTCTGTTGCAAGCGTTGGCTGATATCCAACCGCTGAAGGCATACGTCCCAATAAGGCTGATACCTCAGATCCGGCCTGGGTAAACCTAAAAATATTGTCAACGAAGAATAGGATGTCTTTACCCTGGCCTTCCCCGTCCCCATCTCTAAAATATTCAGCAATTGTTAATCCTGAAAGCGCAACACGAGCACGCGCCCCTGGTGGCTCATTCATTTGTCCAAAAACAAAGGTTGCTTTCGACTCTTTCATTTCTTCTAGGTCAACTTTATTTAAGTCCCATCCTCCTTCTTCCATAGAGTGCATAAAGTCCTTACCATATTTAATAATTCCCGACTCTAACATTTCTCTTAAAAGGTCGTTTCCTTCTCGTGTCCTTTCTCCTACTCCGGCAAAAACAGACAAGCCTCCGTGTCCTTTGGCGATGTTGTTAATCAATTCTTGTATTAATACCGTTTTGCCTACTCCTGCCCCGCCGAAAAGACCTATTTTACCTCCTTTGGCATACGGTTCAATTAAATCTATTACTTTAATTCCGGTAAACAGAACCTCTGTAGACGTTGATAACATGTCAAAACTCGGCGCTTCCCTGTGAATTGGTAGACCTCCGACATTGTCTACGGTATTTATCCCATCAATAGCCTCACCAACCACGTTAAATAGTCTTCCTTTGATTTTTTCTCCAGTTGGAACTTTAATAGCTGTTCCTGTTGCAACAACCTCTAAACCTCTCATAAATCCATCCGTGGAGTCCATAGACACTGCTCTTACTGAATTTTCTCCAACATGAGACTGAACCTCTAAAACTACTCGAGAACCGTCTGCCTTTTTAACCTCAAGGGCATCATAGATGCTCGGAAGGGGAACGCCCCTCTCAAACCTTATATCCACCACCGGGCCAATAACTTGAGAAACTTTACCTTTTGTAACCGTCATTTTCGTGTATTAAATTTGAGTGCAAATATACACTTTTTTTCTCAGGCGCTCAGCTTAAATGGATTTAAAACCGCCTTGATAGTAATTTTATAGTGCCCCACGAAAACCCAAAACCTAAAGAAAAAACCATCAAGATTATGAAGAATAAATCGGTCCATCTAAAAACAATAGGAAATCCCACGCTCATTTCTCCCATTGTAACAAAACCAGTCAACCTTTGATATATACACACGCTATATCCAATTGCAAGCCCAAATACCAGGCCCGCAGAACAGATCAATATACCATTAAAAATAAAAGCGTATTGAATATCCTTATTATTAAGTCCTAGCGAGCGAAGCGCTTGAATATCCTTTTGTTTTTCTAAATATTGTATAGTTAGTGAGGCAATAAGGTTAATTGCAGCAAAAACAAAAATAAAGATCATAATAATTAGTATGATAAGCCGTTCAGATTTACTTGTTTTATAAACCAGTTCGTGTTTTTCGTAATTTGTTTTAACAGTAAAATTACTCCCTATTTCACGCTGAAAATCCTTTTTAAAGTCTTCTTGATCGACCCCTTCTTTTAACTTAATATAAATATGGCTGATTTCATCTGTATACCCCAAAAGTTCTTGTGTGTTTTTTAAAGACCATAAAATATTTTCCTCATTAACCTCCTTATTAAAATTAAAAACGCTTGCGCATTGAACTCTCGTTTTTTTAAACATCTCTTCTCCTTGTTTCATCCTCATTTCTCTTTTTCCTGCTAAAATGGAAATTTCGGTTTGGCCAGGACGTATTTCTAATTTGTCTGCCAATCCAGGAGCCAGAAATATTTCCTGCCCCTCTAATAATTTATAAAGACATTTATGATTTCCTTCACATGTTGGGGCTTTATACAAGCTATTATTGGAATACTCAACCATATCTAGAAACGCCGGCTGTATGCCTAATATTTTTGCATTCGTCCATTTCTTGTCATTTTGTAATACCACTAATTCCTCTATTCCCCTCGAAGAAAAGGCAATGTTTTCATTTAGAAGGACCCTCTCATTAAATTCAGAAGGTAGGAATGTTTTTCTCTTATTGTGTGTTATCGTGATGTCGGCGTCAAACTTTCCATACATTGTCTGTATTACGCTTTCTATTCCATTAAATGCAGATAAAATTATAACAAGCGCGGCGCAAACCATGCCCATTCCTACCCACGACACTTTTGTTAAGACTGAAACAATATTACTACCCTTCTTTGAAAAAAAATAACGCTGCGCTATGTAAAATGAAGTCTTAATTATCTACCTTTTTTCAGCAATTCATCTATTTTCATGGCGTAATCCAATGAATCATCAATAAAAAACGAAAGAGCAGGGGCTTTGCGCAAATTTTTTAATCTACTAGAAACCTCATATTTCACTTTTCCTTTATTTAAATTGATGTTTTCTAGTACCGCTTCTTTACTGTCTGTATTATAAATACTTAAGTAGCATCTCGCTAAGGAAAGGTCTGATGTCACCCTTACGCTCGTAACTGTAACCATGCTGCCAAGGCATATTTCTTGGGTACTTCGCAAGAAATAATTCGCCAATTCTGTCCGTATAGCAGACTCTATCTTTTGTTGTCGTATTGATGACATGTTTTTCAAAGGTAATGATTCTATTGCTGATTGATTTAAAAAACAAGGTGGTTTAGTGTATATTTGCCCATGAACTCATGGAAAGACGTTTATAAATATGCTTTTAAATATAGAAAACTTGCGTTAATTACAATTCTTGGTAATTTGCTGTTTACCATATTTAACTTGCTTTCCCTGGTTCTCTTTATACCTTTTCTTCAGTTAATTTTCCGGGTTAACGATTTTAAAGTTGTGCTTGAAAAGCCAGTATATTCAGGCGAAATAAGCAACCTTGGCTCATATGTTGCGGAATACTACAACTATCACATGCACTTAATGGTTTCCTCAGACCCCCGACAGGCATTAATGTTTGTTTGTGTTTCGGTATTTATTGCTTTCTTATTAAAAAACTCATCGCGGTATTTAGCGGTTTGGTATCAATCAGAATTACGGATGGCCGTTGTGCGTGATGTCCGTGATGATTTATTTAAAAAATCTATGGAATTACCACTATCATTTCATTCGCAAGAAAGAAAAGGAGATTTAATGGCCCGATTAAACAGTGATGTTGGGGAAATCGAAAACGGGGTGGTTGGATTTTTAGAGCTCGTGTTTCGGGATCCAATAGCAATAGTTATTCATGTTTTTTCTTTGTTTTACATTAGTCCCCGTTTAACTCTGGTTTCTTTTTTTCTTTTACCAATCACGGCTTTTGTAGTGTCGAGAATAGGAAAAAGCTTGAAGAAAACCGTAAAAAACAGCCAAGAAAAACTCGGCTTGCTTTATTCAATAATGGATGAAAGTTTGAGTGGCATACGAATTATCAAGGGGTTTAATGCAACCGGATTTATAACTAAACTCTTTAGAAAAAACAACCTACAACATCAAAAGCTAGTAACTAAAACCTTTCGAAAAAAAGACGTATCCCCATTAATAAGCGAAACCCTTGGTGCTGGGCTTATGATGTGTTTGGTTTGGTTTGGTGGAAACTTAATTTTAGAAGGATCAAGCAATGGAGAGGGATTAACCGGAGAACTCTTCATAACATTTATAATCATTTTTTCTCAACTTCTTCGGCCAATTCAATCCATTGCTAACCAGGTGTCCATTTTACAAAAAGCTCGCGTGAGTATGGACAGGGTTAATGATATTCTCTCAATAAAAGATCAAATTTTGGAGCCGGAATCACCTCAAGAATTTCACACTTTTACAAATGAAATTTCCTACAAAAATGTTTCTTTTAAATACGGGGAAGAATGCGTGATTAAAGCGGTGTCGCTTTCCATACCAAAAGGACACACTGTTGCGTTGGTTGGTGAATCGGGAAGCGGAAAGTCTACATTAACAGATTTGCTCGCCCGATTTTATGATGTGACAGATGGGGAAATCACCATAGATAATAAAAACATAAAGTCTTTTCGCTCTTTTGACTTGAGAAATAAAATTGGAATTGTTTCTCAGGATTCGATTTTATTTAATGGCTCGGTTTTAGAAAATATTGCGTTTGGAGACGAAAATCCCTCTTATGATAGAGCTGTTGAGGCCGCACAAATTGCAAATGCACATGTGTTTATTGAGGACCTCGAATTAGGATACAACACAAACATTGGAGAAAGAGGAAATAAGCTTTCTGGAGGACAAAGACAACGCCTATGTATTGCTCGTGCTATTTATAAAAACCCTGAAATTCTCATACTTGACGAAGCAACATCAGCACTGGATACAGAGTCTGAAAAACTGGTTCAAGAAGCGTTAGATCGTTTAATGAAAAACAGGACCACCTTGATTGTCGCTCATCGTTTAAGCACCATAAGAAATGCAGATACTATTGTTGTGCTATCAAAAGGTTCTGTTGCAGAACAAGGAACCCACCATGAGCTGATTGAAAAGAAGGGCTTATACTTCAATTTTTGCTCGTTACAAGACATTATTTCATAAACTGTAAACTTAAACCAATTTTGATTGTTACTTTTGACATATGAAATTTAATAGAATTACTTTCTCCTCTGACCACAACGAACTGTTCTACACAGAGCTCAAACAACGGGTTAACCATTATTTTAAAAATAAAAATATTTCCAAACACGCAAACGCCGAAATGGTTTTCAAGACCGTTTTTATGCTGGTTTTATATCTACTACCGTTGTGTTTATTGTTTGTTTCTTTTCCGGGCGACTGGGTTTATTTTTTGTGTTGGACTGTCATGGGGTTTGGAATGGCGGGAGTGGGTTTGTCTGTAATGCATGACGCAAATCACGGAACTTATTCTAAAAATCAACTCGTTAATAAAATCATCGGTAAGGTGTTAATCTTTCTCGGTGGAAGTGATGTTAATTGGCGAATTCAACATAACGTATTGCATCACACTTACACCAATATAACCGAAATAGACGAGGACATCTCTCCTCCCGCTTTTCTATTGCGATTTTCACCCCATAAAAAACATTATGCGATTCACCGTTTTCAACATCTATATGCCTGGTTTTTATATGGGTTAATGACATTAATGTGGTTTTTTACAAAAGATTATATTCAAGCCATTCGTTATTACAAAAAGGGCCTTTTGAAGTCACAGGGAATATCCCTTTCCAAACATTTATTCGCAATCGTTTTAAATAAAATGACATACGCTTTCGTGTTTATAGTACTTCCCATAGTTTTTAGTCCTGCTACTTGGTATGTTACCTTAATAGGATTTTTTGTAATGCAGTTCATTTGTGGCTTTATACTTTCCGTTATATTTCAGCCCGCACACGTTGTTCCTTCCTCAAACTTTCCAATTCCTAATGATTCGGGCAATATTGAAGCTGACTGGGCGGTAAATCAGTTAGTCAATACGGCTAATTTTGCTCCAAAATCTCGCATTTTCTCTTGGTACGTTGGTGGATTAAATTACCAAATCGAACATCATTTATTTCCAAATATCTGTCATATCCATTACCGTAAAATTTCAAAAATTGTAGAAAACACTGCGAAAGAATTTCGTCTTCCTTATCATTCTTATAAAACTTTCTTAGGGGCGTTGGTTGACCACGGGAAGGTTTTGTATGCATTAGGAAAGAAAAATGTTGCAATGGTTTAAACCATGACCCCAGAAAAGCTCCGAGCTTATTGTTTATCCCTCCCTGCTACTGAAGAAAGTATGCCTTTTGACGATAATACGCTGGTTTTTAAAGTTGGGGGGAAAATATTTGCATTGCTAGATCTAGATGAGGAGACATCCATAAATCTTAAATGTGAGACCGAAAAAATCCCAGAGCTACAAGATTATTTTTGTGCAGTAATACCGGGTTATCATATGAATAAAAAACACTGGATTACTGTGTTGTTAAACCGGGATGTTTCAGATAAACAACTCTTTGAATGGGTAAAAAATTCTTATTTTTTGGTAATTAGCAAGTTAGGTAAACCCCTACGCAATGGGCTTGCGCATTGATAAGTTCGTGTGGTGCGTCCGCCTTACAAAAACGAGATCTCTCGCCGCAGAACTTATCGTTAAAAACAAAATCAAACTCAATAATTTAACAACAAAGGCTGCCAAAGACGTCTCCATTGGTGATGTTATTTATTTTTACCGAAACTCCGCAATATTCACTTATTCCATCTTAAAATTACCAAATGTGCGTCTTTCTGCTTCATTGGTAAACGATTATATTCAAGAAACCACCAACGAGGAAGAGAAGGAAAAAAACAGAATTTTTGTAGCATCACAAAAGGCCTATCGCCTAACGGGGGGAAAGCCCTCAAAAAAGAATCGCCGTGATATAGAGGGTTTTTTGGATCAATGGGCCGAATGATCTGCTAATATTTTATCTGCTAATATATTACTCAATTTATAATAACTCTCTGTAGTCCAGCCAGCAATATGCGGTGTGAGTATTACTTTTTCTGAAGAAGTCAAATAACAAAATGCGTCGGGCACCTGTTGTTCAAAGAATTTTTCAAAACTTTTTTGTTCATATTCATGAACATCTAAACAAGCTCCTTTAATCTTTTGGGTTTTTAGCCCTTTGACCAAACTTTCAGTATCCACGATTCTACCTCTCGCTAGATTAATTAAAATAAATGGTTTTGCCATTTTATCAATAAACTCATCATTGACTATGTGTTTTGTTTCGCTGGTCAGTGGTACATGAAAAGACACGATATCTGCTTGCTCCATAATTGCGGCTAGTGTGCATTCATGTACGAAATGATCTCCAAACCCGGATTTATATTTATCGAATGCCATTACTTTTACATCAAATCCTCTGAGTTTTTTTGCAAATGATGTCCCGTTGTTGCCATATCCAATTATTCCTACTGTTTTACCATCCAGCTCTTCTCCTCTGTTTGATTCTCTCTGCCAAATTCCCTTGCGTATTTGCAAATCTGAAACAGTAATTTTATTTAATAGCGATAAAAGCATGCCTAGTCCATGCTCTGCGACAGCATTTCTGTTTCCCTCTGGGGAATTGTAACAGATAATGGCATTTTTTTTACAAAATTCAACATCTATATTTTCCAACCCAGAACCGGATCTAGCAATAAATTTAAGATTTTTACAAGTAGTTAAAACCTCCTCTGTCAGCGATATTTTCGAACGAATGACAAGTCCGCTCGCATCCGCAATCAGAAGGGGAATCTCCTCTGATTTTACTTTTGTTATGTCAATGCACACAAACCCCTCTTTTGTTAGGCGTTCCTGTAACACACCATGAACCGTATCGATGAAATAAACCTTGGAATCTGACACAGGCTAAAGATACACTTTTTCACCTTCCTAAATGAACCAGCAACACAGATATATCGCTTGGTGAAATGCCAGAAATTCTTGATGCTTGTCCAATGGTTGCGGGTTTTATTCTATTAAATTTTTCTACCGCCTCTGCACTTAACCCTATAATTACTTGATATTCAGTTTTTTGAGGTATTTTAAGCCCTTCCAGGCGCAGCAATTTGGCGGCTTCCTCTTCTTCCCTCTTTATGTATCCCTCGTACTTCATTTGTATCTCTGCCTGTTCAATAATACAGGTATCTAATGACTGCCACTTATAACACATCTCTCTAAGATCCTCTGACAAAGGAACTAAATCTGCTAATTTTATGTTGGGTCTAGTTATTATCGAAGAAAGCTTAACTTGTTGGCCAACAGGAGAGGAGCCTTTTTTTTCAAGTATCCCGTTTAAGAGGCTCGGAGAAACGCCTGTTTTTTTAAGAATCCCTTGGATTTCCTTTACTCCTTTTATTTTTTTCTCGATTTTACTCAATGCCGCATCGTCTTGAATTCCTAGTTTGTGTGCTATTGGAGTTAGTCTGAGATCCGCATTATCTTGTCTTAATAAAATTCTAAATTCGGCGCGTGAAGTAAACATCCTATATGGTTCCTTAGTCCCTTTAGTTATTAAGTCGTCAATCAAGACTCCTATATATGCCTCGTTTCTCGACAAAATGAAACATTCCTTATTATTAACTTTTAGATGTGCATTTATTCCAGCTATTAGTCCTTGACACGCGGCCTCTTCATATCCTGTGGTACCGTTAATTTGACCGGCAAAATAAAGATTTTCTACTAATTTAGTCTCTAGCGTGTGATACAGTTGGGTAGGAGGGAAATAATCGTATTCTATTGCATATCCGGGCCTGAACATTTTGGCTTTTTCAAAACCAGGGATTGTTTTCATGGCCTCTAACTGTACCTCCTCGGGTAAAGACGTACTAAAGCCGTTAACATATATTTCGACAGTATTCCACCCCTCGGGCTCTACAAATATTTGGTGTCTGTCGCGATCTGAGAAACGGTTGATTTTGTCTTCAATGCTTGGACAGTACCTTGGGCCTGTACTTTGAATGGCCCCATTAAACATCGGGGAACGATCAAAACCTGTTCTCAAAATCTTGTGTGTTTCCGGGTTTGTATAGGTAATGTGACAAGATAACTGTTTTTCTAATAGACTTGTGTCTGCAAAACTAAATTTTCCTGGGATAACATCTCCATGCTGTTCTTCCATTTTTGAATAGTCCAAAGATCTACCGTCTACACGAGGAGGTGTTCCCGTTTTCATTCTTCCGGACTCAAAACCCAAACTGCATAAATCCTCTGTAATGCCTATTGCTGCTTTCTCGGCTACTCGTCCTCCACCAAATTGCTTCTCCCCTAAATGAATTACACCATTTAAAAACGTGCCATTCGTTAAAACAATCGCTTTAGCCCTAATATTTATCCCAAGAGCTGTCTTGACTGCCACCGCATTATTATTTTCAACCATTATTCCAGTGCACATGTCCTGCCAAAAATCGACAAGAGGATTTTTTTCGAGCATCAGCCTCCATTCAGATGCAAAAAGCATCCGGTCATTTTGTGTTCGAGGCGACCACATCGCAGGGCCTTTTGATAAATTCAACATACGAAATTGCACAGCGCTCTTATCGCTTACAATTGCCGACCCGCCACCTAAAGCGTCAATTTCCCTGATAATTTGACCTTTTGCAACACCCCCCATCGCCGGATTACAACTCATCTGGGCAATTGTGTTCATGTTCATCGTAACGAGCAAAACGCGACTACCCATTTTTGCAGCAACATTTGCTGCTTCACAACCTGCATGTCCGGCCCCAACAACAATAACATCGTATTCAGACAACATTTTAATTTTGTTTCACGTGAAACACTACTCTTTCTGTTTTATTTATTATGATAAACATTTTTTCAAATATTCATTTTCCTTGTTTGTCATTATCTGTTTTGTAACATCCGACTTGTCATCATAACCAAGCAAATGCAACACACCGTGAAATACAACCCTGCACACCTCATTTTCAGGAGAGTGTTTTAGGGTCCTTGCATTATCTAATACCCGATCTATCGACACAAAAACATCACCGCTAACTACTTGATTTTCAGTATAATCGAAAGTAATAACGTCTGTGTAGTAATTATGGTTTAGAAACTCTAAATTCATCGCTAACAAATACTCGTCGCCACAAAATATCACAGTTATTTCACCACAACTTTTTCCCTCGCTCTCCACTAATATAGGTATTGCTGTACTAAAGAAATCCTGGCTTATACCAGGAACATTCGGTACGCCTTCTAAAAACTCAACAACAATCACTTACAGAAATACATATTTACACTGTTTCCAGGGGAATCAAACTCTACCTCATCAGACAAATTCCGCATCAAAAAAATCCCCCTTCCGCTTTCTTTTAAAAGGTTGTCAGGCGCTGTTGGGTCTGGTAAGTTGGAGTAGTCAAACCCTGCCCCTTGATCTGTCACATTAAAGCAAAAGCTGTCTTTTTCATCGCCAACAGCCACGGCGACGAATAGCAATTCGTTCATTTGGTTTCCGTGTTCAATTGCATTGTTCACGGCTTCTGTTACTGCTATTAGGACATTGCCATAGCAATCGTCAATCACTCCCATTTTCTCGCATACCTTTCCAACTAAATGTTCAACATCTATAAGAGAATTATAACTAGTGGGTAGTTGTATCTTTTCAATAATATTAAAACCTTCCTTCATTCACTAATATGGTCAATTTCGATTGAAATATTCACTTGCCTTGTTCTTGTAATACATATTGTACGACGGATCAACAACCTTTATTATTTCAACTTGCTTCAATTTTAGCTTGTTATACTCCTCAAATCTGATTTGGTTACCGCTTGGATAATCTTTTCCTGAGGTAGACTCTCTTTTTTCCTCAAAACCCCTTTCTAGTAACGCTTTTTCACTTTCTAAAAGTCTTGTTAGGATTTGTTGTTGTCTATTGATCAGCTCGTTGCCTATATTTTTATTAATAAGATTTCGTTCTTGTTTTTCTAATTCATTTATCAAGGGGCTCAATTTATTTCCTTCTCCTGACCCGTCCTTGTTTAATTCATTTCTTAGTTGTTCTAGCTTTTGCCTAATCGCGGTTTGTTCCGCCGCCATTCTTGCTAATTGCTTATTACCTAATCCCAACATATTCTTTCCTCCTTCAGAAGGTGTGCTACCGGGCTGATCTCCTGGTTTTGTTCCGCCCGGATTGACTCCTTTTTTCATTTGCTCAAGTTGTTGTTTAATTAAATCTTTCATGTCGCCGGGAGAAGATGCACCGGGCTTTGGCCTTCCCTTGCCGGGATTATTGCATTGTCCGGACCCCTCCATTTCACTTTGCATCTGACTTTGCATGCTTTGTAATGCCTCATTTAACAATAATGCTAAATTATTATATGCCGTCATTACTGATTGTTGATTTTTGTTTATTGCACCTTTATTGTGGTTATCTATATTATCAACAACCTGGGTATGATTGAGAGATATTGTGTTTAATTCATTATCTATAAATGTAGCTATTGAGGCCTGTCTTTTTGCAAGAACCAACAAGGAGTCTCTAACTAACCGTGTATCATCAATAATTCTTCTCTGTCTTCTACCGAACTTTGTATATGCGGGATCCTTCGAACTCACACGCGTGAAATCGTACATCGTCTTCTCTTGATCAAAACTCAAGGTCATCAATCCTTCTAATAAAGACCTAATTGCGTCCATATCTTCTTTTTGCTGTTTTTTGTTTGCCGCTTGCTGGGCCTGGTCTAGGGTAATTGCTAGCTGTTCCATGCCCTCTGCAGCCGACTTTTGCTTTTCTCCTGCTTTCTTCTCTCTTCCCTCGCTTATTTTAGATTTTGCATCTCTAAGATTTTCTGATATTTGCTCTTTTAAACCATCAGTGATTCCCAGCTCAAAAGGTTTGTCAAGGTTTTTATTTAATTCTTCCAATTCTTTCACTTCTTTCTCTATCTCAGAGAATTTTTTATTTATTTCTTCTTGTTGTTTTTCGGCCTCTTCTTTTGATATCTTATCGCGGCCAATGTTTTCCTTTAACTCTTTTTGTTGTTCAGCTAAGTTTTTTAGTTCTTTTTCAATGTCGTCTATTTTCTCATTAACTTGGTTCCTTTTGAGTAATTCAAGGGTCCTGTCTAGTTGTTTTTTTATATCCTCTGTGGACCTGCTAATTTCATCCATTTTTTCTTTAATGTTCTCTTTTTCGTTTTGTTCTAAAAGTTTTTCTAAATCCTCCAACAATTTTTTAAGTTCGTCGTCCATTGCTTCCTGAAGTAATTTTTCTATCATTTTGTGTTTTTCGAGCAGCTCTTTGTCAATCTCAGATAATTGATTTTTTTCGGAGACACTTTTTTCCATTTCTTTCTTGAGTCGCTCCAAAGATTCAGTTAGTTTATTTCGTTCCTCTTGAAGTTGGTTTAGCTGATTTAATTTATTCCAATCGTTACTTTTTGTATTCAACGTTTCTTTCTTTAGTTTTTCAACCTTTTTTTGAAAATCATTTGTTTTGTTTAGTATTTTTTCTAATTCATCTTTTGATTTTTCCTGTTGCCTGTCTCTCTCGTCATTTAGTTCTTCTAAACTAGGAAGCATGTATGTTGTGAGTCCTGACTTAGTTGTTTTTTTTCCATTTACTCCGTCATTATCCGTAACACTAAAATAATATTCTATCCTATCATTAATTTTAACCTGCTCTCTTCTAAAATCAACAGCAAAATCAAAAATCATATTTGTGCCAAAAGCCGGTTTGACCTGGATTCTATTGTTTCTTTTAGCACCGTTTTGCGAAATTACAGTGTAATTAAAAAACAATGTTGTTAAGCCATAATCATCTTCTGCCTCACCAGAAAAATAACGAACCCCCTCAGAAATAGAATCTATACGTTCTTGAATAAAAATCGTTGGGTGAGCGTCTTTGATAACTGAAACTATATGCTGAGTACTATCCTTTTTATTTGTATATTTATTTACATACGTCATTCTTAACTTCGAATCGTTTCGCACTGTTCCTTGTTTTGAGAAACTGCTATTTCTTTCTATGAAAGTTTTATCAAACCAGTTCACTGTACAATATTTTGTGTTTTTTAATGAAATATTCCACGTTAATTTTGTCCCTTCTGGCACGACTAAATCTCCTACATTTTGAATTATTTCATTGTTTTTTGATAGATAGGCTGGATATTCAATTTTTACTTCCATTTTACCTAACAGAGATTTTCCTGTTACATTGATTAAATATTTTTGACTGGTATATTCCCCTGATTTAAAATAAAATATAGAAGCTTTTTTTACTTTTCTTATTGAATATTTGAAACTGTTTTTAGTGATTTGATCCATTAAGAATGTACCATTTTCACATACTAAATATACTTGCTGTGGAATTTTTTTACCCTTTAGCACAACACAAACCTCCTTATCTTCCCCTTCTTCAACAGACAACTTTGTTGGTTTTAATTCAAATGTAAACGGAACATATTCTACTGTGTAGTTTACTATTCTATCCGTTGATTCTGTTATAAAGTCAGGTGTAAAGATTAATAATGAAAAAAATAACAAAAAAACAGGTAAGACATATGGGATAAATTTTTTATTATCCGAGAACCTTACTGCGGAAACAAAACGCACCTGCAATAATTTCTCTGTTCTTTGTTGGATGCTGGCTTTTAATAATTCTATGTTTCCTTGTTGTTGCTCCATGTCTCGCTGTAATTGAAACGTGTTTTTAAGCCTATCATCAATTTCTGGAAAAAATTTACCAATAATTTCTGCTGCTTGTATTCTATTCAATCTAGGGCCTAAAGAATATAATTTCAGTATCGGAATTATGATAAAATATCCCAGCACAAGAGCATTAGAAATTAAGAAAGCAAAGAATAGTATTGCTCTACCAATACTTTTAAATTCATTTAAAAATTCCAGAGAGGTTGTAATTAAAAAGGTAGTTATTAAAATAGCTGAAAATAATAATAAGCCCTTTATGATCTGATTCTGATAATACTTTCTTATAAAAGAATCGACATGTTGGATAATTTTATCAAATGAATTCATAATAGTTTTGCTAATTTACTAATTTAATGATGGTAAAAAAAACAGCGACACAATATCTAAATTGTAAACAATACTAAATGTATATATTACATATAAAATGAATTTATTATTAAATTTATTAATATTGTTCATATGTTTAAAATTTACAATTTTCAGGCCTCAATAAAAAATATTAGAAATAATTTACAAAAAATGAACAACTCTAAACTTAATAGTTTATGCTTATAATTTAAGATATAAACAGATTGTTAAAACCGATTTTTCAATAAAATAAATTAGTGTGTTAATTAAAAAAATGTGTATAACATAATGATATCAAATTGATAATTTAAGACAAATTTTCGATCAATTATGAAATATATTTTTACCAAACAAGATCCTATTACAGACAAATAATTTTGTAAAATAAAATGAACAGGTTTTTAACAAGAACCATTAAACATTGTTATAAACAATAATAAAGGGTTTATAATAATGAATTATTAAAGAAAGATCAAATACGAGCATTAGTCAGTAATTAAAATATCATTAAAACAAATGAAAAAAACGATTTCTATCGGCTGCGATCATGCGGGGTACAAGTTAAAGGAGATCATAAAAGAAAAATTAACTGATTGGGGTTATAATGTTGTAGATGTGGGATGCCATTCAGACGAAAGTATTGATTATCCTGATTATGCACACCCTGTTGCCCAACACATTGAATCAAATGCGAGTGTTTTTGGCATTTTAATTTGCGGTTCAGGAAATGGAATTAATATGGCCGCAAATAAGCATCAAGGAATTAGAAGCGCATTGTGTTGGCAAGTAGAAATTGCCAAGCTTGCTCGCGAACACAATAATGCAAATATTGTAGCTTTACCCGCAAGATTTATAAATAAAGAAGAAGCGTTGGACATCATAACAGCTTTTCTGAATACCCCCTTTGAAGGAGGGCGCCATCAAAGAAGGATTGACAAGATAGCATGTATTTAACTCCAGCTTTTAATAACGTCTATTGGTGTGGTGTTTACGAACGGAACGGATAACAAGGATAAAATGTAATAGGAAATTTATCTTATTAAGATTTCTACCCGTCTATTTGCTTCTTTTTGGTCTTCATCTAATGGGTTTTTAAATACAGGCCTATCAAATCCAAAACCTACCGCAGTAAGCCTTTGTTTCGATATTCCTTCAGTAATCAGGTATTTTAATATTTGTTGAGCGCGCCGCCGCGATAATTTTTTTGAGGATTGTTTTGATCCATCTAAATTAACATGACCTTGTATTTCAATCTTAACTGTGGGGTTTAGTAACAAAAAGTCACGAAGCCGCCTTAATTTTGACAGAGACTCATCTAGTATAGCATCTTTGCCGGCTTGAAAATATATTTTTTCCAGTTTTGCGGTAACTCCTTTTTTAATTTTTTGTAGATAGATAGAATCCCGGGTAGTGGTATGTCCGTCTGTTTGAAAATAGTGATTTTCAAAGTCTTTTGATAAATACCCTTCTGCATCTATTTTCACATTACCATTTTTTACATTTCTTGTAATATTCATGTATAAGTCGCTGGCTAAATACGTGCCATTTAATTCTGCGGCTGACGAAATGACAATTCTCGATGAAACAGGCTTGTTTGTTTCATTATCAAGAACGTGAAATGAATAAACGGGGTTAGATTTGTCATAAACAAGGTTCAAACTGAGGGTGTCAAGTACCTCTTCCCCAGTATCATTGAGTGCTTGAAAGTTTACACGGAACGAAATGTTGCTTTCATCTTTATCTTTGGAAAAATAAATAATGCAATACGAACACCCTTGTTCAACATCAATAAACACGTTTTGTAATTCTCTGCAATTGGTATTTGGTTTAATAAAAACAGGAAGCGCCGATCCGGCTTTTATTTCATCACAAACCGCAACAGAGGGTGTTTTTACTATTACTAAATCAAAGCTGTCAAGGTAGATTGTACAAGGCATGTTAAGTTTTCCCGATCGCACAGGTTCAAATAAAAACCAAACATTGTTTTTAGAAAGGAGGGGTTTTCCTAAATAAGAACAGAGCGCCGTTTTTTCTAAGCCTTTGAAACCCGGAAATGACACACTTAACTCTTGTTCCTCAATTATAGTAATGGCCCGCTCACAATTATTCTTGTGATTAGGATGCTGAGCAAAGCCTATATAAGCGCTAAAACAAAGTAAAAGAACAATTCCCACTTTCATTATAATGCTTAAGGGATTAGTATTTTTAGTTTCATGTCTGCAGTCATGAAACAACGGACAAGAATGTTGTTTTCCCCAACATATATTTTCTTTGTTGAAAACGTCAATAGTTTCCCCGACAACTTTGCCTCAGAAGAAATCTCCTGATTGAGTCCAAGCGAGATGGTTTCCTTAATCTTGTCAATGTGTGGCAATAAATCTATGGTGCTATTTTGTTGGATGTGCGCCAGAATTTTATCTGAATACAACCATTTAGCGCTTTTTAGCAACACGCTTCTCGTTGACAAGGTATATGAAAGGTTCGTAATATATAATTTTTGCGTGAGAGAATCTATTTTTGGAACCCCTTTAAAGTAAAGAAGTCCTTTTTTATATCCTGAAAAAACAAGCTTCAACCCAAGCGTGTCTTGAGAAACTTGAAATAAAGCCACGCTATCAATGTAGACAGTTTTTTGTTTAATTTTTACTGGGGCTGCCCTTAAGGTTTTGTTCACCATGCTATTGAGGCTGTCGTAGGTTGAAACAACATCAATAGATAAAGCAAATGGTTTTTCTTCGGTTTGAACCTCAGCCTCGGGTAAAGGCGTTTTAATAGTTTTTAGGGGCCTATTGCTTAGCACGGCAGGAGCGAGCGAGAGGCTTAAATTGGTTGTGGCCGTGTATTTATTAAAGGTGATTTCATCAAATCCAATATTTTTAGGACGAAGATACAGAAACCCGAAATTATTCAACGCAATAGGTTCTTGTAGTTTATCCCAAGCCTCAATTAATTGTGGCCTTAAAGAAATAGCAGAAATTTGTCGATCAATTTCTTTTTCCTGTTGGATTAGTTCATTGTAAATGGCACTCTCAATTTCTCTGGTGACATTAATTTTCATGAAACTAAATTGGCAAGGATCAAGCAATTGGACGTAGTTTAGTTTCGTGCTTGGCTCTAGAAGATATTTTTTATTCAGTTTAATTGATGTTTGAAATTGAGTGACGAGTTTTCTCCTCGCTTCTCCGTTCGTTCCACAACTACCATAAACGCGGGGCACAACACACATCTCCTTACCAAACAAATCATGACATCCTGGACAGTAGTTAACATTAAGTCCAAGTCCACCAGAAACAGAAAAGACGATTGTGTTGTCATGAAGCCCAAACACAATGGGTTCCCGATCAAAAGTGTATGAGTAGCCAAGCCCAAAACAAGGATGAGTTTCCCCCATAAATTTTAAAGGAACTCGTGTTTCAATCTCTTTAAGGCCCCCTTGTAAGTTGATTTCAACTGGCATGGTTATGCTTGACAGGATAATTTTTGGTTTTGGAGCAACAGATTTTATAACCTCAGGCGGCAAAGGAACAATGCTTTTACAACTACAGAGAAATAAAAACAGGAAATAATGGAACTTCATTTTTTTAATGTTGTAATATTACTTTTTGTAAAGCGCCTGGAAAATAAGCACTTACTGTTGTATCATCTTGACTACTTGTTAACTGACTGTTCATTTTTTTACTTTCACTACACAAATTAAATTCCAAGAATCCTCTACCGCGATTACATAAAACGGAACTATAGAACACATCATCCGAAACACAGGGATCATAAAAATAATTCTTTGGCAAAGATGGCACAAAAGAGAAATAAGGGAAGTCGATAAGCATAAAAACAACAGTTTTCATAAAAACAAAAAAGGCCTCTAGGGCCCTTTATTAAATCATTTTATTTTTCAATCCTTCATTAAGAGCATCTAAAAACTCTTCTGTGTAGACATAGTGTTCTCCGTGTTTTACGTTGTTGCCGTGAATACATACTGCGAGGTCTTTCGTCATAACTCCAGACTCAACGGTTTCAACACATACTTGTTCTAAGGTATTACAGAAATTGATTAATTCCTGGTTGTCATCAAGTTTTCCTCTGAAGGCTAATCCCCTGGTCCAGGCAAATATGGAAGCAATGGGATTTGTGGATGTTTTTTTACCTGCTTGATGGTCTCTGAAGTGTCGAGTAACCGTTCCGTGTGCGGCTTCCGACTCCATTATTTCCCCGTCTGGTGTAATTAACACCGACGTCATTAATCCTAGCGACCCAAATCCCTGTGCAACAGTGTCTGACTGAACGTCGCCGTCGTAATTTTTACAGGCCCAGACAAAGTTGCCGTTCCATTTTAGCGCTGATGCTACCATGTCATCAATTAACCGATGTTCGTAAACAATACCTGCTTCAATGAACCTCGTTTTAAACTCATTTTGGTAAATTTTTTCAAAAATATCTTTGAACCTGCCATCGTATTTTTTAAGTATGGTGTTTTTGGTTGACAAATAAAGCGGCCATTTTTTTGCTAATGCCATATTGAAGCAAGACCGTGCAAAACCGCGAATGGAATCATCCGTATTGTACATGCTCATAGCAACACCGTCTCCTTTGAAATTGTAAACTTCAAAGGTTTGAGTTTCTCCACCGTCTTCAGGAGTAAACGTCATGGTTAGTTTGCCCTTTCCTTTAATAACAGCATCAGTTGCGCGGTATTGATCACCAAATGCATGTCGACCAACAATTATAGGGGCTGTCCAGTTTGTAACTAATCTCGGCACATTATTCATGACTATGGGCTCTCTGAAAACAGTGCCATCAAGGATGTTCCTAATTGTTCCGTTCGGAGACTTCCACATGGATTTTAAATTAAACTCTTTTACCCGCGCTTCATCAGGTGTTATCGTTGCACACTTAATACCAACCTTATATTTCTTTATTGCTTCTGCTGCCTCAATCGTGATTTGGTCGTTTGAGTGGTCTCTGCTCTCGATGCCTAAATCATAATATTTTATATCGAGGTCAAGGTATGGCAAGATTAATTTCTCTTTAATATAATTCCAAATGATTCTGGTCATTTCATCACCGTCTAGTTCTACTACTTGATTAATGACTTTTATTTTTGACATGCCTTTAAATTTTTGAACAAAAATAGTGTTTTTTTGAGTTTTAGTAGCACAACAAAATTGAACCACGAATTATTCGCTAGATTTGTTTACATTGAAGGGGATACTATGAGTTTTTACTATTTGCTCGTTATTATTGTGTTTTGGGGAGTAACATCTTGTAACTCCCCCGAGAATAAAGAAACACAAAAAACGCAAGACACACCAGCACAAAACACCCCTGTTTTTTTATTTGACTCAATAATTCATTATTCCATAGCGATAGAAGAAGACACACTTTGGGGGATTGAAAGAATTAATGACAAAACACAGGAACAGCGGCGGTTAATAGAAATTGTTTTATATGACAAGCTTGATACATTACTGGACACCACGGCTTTAAATCACCTACCGAGTATGGGGTTTACCAAACGCTATTTAACAAATGAAAAAACCGAGGCCTTAAGAAGGGTTTTTACTGCCCAACATATGAAAGCCGCGGAAGCTCCTGCTTGTGCGCCAATTTTTCGTGACATTCTTGTTTT
>Ga0194129_10002955_pt1 | contig 24388 bp, 27 predicted proteins | sample TA2KigCa35mmetaG_FD_150862 | JGI IMG/M metagenome (GOLD analysis project Ga0194129, IMG submission 150862) | Freshwater microbial communities from Lake Tanganyika, Tanzania - TA2015038 Kigoma Deep Cast 35m | ecosystem: Environmental > Aquatic > Freshwater > Lake | place: Tanzania: Lake...
TGTTTCCCTCTTCGATGGAAATGTTGGGCTTCTTAGTGTGAAAGAAGACACAGTTGGACCTTTGACAGGTCCCTCCGTTCGCCTCATTTCGACAGGGTGTCGGAAGATACCCTGGCTTACCCCCACTTTTTTTATGGGGATGCGCAGATCCATCACTGTTTTTTCCAGCGTTGGAGTCTTTTGATGATTCATGTCGTTTAGGCGGCATTTTTTTTACTGCGAGATAAGCATATCCTTATAAAATTGCTTAGCTTTACCATCAATTTTTACTGACTTTGTGGAAGGTTCGGTTTAACAAATTTATCTACCATGATTTCACCAAACTGTTTCGACGCAGTATGTTCATCAGTCTCCTTATTCCGGACCTTATCAATCATCCCGATCATCTGCTCAAACTGTAATAAGTCAAAAGCTTTCCCCTGCTCCAAAACAAGCGTAAAAAGAGACGGATATCTAAACGCAAACCCCTCGTATTTTTTCTGATATTTTCCACGCAAATCCGCAAAGTTCTTGCGCTGTCTCAACTTATCATCATTTTGATTATCAGTTTCCGAAAGTAGTTGATATACGAGCAACTTGACATCATTCGTGGGTAAATGCTCGTCAAATTCCTTATTCGTCATTGGGGGGAGTTGGTCCTGAAAATCGGCCAGATTTGGGGCGCTACCGCCGGATTGAACAACGAAATTCTTATCCATCTTATAAAATATAAAATACGTTTTATCTTTAAGTTGTTTTTATTTCTATGAAATAGTATGAAATTATGGATTATAGTTAGTATTATATTATTTGTATTCTTATTAATTCTCGTATTATTATACATTTATGGGCGTAGTTTAGAGCAGGAATGCGAAGAGTTCGATAACCCACTCGACGCAAAAACCGACATGATTGATAAATTATACGGGAAATTATTCGATAAAGTTTTTGATGAAAAAACCGCGATTCTTTCCGAAACTAAGGAGATTCTCGATTTTATAAAGCGACACCCTGTTAAATCAGATAATAAATCATATATATTAGATGCGGGGACTGGGACAGGGAAGCACTACCAGCATATTAATTCCGGAAATACTGGCCTGTCAGTAGTCGGTTTAGAAAGGAGTCAAGCGATGGCCGATATTTTCAATGTTCGGAACCCAATCGGAAAATTGATTATGGGAGACCTCCGTAATGAGAATCTTTTCGAGAGCGAGAAATTTTCATATATTTTATGTTTGAAAGAGACGCTCTATCATAATTCAATGAACGATTGGAACACTATATTGAGCAACTTCTATTTTTGGTTGAAGCCGAGTGGGTATCTTATTATTCACGTATTCGACCGGACCAAGTTGGACCCAGCACCTCTCAATATGTCATTGCTCAGAAAAGACGCTAAGCAGCGCGTTCATAGTATAACAAATTTCCCGACTTTCACGCATGATGGATGGTGGGAGACTCGTGGGAAAACTGTATGTCAGTATAATGAGATTTTTGCGCTTCATGGGGCCGACGGTAAGATAACTAAGAAGCGCCATTATAAGCATAATTTAAGTATTCCAGAAAAGGATAAGATTATGGAGAAGATTGTGGAAAATTACTTTAAACTTATAGAAATAAAGAAATTTGACGGAGATAAAATAACTGATCACGAATTGTGTTTTTTTAAGAAACAAAAAAATTAATGTATAATAATGTATGAGAATACATGGATGGTTAGATAATTTTTATGATAATAGTGGTTATGTTATTGAAAATGGTTCAATCAAATTCATTAAAACAGATTTAGAAACGACTCAATATGAAGCGACTGCAAAAGCAATTGAGAGCGGTTATGGTTATGGGACAAAACAATCTGGTGGTTCAGTTAAAAAATATAAGCTATCATCACAAAACCACGCAGATGCGTTCAAACAACTTCAATCGCATATTGAAAATGGAAAATCTTTTCATAAGAATAAATTGTATTTAGTGAGTGTAAGTGATTTAGATAGGAATAATAAATTATATCGGGTCTATAAAAAATAAAAATATTAAATATAATATAAATGCCATCGTCGAACAGTTTTAAGGAAGAACTTAAAAAGCTGGAAGGTATGCTTAATCGCCTGAATACTAAAAAATCTTCGGAGAAGGTAGGAGGAAAAGGAGCTTCAAAGGATGAATCACGCTTTTTCAAAGTTGTTAAAGTGAATGGGAAAGCAGTTGAGGACGGTGGTCGTTATGAGCTTCCCATGACCACTAAGACTGGAAAGGAGCAGAAGCGTGGTCCCATTGATAAAGCATCGACCGCTTTCACTGAACTCTGTCATAAGCAGGGAATGAAGGGAGAGTGTAAGATGACTTTCTCTATTAAGGAGACCACACAGGGATCTAATAAGAAGACTTATCATTATGAGGGTCGGAGGGTTAAGCTTTCTCCGGCTGTCGTTCTCAAAATTAAGGACAAGAAGACAGGCAAGACGAAGGAAGTTGTGAAGAAATACAGGAATGTAATTAAGGCTCTCGGTTCTGAATAAGGAGTTGTTTTAGAGTTTTTAGAATATATTATTCTAAAAAAAGATTATCCTATAATTTATGAACAATCTCTATTTAGGAAACATTGAAAACAATAATAATATAAATAACAACAATTATACAAATAATAAAAATACTACAAATAACAATAATATCAATCCAAACAATCGGGCAAACGCTTCTAAAAAACGGTTCTGTATTGTAGATTATCCAGTAAGAGGTCAAAATACAGGTGTTTATACTGGCGCCAGTAAAATCGTCATCGCAAACAAAATTTTCAATAAATTGGTTAAAGAATTTAATTATTATGACAATGAATTAGGAACTAAATATTTACTTTTTTACATGATGGATTTAGACACTAAAAAAATAGACGGTTATATCGGGACAATTATTGTGTTAGATAATCCGATTATAGTTGAGAAAAATGGAAATCAGATTGAGATAACCCATCGAAATGTTGTTACGCGATATACAAAAGATATGGAAGAAATTTTTGTATGATTAAAATAATATGACAGCTATAACACCAGTTCCAACATCCCCAGAAGCGAAGGGGACTGCACAAGTGAATTCTACACAATCATCAACAGCTCTTCTTGCGCGTTCAACATCTGGTGTAGATACTTTTACAGATACACCATCGATAATTGTTCCATTAAATGAGAATCCATATAGAGTTCCCGGAATTGTTGTTCAGGGGGGAATGAAGAATAAGTATATCGTTTTAGCAAATAAAAAGATATACTCTATTAATGCGTCCGGAGCGCTTAGCGCTTTAAAAAAAGTATGCTCAACTATACAACTAAAATCAGGAAAAGTTCGTGTTCAGAAAGTCAATTCAACGCGCAAGACCATGATTCACGAATATAAGGTCCGGACTCTTAAAAATGGAAAACTGGACATAGTAAAATTATAAAAATTATATTTATTTCATTGTAGATGCTGGATTTCTTCGTTCATTTCCATCAATCGCCGGAAGTCATATTCCGGTAAATTATAGACCCTTCTACTAACAGCTATATAACTGTCAGTTGAACCAATCAATTCAGTTTTATCGGAATTGACGAGCCTCCTCGTAAAATGGGCGTCCGAGAAATTTCCCGATAATTGACATATCGCGTTCAAGCGCAGGAAATACTCGCAAAATGCTGACAACTTACAGATATCACCAAACGGGTTTTGAAGGTAATCTCCATCAAGTCCCGAAACGACAACGACCTTATTCTCATTTTCGACCAGCTCCCGAATGACATCGAAGCTATTCCGGAAAAACTGGATTTCGTCAATGACGATTACATCAGCATCTTGGATGAGGTCATAATGCGTCGTCAATAGGGAATCCAAATTTTCCAAAGAGAGCGTCTTTTTGAGAATTTCGCGGTTATGCGACGAAATATTTCCTTCGCTATCATAACGGGTATCCCGACTGTAATTGATTACCATTATTTTCTTATTAATCGATTGATATTGACGCGTAATGCGAATAAGCTCAGTCGTTTTCCCTGAAAACATTGGGCCCGTAATTACGTGGAGGAGGCCACATCCTTTTTCTAAATAGGCCTCTCTTGAAACGGTCCTCGTCTTTCCGTCGATTATCTTAGAGAAAATACCCTTTGAGCTATCGCATTTTACTGAACATAGGCCAGTAAGTTTGTATGCTGAATCGCATTTCGGAATCAGATTCATAACGTTTGGATAATATTCGCGGTCGCTATTTGAGTCTAATCCGGCGCAAATGACGATTTTACCGTATTTATTACAAAGGAGCTGAATGGCCGAAATTGAATCTTGAAAAAAATGAAGATTATCAATGACTATTACATCCGCTCGAAGAACAGATTCTTCATCAAATGATTCAGTCAAGAATTCAATGAAGAATGGGCGATACTTGTTCAGAACATTATCTTTTTGAGATTCATCAATTTTCGGAAGAACAACGACGACCGATTTATTCATAATCAAATAGCGGTTCATTTTTCGCTGTAATTCGTTGGTCTTTCCGGAATTTGCGGGTCCAAAAATGAGTGTGATTGTTCCTTCTTGACAACTCATAATATATTAATAGCTAAATTATTTTAAGCGTTTTTACTTTCATTTTTTCCAAAATGGTTTAAAGAAATTGGACAAAATATGGAATAATGGAATTACAGGAGGAAGTCGAATTAGAGAATGATAACCAAACTACGCAAAAAAGGCGGGGAAGGAAGCCGAAGGCGAAAGAGGTTGAGGAAGAGGTCGCCCCTAAAAAGAGGGGGCGTCGTCCGAAGGATAAGAGTTTCACTGTTATCAATACTTATAAAGAAGATGTTCCAGAAATAGAGGATGATAATATTATTCTACATTTACCTGCGGAAGCGAATATAACTGTAGAAAATGATGATAAGATTGATACTAGTGGAATTCTTCATTATGACCCTAATTTGAAGGAACCAGCGCCTTATGAACCGATGAATTCAATGATTAGTGATTTCGCAATGATTTTGGATAAGAATAAGGTTGAAGAAGTACAATCAGAGAATGAAGTCAGTGAAAGTGATAATGTTCCAAAGTTGGAAACTGATGAAGTTTATGTTCGCGATATTGGATTCGAGGAGTCATCAAAGAACAATTTCAAGGTTTTGAAGAAGGCGAAAATATTAATGATTGTTGCTTCGGATGAGACTAAAAAAGACTGGGACCTATCGACGGACTGTTGTTGCTTTAATTGTACCGAGAGGTTTGAGACGGTCCCGATTGGTATTCCAGTTCGATATTATAGAGGCCGTTTTTATTGTAGGGATGTGTTTTGTTCATTCAATTGCGCTGCAAGGTTTATTTTTATGAGTCATGACATTCGGAGTCAATCGAAGAAATGGGAGTATTATTCTTTACTTTGTTTGATGGCCTCAAAATTCAATACGGAGATGATTGGTGATGAAAAGACTAAACACAAGATTCGTTTAGCGGATGACCCGAGACTACTCAAAAAATTTGGTGGTCCTTATACAATTGAAAAATATAGAGAGAATTTTTATATTGTTGATACGAATCATACATTAATGTATCCACCTTTGGCGTCGATGTATCCACAGACGGAAGTCGCACAATATGTAAATATTCATCGTCAGAAGGCGCACATGTTGAATAACGATATGAAGTATAATGATTATAAGCAAACAATTATGGATTTAAGGTTAAGACGAGAAAAGCCGGTTATTCAAAAGAAGAATACACTTGAAGAATACATGTCGCTTACAATTAAATAAAAAAATATTATTTATGTTTATGGGAAAACGTTTATACGAAGATGTTGATGAAAAGACATTTCAATATATAAAACGTTGTAAGAATGATAATGGTTTTGTCGATTGTCATAAATTATTTAGAAAGATTAGTGTTGGTGATACAATTATTTTTAGTTGTAAAAATAACAAGATTGAAGCACAATTAAAGAAGGTTAATATTTATAAATCCTTAAAAGATATGTTAGACAATACTAGTGTTAAAACAATTGAATACAATGGAGTTAACCCATTTGAGTTTTTGGAAATTATTAATAATAAATCACAAAAGAGATTTCGTGTTTATGATGTGGATTATTATGAAGATAAATCAGATGAAGATAATAATCGTCCTAAAAGAAATGTTCCAAAAGAGATATCAAATATGATTGAATCAATTATTAAAAAGAATGATAATATTTGGGATGACGACGATGACGATTGGAATGATGATTAGTTTCCACCGTCTTTATATTCGAATATTTGTTTATCAAATTCTTGAACATCTTCTATAACTTCATTCCGTTTTAGTTTTTCACGTGTTTTGAATGTGAATAATTTATTCTTTTTAATTTTTGGAAAAATTTTTTCAACTGAGCTTATTTTAGAAACCTCAAAACGCTCAAATATATATCCATTTGTTATTTTTCCAAGTTCGATTAAAAAATAAATTGCGATTAATATGATTATTATTATTGAATATAAGAAGTTTGAATTATAATATATCATTTTATATATTATAAAGAAAATAATCAAAAATTATTGTTGGGCGCAAGATGGAACATGATGTTGTGAACTATCTTCATAATTTTGTTCTTCATCTTCATCTTCACTTTCACTTTCACACTTATCGAGAATATTTATATCGGCGGGGTCAAGTTTTTTGAAATCGACTATATTATGATTCACACATATTTTATCAAGTAAAGCACTAAACTCTTTCTCATATTCTTTCGGAATTTCATCTGGGAGTTCAAGTTCAAAATAAACAATAAAATCTGCGCCATTAATTCCATACCCGTTCAATACATAAGATGAGTGTGTATCGATATTAAATGGATAAACTAAATTGAGTTGTTTATCTCCAAAATACTTAATGCTTCTTTCAACTCCAAAATAATACTCTTTTAGTGAAATTGGAAATGTAATCTCTAAATTATTATTTTGACCACGAACAAAATCATACTTCTTCTTTTTAGGAATTGATGAAGTTGTTGATTGATAAGATGATTCATCTTCTTCGTCTTCTCCTGCGTCTTCATCATCTCCATCTTCGCCTTCTTCATCATCTTCATCATCTTCTTCGCCTTCTCCTGCGTCTTCATCATCTTCTTCGCCTTCTCCTGCGTCTTCATCATCTTCATCATCTCCTGCGTCTTCATCATCTTCTTCGCCTTCTCCTGCGTCTTCATCATCTTCATCATCTCCTGCGTCTTCATCATCTTCATCATCCTCATCCTCTTCCTCATCTTCATCATCTTCCTCTTCGCCTTCTTCATCATCTTCATCAATATATATAAATACTAAATCGCCTGTTTTATTATTTGAATCAGTATTCCCCTGATTTTTGAATATTTGATATTCGCCAATCATTGCTCCCTTCGGTATAGTTATTTCCATATTAACAGATTCTTTTTCTAAATTTCTGACTGGTTCGACCTCATCTTCTAATTCTAAATTATTATTAAAAGACATACGTTCAAATGAAATTTTTTTAACTGCTCCAAAATAAGAATCGTCTAATGAAATTGGAACATATACTTTTAAGTCTTCTTGCTCAACTTCATCTTCATAATCAGACTCTTCATTTTGTTCAAATTGTTCAACTTCTTCAACTTCTTCAATCTCTTCGATTGGATCGAGTTCGTTTTCTTTACTCATTAATAAATCTAAGAAATTATTATAATTATATTTACGAATTATTTTATTTTATATATTATGGAAGATAAATTAAGTCGTTTATCAAAATCTAATGAGAGATCATCTGATTTACTAAAACAGAAAAAAAATTACATACATACAAAAGAACATCAATTAGAAATACAAAAATTCATGGAAACTAAAAATTTAAATAATAAATCATTATCAAATGTTCGGACAATAGCACCAAGTGAGATTCTTAGTAAAGATGTTCCACATAATCCATATTGTTCTTCAATTACAAGTGGATATGCGTTTGATTTAACCCAGATTTCAAACTTTAATGTTTATTTTTGGACATCATCTGACAATGTATCTTTAAATCCATGTATTGAGTTTTGGTTAACTGATCCAGTAATTCCTGCGGATAATTGGCTTCCTGCACAAATAACCCAAGTTAAAAAAGCATTAGATGCATTTACAACTTTCACTGGAACTACTTCAACCGTTGTAAATAATTACGCTAATTGTGATATTGTATGTGTCCTTTTTCCTTCTCCTTATTTTTTTGGAAAATGTTATGGTCCATATTGGATAAAGATAAACCCAATATTTGTTGATAATAAGATTGTTTTTTTCTTAGATAGTTCTTCATTAGATGGTGATAATCTTGATGAAGGGGCGTGGATGTATACGTTTATGCTTCAATTATGGGGTATTGGCTTTGGATTATCATATACCAGTTATGATGAATATGCTGATACAATCCTTCCTGGAACGTTAGAAGATGAACCATATAAATATCAATCAAGCGGTGGATATATACAAAACAATATTTTTAATACAATTATGTCATTTAATGATGAACAATTTTTCTTACCAGACAATTTTATATATGAGTATAATTCATGGGGTTATCCAGAAACATTAATGCCCCTTGATGCTCTCGCTCTTAGATGGTTATATAATATTCAACAAGTTCCCGCTCCTTATATAAGCACATACGGTGTTCAATTAATTAATGAAGGAGTTTATGATATATATCATTCTCGGATGATTGTTGGAAGAAATCAAACAATTACATTCGGTTCAAGATGTGTAGATATTGCGTTTTATCTTTCAAACCAGTATATAACTTTTAATAATTTGAATTATCTTAGATTTGAATATATTCGCAATCTTCAAAATTATACTTCATTTTATACAAAAGATATTGATGCTACAATATCTGTATTGAATTTAGAAAATGAATCGGCTTCTATTTTTATTGAGAATCGCGCCCTCACAACTAACTTAACACTTAATTTAATTAGCACAAGTATATATCAAGCTCTTTTCTTGTATATTATGGATTCAGAAGGAAAATATTCAATTACTGGAAATACTGTCATCCGTAATAAAGCAACTGGTAAAACAATAACCATTAATAATCCAAATAGTAGGCCAATTTATATTTATTTTAATGAATCTATTGTTACTCGTAATATTAATAATAGGTCAATACAAGCAATTGAAAATAAAAAAGAAGTAAATAGAGAAGTAAAATCAGAAAAACCAAAATGTCGTTGTGGAAATACTCCAGAGAGAGAAGAAAGAATAAAACAGTATATTAAAGAAAAGGGATTAGATAAACAATTATCAAATGATAAAACAATCGCACCTAGTGAGGTTATTATTAAACCACTTCCTAATAATCCATATTGTTCATCAATTACTGGAACATATGCGTTTGATTTAAACCAGATTTCAAATTTTAATGTTTATTTTTGGACATCAACTGATAACCCAACATTAAATCCAGCAATTGACTATGAGTTAAATTATTATTCTACAACTGCGGTTAATTGGTCTCCTGAACAAAAAACCCAATGTAAAAAAGCATTAGATACATTTACTACTTTTACTGGAACAACTTCGACTGTTATAAATAATTATGCGAATAGCGACATTGTTTGTGTTTTGTTGTTAGATGAAGTAGATTACTTCGGAGCATGTTATGGTCCATATTATATAAAGACAAATCCAATATATGTAGATAATAAGGTTGTTTATTTTATAAATTCTGTTTATTTAAATACAGAAAATATTAAAGAAGGAGGATTTATTTATGAAGTATTTATTCATGAATGGGGTCATGGATTTGGATTAGCACATCCTCATGACGATGGATTTGGTTCAACAATCATGCCTGCAATTGCTTTTAATGAAGCATTTAATTATCCAGCAATAGCCGGATACATTCAAAATAATACTTTTAATACAATTATGACATATGTTGATACTAATTTTTTTCTTCCGGTAAATAATTATTTAGAAACAAATTTAATCGGTTATCCTCAAACAATATTACCATTAGATGCCCTTGCTCTTCGTTGGTTGTATGACATTACTGAAATCCCCGCTCAATACATCAGCACATATGGAGTCAATTTAATTAATCCGACTTCTGAACAAGAAGGTCAATCCGCAATGATTGTTGGGCCAAATCAAACAATTACATTCGGTAGCAATAATGATTCCGTAAATTTCTATCTTACAAATCAATGGTTTACATTTTATAATCTCCAACCAATTAAAATTGAATACAATCGTCCGATTGAAAAAGCTTGGTCATTCTATCCAAGAGAATTAGATTCAACTATTTCAACAATTAATTTAGATAATACTGGTCAAGCCTTTATATTCCTTGAAAACCGCGCCCTCAAAGTAAATCTCACTGTTAATATTATTAATAATTCTGATCAGGTCCTAAACTTTTATTGTATAGATTGTCAGCAGAATTATTTAATCAGAGGAAATGTATATCGCAACAGAACGACTAACAAGACATTCACTATTAATAACACAGTTGGCGCAACTGTCAATGTCTATTTTGATGCTTAAATAATTCAAATATCATGACGAATTCCAATTCCTACTGGAAAACGCGGACATCCGTCCTTACTAATCTCTTGAAACCGGACAGTTAGTAATTGTCCCAAATACATCTTTTTGAAACTCTTCTTTGCATTTTCAAATAATTCTCTCCTAAATTCTCGTGAGCCTTTTGGTCGCACCTTAAACTTTTCCTTTTTTCCTTCACTATTAACATAATAACATTCCCAAATAATTGTCCCCACATCTTCTCCATTCGCCTCTTCATATCCGCAAACTTCGAACTCTCCATCCTCAAATTTCTTATATTTCAATAAGTTGTTGCTCCGATAACGTAAAAGATATGCGCCCAGTTTATTCCGCAACATACAACCTTCATAACCTTTCTCTATAAAAGTCGAATGAAAATCTTCGACATCTTCTTTGTTCTTACAATCATCAGTTTCTACATTCTTCAAATGACTGAACTTCTTCTTTTTGAAAATGGAATCCAAAAGTTTCTTCCGGTCTTCGTAATCCATTTCCGGATTATCGGCGCAATATAAATCATAGATATGGTATTCAATCAATTTGAGCTTCGCCTCCTTTTCTGGGTCTGACTCATCCTCCATCCGAATACATCCAGATAATTCTTCGAATGGTATCTTGTCCGTGTATAATTCACCGTCGATATAAATTGAACCGTGCCCGAGACCATCAGCAACCTCAAAAAATTTTTTAGCCTCTTCAATTAGATGTGGTATCTGCTTAAACTCCAACCCAGCCCGACTTTTCATAACGGGCGCCTTCTTATTTGAAGTCATACAGCGCAATCCATCCAATTTTGGCTGGACAAAGCAAGGAAAAATGATGCTGGACTTTTTCTTCTTCGGGTCGAATTTATTGGCCAACATCGGAAAAACTTTTATTTCAATGTGGTCCGGATCCGTAGAATAGCCTTCCTTCTCAATTTTATCATTATATTTCTTTTCAGCCTCTTGGATAGCCTGTTCTAGTACAGTAGTTTCATTCGCTTTCCCAATATTTTTACCGGTTTTAATTATGCGATGACTAACGTTCATTTTCCCATCGACATATCCATTTTCAGTAATAATCGTCGCCGTTTTATCAGGATTCATTTTTACTGAAATGAGCCACTTCTTTGTTTTATCAGTCTTTGACGTTCCATACAATGCTGGGAAACTCTTCATTATTTCAATAATGAAGAGATACTTTTATGCTAAAAAATTATAATTTTCGGAAATATTTAACCCAGATTTTGTTTGCGTGTGTTTCATCATCAGTTTTTACTGATTTCTCAATCGCTTGAATTGCATCCCATGGTTTAGTCTGTCCAATATAGTGGATAATTTTAATGCGCTTGAAGTCATACTCGTTTCCTTGGACTTCATCTATATAATATCCGAAGTTCTTCCGATAAGCTCCAATATGACTATCAAAAATATTGTAAATATGGGGTAAATGTAGGTTAATTTTAGAAGGCCAGTCGTGATAATATTGATGTAAAAATGCTTGGTCTCCTTTCCCTTTTTCTTTCTCAATATGTCCAACTTTGGACTTCATATTTTCAAAAATGAGACTGTTTGGTTCGATAACTAATAGTCCAGAGTTTAGTTGAACCCAATCCTTTTTAATCCATCCTCCGGCATTAACAGCAGACATATTATTCTTTTCAAATAATTCATCAATATTATGTAATACAACCATATCAGCGTCTAAATAAACAACTTTATCATATTGGGTCATATTCCACATGTTTAGTTTGCTATAATTATAATATCGCCGGTCTTTGGGGTCATCTAAAATAGGATTTTTAATAGGAACAATCTCAATTGTATTAATTTCGTATTTTTTAAGTGTCTCTAATGTCTCTTTTGATAATATCGGACTGACTAAAAGACTAAAAGGATATTTAGGAGATGTGCTCATAAGAGATTTCCATAAAACGAGAGCCCCATTTAAATAACTATCCGTCGTTAAAATACTTATATAACAACATTTCATTTTATAATTTTAGTGGTAAAAATATTTTTTATTTTTTACGTAATAATTTTGAAAATTATATATTTCCATTTTTATGGATGAATCATCGGAAAATTCAATATCAAGTGAATCTACATTTAATGAAGATTTAGGTAATATCGATGAACAGAATGAAATCTTTTCAAAAAAATTAGAGAGAAGTATTCAAGATGAAAATTCTGCTGTTAAGGAAGAAAAATCTGCGGTTAAGGAAGAAAATTCTGCTGTTAAGGAAGAAAAACTTTTTTTAAAAAAACAAGCTAAATCAGTTGAATCATCTAGTGAAAAATTAATAAAAACACGCCAGTTATTAACATTAGCAGATGAAAGAGAATATGAGTTAGAAAATCCCCGTGAAAAGAAAAACTTTTGCTATTTTGGAGCAGTTAAACCAATCGCAGTTGAAAAGAATTTGACACCTCTTAAAGTGTATATTTATGGAAACTATCAACATTTTCAGAAATCAACAACTTATTTCATGCTTCGTAAAGCAGGAGTTGAAATGAGTAATAAACTAAATGGTAAATATGATGTTGGAATCTACTGGGACCCACGTATGGATATTAGTAAGCAGACTCCCAAACTCAAACAAAACGGTAAGAAAATTAAGCTGATTAATTTGTTTTTGGTAGATACTGCTAAGGGTTTCGTTGCGGAATCATTTGAACAACATTTTGGATATGGATACAAAGTGGATCCGCTAACTTTCAAAGGATATTGTATTAGTAAGCATAATGGAAATGGAACAAAATCGTGCTTTTTCCTGAAATGTCCGATTGAAGCAAATGATATATTCAATGACCACTCTTACCAGCAAATTATTGATTATACTGATAAGAAGGACCCAAATACATTATATGAATTGCGTATCCCAATTGTAGGTGGAATTATTCCTTGTGTTCTTTTTAAGACGCGAAATCGTGGTCTCAGATTCACATCCAAGAATCGCTCAATTCAGATTGTTAGCCCCCTTAAATATCTGACAGAGGAAGAATGTCATAAAATTATTACTTATTGTAGGTATATTGGCTTAGAGTTGGGAGAGATTGATGTTTTGCGTTCGCATGAAGATGGTAAGATATATATTATTGATGTGAATAACACATCTTGGTGGCCTCCCAATAAATTAGGTGATATTGATAGGAATATTGTATTGAACCTGATGTGGAACGCATTTTTAGAATCATTCCTTCCAAATAAATTTAATGAATATCGAGTTCCTGATAACGCAATTGATGATTTCATTTATACAAAGACCCCTGAGAAAAATAATCGGAAAAAAGTTGTATATAAATACAAAGAGAATCGTTTTATTCGTAGTCAGTATAGAATCCACTATAAAGTCATGTGGAGACAGTTGTATAGAACAAGCGAGAATATTGATTTCGATGAAGAACAAGTAGAAGATGAAAGTGTCAAAGAAGACGCTCAGAGTGAACTCGCAAGTGTTGTAAGTTCGAAGATAAATATTGAACATGAAAAAAAAATGAATCGGATTTTCAAAAAGCAACCGCATTTAGCTAAAATGTTCATGAATGAAAAATTGGAAAAAGAAAGGAAAGAAAGAGAACAGAAAGAGAAAGAATTAAATAAACGCAAACAAGAAGAATCCAAGAAAAAATCAGTTTTATTGAAGAAACAACAAGAGGAAAAATTAGAACCAAAATTGACTCCTATTCAAAATATAATGAATCCTCAAATTATGGACCAATTTCAGCAATTTCTGAAATTTCAGCAAATTCAAACGAGCATGAATCAATTACAAACAATTCCAATGGAAATTAAAACATTTCGCGAATTTACGGATACAGATAATGATTCGGTTCAAACAAATAAAAAAACCGAAGTTATTATTAAACAGAAAGGTCCTCCAAGCTTAGCTCAACAGCGCCAATCATTAATGAAGATTTTGAGCAAAAAGAAATAGAATTGAAGTTTTATTTAATTTTCATATAATAGTTATTTGCGGATTCTAATTGTTCCGGTGTATTTATATTATAAATCTCCATCTCATCTGTAATAATAATACTACTTATATATTCATCATTTTTAACTAATATTCCAAAAATATCCGTTAAATAATATTCATTTTGGGCGTTTTCATTGCTTAATTGGTAAATATATTTCTTCAAGAGGTCATATGATAAACAATATAGACCAGCATTTATTAGTGTTATTTTCTTCTGATTCGCATCACAATCCTTTTCTTCAACTATTCGATTGAATCGTTGATTTTCCAATACAATTCTTCCGTATCCGTGTGGATTTGCGACATCGCAAAGTAGGAGTGATGCTTCAAACTGTGCTCCCATTATTTTGCGGATGGTCTCCTTCTTGATAAATGGCGCGTCTCCATTACAAATTAGTATTTTAGTGTTTTTAACGCTATCGTAATATTTCTCTATTTCTTGGAATGCGACTTGGACAGCATGGCCTGTCCCCAATTGAGGTTCCTGATGAACCCACACAATATTATTTTGTGGAATGATGTAATCATCAAGGCGTTTCTGACCATATACTATAAATATGCGTTCAAATGATGCTAATTTATCAATGACATGTTGAAGTAGCGACTTTCCATCAATCTTATGCGCCGGTTTTGGTAAATCAGAATTCATCCTTTTTCCGAGGCCTCCTGCTAAAATAATAGCAATCATATTTTATTATATAATATAATATATGAAGTTTTACCAATTGAATAATTTAGAAAAAAAAGAGTCCAAATTTTTTAATGATAAGAGAGAACCCATCGGGGAAGGGGATTTACCAGCCAATATTCAGAAGGTAGCCCTTGGTTTTCCAAAAGCAATCCTCTATCATCCCCCGCTAAATGATAAAATATACGCTTGTGTAATCGACAATGCGGGAAGGAAGCAGTATTTTTATACGAAAAAATATTTAGAGAAGGCCGAAGGGAATAAGTTCAAAAATTTTACTCAAATGATTCAGAGAGTTGACAAATTATTAGACTATTGCTATAAGCATTGTAATGAGATAACTACATCGATCGTTTTAATGGACGAATGTAATTTCCGAATTGGTCATGAGAAGTATAAGAAGCTATATGGAACTGATGGGGCGCTTACATTAACTAAGGACCATATTCGTAAAAAGGATGACAAGATACACATTGAATTCGTGGGTAAGAAGAAGGAAGTCAATTATTGCTTATTAGATGATAAGGAGTCCCATCTTTATAAAATACTGGAACGTTTCATTTCTAAAAACCAGAAGGATTTATTCAAGAACATTAAATATGATGATGTTTATCAGCTCATTAAGAAATATAAACTGAAACCGAAGGATATCCGTCAGGTCGGAGCGAATCGTCAATTCTATTTGAACTTGAAGCGGATGCGTTTGAAAGGTAATACAGTTAAGGAGTGTAAGAAATTTATGAAGGAGGTTCTTGAAATAACGGGACGGAGAATGAATCATACACCAGCTGTTTGTAAAAAGAAGTATCTCATCCCGAAATGGTTTGAGTTTCAGGGAGAGGAAGTTCATAAGTTAAAAAAATATGCGTCATCACATTCATTTTTGGAGACAGTCTCACATGTAATGAATTATAGCATTTAGAAAAATAAAATTATTATATTATTTATAATATAATGGTTGATAAAAAAGTTAAATTAGCCACAAAACCTAAAAAAGAAGCTAAGAAAATAGTGAAGAAAACACGAAAAACAAAAAAAGATGAGAAACTTATATATGAAGGCTCTAAATATGTTAAGGAATTGAAGCCTTCGGATTTCAAAGTTATCGATCTTAAAAGTAAACTGGTCCCACTTGATGGAAAACCAACAATTACAGTCTATTATGCGCACTGGTGCCCTCATTGCCACAGCCCAGAAATGACTCAACTATGGGAAGCACTTGCGGAGGCCCTTCATAAAAAGACGAGTATTCAAACAGCAGCCTTCAATGCTGATTACAATTCTAAACACAATGAGATAGCAGAAGCAAATGGTATTCGTGGATTTCCGACGATTCAGTTTTCCGATAGTCGCAAAATTTCTCCAATTGAATACATGGGTCCACGGGAACCGAAAAGCATTCTTTCATTCATTCATCAAGCAATGAATCAGTAATTTATTTTATATAAATGAGACCATCCTTGAAAAAATATCATAATCTACACCATTTGTAAGCGCTTTATTTATAATGTCCTTGAACAATATATGTAAATCTTCGAATCCCATAAATTTCTTAATAATCATCAAAACGTGATTATAATCATTCTTTATTTCATATACATCATTTGAATATTTCAGTTCAAGCATAAATATTGAAATCATGTATGGTATCAACTGTTTATGTTTCAGAACCCGATGGATAGGCCATGTATAATAATAAATCCCGTCTTCTTTAAATGGTTTATCCATTTTATTCTTATCTCGCATCATCCCCATATCAATCATTTTTATATTATTATTAAAATCAATCATATAATTCGCGCGTTTGATATCAATATTTATCAGATTTATACTCAATAATTCATCGACTGATTTTATTACTTTTTTACAAATATCTTCCGGTTTTATTGTAATTGTTCTAATATCAAAATAGCGGGGCATTATAATAACATAATTCTCTTCATATATAACAAATTTTTTAACTTTATTATCATGGTCTACATAACTTTTACGAGGAATATTATTCGCATTTTTATTTATTATTATATGTGTTGATGACTTAACATCGAGTTCTCCATTAAAATATTGTATTTTACCATAGCAATATTCTGAATTGACTACTTCAAATGATTTTCCAGTTGAAATTATTCTATCAATTACATCAATTTCATCGTAATCCACTAATTCGTTTGTATTATCATGATATGGATTCAAACATAATATTTTTACACAATAGTCCACATAATTCGTTGTAAAAACATATCCATATGTCCCACAATTTAAAAATTTTGGAAGAGTTATAACATATTCCTCATTTTTCTTAAATTGGTCAATATTTGAATTTACAATATTTATTTTTATTTGGTTCATGATTATTCTTCTATCATAAAATATTTTTATATTCTTTAATTATAAAATAATGGGAAAATTAGTAATATCGCAAGAGTTATCAGATAAAATAAGTAATAGTCTTCGAATAAAACAGTCTGATATTATTGATAATGGCGCAAATAAACCGATTATTAGAAAAAACGACATAAATATCCTTAAAAAAGATTCCGCTATAAAAACGCAAGATTCTTCAAGACGTCAGTCTCCAATTAAACATTTCAGAGAAGAACTTCCTAAAATAAATTCTCCAATAAAAACTGCGTATAAACCTCCAATCAAAAAATTCCATAACTATCAAAAAGATTCTCATATAAAAATACTAAATGAACATCCGAACGCATATCCAAAAAATTCAAATGAAAATAGAAAGAAAAATAAAATAAATTATTTGAAAATTTCGAAGATTGTCTTTATTTCATCAATTGTTGGAGGTATTGGAATAACTCTCGGGATAAAAATCGGATCCATATTATTTCTATAAAAATTGAATATAAAATCTATGATTTATATTATAATAATATGGAAGAAGAAATGGATATCGGAATACATTCCATCGCCGAATATTTCTATAAAAATGAAGATATAGAAGAGTATATCGTGGTTGATAATCGCGATATATATGATGAATCTCACCGAACTTTATATGAAAAAATAAACCAAACTTTCATTAAATATCAAATCTATTTGAAAATAATCAAAGATAATGCGGAAGGAAAAGAGGCAAAAAGTCTAAATACTGAAATCAGTTTTACGCGTTTATTTGAATTATACGACATTCCAAAAATAATACAATTTGAAGGAGTTTATGAAGTAGATTATTTATCAATTCAGAATCTGAACCGATTCGCGACTTGTTTTATTCCTCGCGATACAGAATATCGTGAGAATATTGATGGAATTGCAACACTGATTGAAGGAAAGTTGGTCCTTATTGACATTGCGAATAATTACGAGAACGTATGCTTTTCTTTGATTAGTGGAACTAAATCCAAATTCACAATTATTCTCGTTTCTTATAGAGATATCGACCAATACATTTATCAAGATTCGTCATCTCATTATTACACACGTCGCTAACATTTTTCTTTAAATCACTCATCACAATAACATCAATTTTGTGGTGATTCCTGCTTAAACACTGCTTGTGTTCCAGTTGCTCACGCAAGCAATCATTTTTCAGTAAATTCTCTAAACGTATTTTAAGGTCTTGGCGTTTCAGGTCATTCCCATAAGAATTAAGATAATTCTCAACCATGACAATTTGAAAATAAAAGTAGAACAGTTTATCGCCGTCATATTTAGTGTTAATATTCCTGAAATGATGAGAGATGTGTTCTTTTAAAGTTTGTTCCTTTGCTGGGACAACGCAGAACACTCTTAATTTTTTGAGATGCTTATCATTTTTTTGGAGAAAATTGAAGAAATTCTCGTCGGTTTTAATTTTATCATTCATTTTTATTTTGAGTTGGGACCGAACATAATCTTCTGTTGTTTTCTTAAAATCGATATTGTTTGTAATATCGTGAATTGATTTTAGCCCACTTATTATAAATTGTGCGAGTTCATTCATAATATAATATCTATAATATTTTATTTTATATAATATGAAAGCAAAAATTAATATTTCAAATGTGCGTGTGTCTGATTGTTCAAACAATATTTACATAGTTTTATTAGTTGTATTGGGAATATTAGTTGTTCTTATTATAATATATTTAAGCCAAGCGAATAAAATCGGACAGAACACTTCTGAAAATATGGAAAATAAAAGCAATATTGAATTTGACCCCATCTCAGTGTTAGATTCCACTGTTCCAACAGTCGCATTATTTTACAGTTCAAAATGTGGTTCTTGTCATGAATTTTTACCTGATTATCAAATGTTAAGAGAAAAGTATAAGGATAATCCCAAATATAGAATCGCGATAATTAATTGCGATGATAACACCAATTTGGGAATTACTAAATTCCCGACTATCCGACATTATACGAATCCGAGACAGAAAGAATATAAAACAATTTTTGAATGAAATAAATAAATATTTTTTATTTTATATAATATGAAAGTTAAGGTTAATCTTGCTAAGGCCTCAAAGAAAATTGCGTCCGGATGTTCTTCCGACAATAAAATCCAAATTGCTTTATGGGTTGTTTTAGGCGTATTTATTGTTGCTGTAATTATTATGGCAGTTTTTTATCCCAGTCGTTTTAGCAGAATTGATAATCAAGAGAGGTTCGAAAATTTAGATGCTCTTATGGAAAGCCCTGCTTCAACAAATGATTCCGGAGACGATGATCCCAAAAAAGTTTTCTCTTCTACAAAACCGACAATGGTTTTATTTTATGCGCCGTGGTGCGGACACTGTAAATCAATGAAACCTGAATACGAAAGACTAAGAGAAAAATACAAGAAAAATTCAAATAAAAATGTTGTTATGATTAATTGCGATGACCATAAGGAGTTTGCTTCAAAGGCGGGTATTCAAGGATTCCCAACTCTTCGACTATACCAGAATCCCAAAGATGATAAATATGTTGATTATGAAGGACCAAGAACTGCTGACGCAATTGAGACATTTCTTTCTGAAAACTCATAATTAGATAGCCACTCCTTCGCGCTATCTTCCCCCGTTTTTTCTAATAAGACACATTCTTCCTCTGTTATATTAAATTTCATTGATGGAACAGTTGATTGAATGATGACTTTATGCTTTAATTGTTTAGCAAGTTGTTCAGTTAAGCTATCCACGATACAATATATTACATTCAGAATATATTGATATATCGATTCTATATTATTTTGACTTGTTGGGCGACTACAAAGAATAGCCAGCGTCCATTTGCGGTCCTTTTTAGTTATAATACTTGAAGCAATTGGTGAAATAATGGCCCCATCGGAGAAGAGTTCGCCGTCAATTTCAACTGGGGTAAATGCGAATGGATAACCTCCGGAAATGCGAAGTGCGGTCAGAACAGGAAAATCTGGGGTTTCTTTTGAGGAGAAATACTTCGGGGCCGACCGCGAAATATTACTTGCCGTTATAATCAACCGATATTTCGATATTTTCTTCAATTGTCGGAATGTAATATTAGGGTCTACTCCTTGTGTTTGAATAATCGCCTTAACAAAATTCATCATCTTGCTACCTTCATCAAAGCCGAACTTAGAGATGAACATTTTCATGTCGAACTCTTGAAACTGGTCTAAACGAATATTTTCGAAAATGACACGAATCTTTCTTAGACTGACTCCTATACAGATGAAAAATGCGATATATGCCCCAATTGACGACCCTATAATTTCTCGAACTGTTGAAAAGAGCTGTATTTTCTCATCAAGTGTTTCCAGAGCGGAAGCAATCGCAATCCCTTTTATTCCCCCTCCGGACAGAATTAATTTTCTTATTTTTGGTATTTTCATTAAATTGTATATCACTTTTTTTTCGATGGAATTACGAAAAAAAAATAATTCATAAAATTATGTATAATGTTAATGAAATAAAAAAGTTTATCCATGAGCGGGAGAAGGGCCGTCTAAAAATATATGAGGATGTTCTGGAAATGTGTTTTCATCGCATACAGACATCAGTATTAAGAGATGAACCATTTAGTATTTTTATTGTCCCAGATTTCATTGTTGGAAAGCCCACATATAATTTTGCGAACTGTATCCAATACGTCATTTTCCGGCTAAAACAGAACGGTTTTAATATCAAATATTTTTATCCAAATTGTCTCCAAATAATATGGGGGAAAACTGACTTTGAATCGATGCTCCATATCGAGAACGACCGCGGGACTCTCAATATGTTGGCGATTGAAAACAAGCCCAAGAATTCACCCACCCTATTTGATATGAAGACCCCACACACTGGGGAAAGTTTAGGGGTTTTCTCAAACCGCAAACCAAATGCTAAAAAAATCATCAACTTAAACATGGGGACGACAGACTCCCCCACGAATGACGATAATTTCACTATTCATTTCAAGGGGGAACCAAAGGAGAGCAAGAAGAAGCAAATACAGGACCAGAAATTTCGCGCAATTAACGACTTCATTCCGAAAACGAACGTTTTTTCAAAGTTGAAATAATTAAGTTTTTTAGCGAATTAAAATAACATTTTAAATAATATATGTCCAAATATATTATTTACAAAGCAAGTGGCGGTCTCGTCCATATGCTAAAAGGAATCCATTTTTGTATTCAAAAGGCGAAGGAGACGAGTCGGAAACTCATTATCGATTGCGCGAATCACAGCGCTTTTATGATGGATTTCAGTCGCATTTTTTTCATTGATGACACCTCTCTTAACTATTCTGACACATACGATGAATGTCCAGTTGGCGAAGAAATAAGAAAGACCCCTGCAAAATATATAAAAGGCCAATATTTCATTGGGGAGCAAAATATATCCATAATTGATTGGGAAACCGAAAACAATGTTATAATTTACGGCGGAGCCCATGGGAACCTCCAAATGAAAAATATAAAAGTCGTTCAACAAATAAAAGATGATTTGGACAATGAAAAGAAAATCGCAGAAAAATATATCGCTGGTCATTTCAGAAATACGGACATGAAACACGACATCAATGAGTTCATCGACAAAATCAGGGAAACAATAAATAAAACGGGAATAAAGACGTTTTATTTGGCGACGGATGATTCGACCGCAAGAAACCTCATCGCATCTGAACTTCCGGCGGACATAACAATTGTTCAAAACACGGTCCCACCCGCAAATATCGGTAATCTACATTACGGGTCCAAAGATAAATACAAGCAAGTTTATGAATGTTTGCGGGATTTTTATTTTATACTTGGAGCAGATGAGTTTATTCCATCACACAAATCGGGGATGTCTCGGTTAGCTATGGAGATGAGGAAAAATAAGTTTAGTTTTTTTGATTAAGCGATTTGAGCGACGGAATAATTATGCTCTTCCAAATCCAGTATCCTCCGATAATTGTAATCTAATAGCATCAACTGTAATACTATGTCTATTTTGCGTTTTATTTTTAAATAATTCTAAATATTTATAACAAGTTGAAGAATGAAATTCTCGACCTGCCTTAACACGTGTTATATATGATAAATATATTTTTAATTCACCTGTATATGATGAACTACCAGAAACATATATAACAAATAATTTTCTATCATCATCTGAACTTTCAGGTCCTAAAATAAAATTAAGGAATGGAATTAAATATGGATAATTCATAATAACATCATCAGCACGATTTAGTATAAGAACGCTCTTATTTTGAGATAATCTAACATATTGTTCCAGTGGAATTAGTTCTTCAGTATATTCATCAAAATTATTTATTTTTATCATTTTATAAAGTTTAATTCTTTTTATAATTGTTTCTACGTCAAACTTCAATTTACAAGTAATAAAAGATTTTCGTCTATAATAGAATTTGCGTATAAATTGTGCCATTTTATTGAATTGTTCCATATTAGTAAAACCACGTGTTATAGCAAATATTCGAAATCTAATTTCTTGTTCAAGTTTTTTTTTAAATTCTTCATTTTTTAATTTTTGGTTCTTAAATATTTTAATAAACTCGCGCTTGTTATTTTCATATTTTAATAATTGGTTGTTATTATTATTATGAACAATGTATTGATTAAATTTCCGATATAAATTACTAAAACTATTTCTTTTATTATTTGTAAAATATTTTATATATGGCTGACTTTTTTCTAATAAAGATAATAATATCGGGTCAATTTTTAAAAATATCTTTGTTTCAGAAGCTCTCGCTAATAATATTAATTGTTCTGTTTCACGAATAAGAGTATCCATATCTACGCTTTCCCTAAGTATTACATAATTTTCATTATCTTCAATTTCTTTAAAAAATTTTTTTGTATAAGCTGGAAGTATTTTATCAAAAACATCTCTTTTTGGTCCACCTACATCAATTACATTACGATTTGGACCTTCATATTTAAAAAAAAATATTCCAGATAAATTTTGCCTCATAATAAACTCATATAATTCATTAAAATTTGGACAAGAATTTTTTGAATTTTTTACTGGATTTAGTAAATTTTCTGGAATTGTGATTCGCGTTTGTATTTGTTGATTTGGTGGTGGTATATTATTATTAAATACTAACATTCGTTGAACATTATTTTCATTACTTGAATTATTATGGTTGTTGCTGTTTAAATTTATTATTTGTTGCCCAAGTAGTTCTTGTCTTCGTAGTTCTTGTCTTCGTTGTTCTTGTCTTAGTATTTCTTGACTTAGTTCTTCTTCACTTAGGTCTTCTATATATTTTGGTTCTCCCAAAAAAATTTGTTCTTGTCTGCATTCAGATAATGAATTTCTTGATATAATTGCATCAGTTAAATTAGCCTCACTTAAATCAGCATCACTTAAATCAGCCTCACTTAAATCAGCCTCACTTAAATTAGCACCACGTAAATTAGCACCACTTAAATTAGCACCACGTAAATTAGCACCACGTAAATCAGCACCACTTAAATTAGCACTACATAAATTAGCAACATATAAATTAGCACCACGTAAATTAGCACCACTTAAATTAGCAATAGTTAAATTAGCACTTCTTAAATCAGCATCATGTAAATCAGCACCATGTAAATCAGCACCACGTAAATCAACCGCTCTTCCTTCATAATTAACCGGTCTTTCTCCATATATTTCAGATTTATTTAAAGATAATTCATCATTTCCTATTAATTTTCTTAATTTTATTTTATTTCTATTATTTCTGTTATTTTTAGATACAACTAAACATACTCCATCATTAACATTTCTATCTGTTTGATAAATATTATAAACACAATTTTCTACTAAATCA
>Ga0194129_10002956_pt1 | contig 24384 bp, 14 predicted proteins | sample TA2KigCa35mmetaG_FD_150862 | JGI IMG/M metagenome (GOLD analysis project Ga0194129, IMG submission 150862) | Freshwater microbial communities from Lake Tanganyika, Tanzania - TA2015038 Kigoma Deep Cast 35m | ecosystem: Environmental > Aquatic > Freshwater > Lake | place: Tanzania: Lake...
CATCGCCGCCGACGCCTGCGCGGGCACGACGCGCGCCGCGGTGCGCAGGCTCGGCGCGTAGACGAGGGCCGCGCCGACCCCGCCGCCGGCCAGCACGAGGCTGAGCAGCGGCACGGACTCGATCCGGCCGGCGAAGTGCAGGCTGGTGGCATAGGCGACGACGCCGGCGACGATGGCAGCGACCGGCCCGAGCGACGTGCGGGGCACGAGGGCGGTCATCACGGCGAAGGGCACGAGGAAGGTCGCGTACAGCCGGCCCACCATGGCGTCGGGCAGGCCGTGGACGTCGTGGCACAGCAATGAAAACGGCACGATGAACAAGCCGATCGCGAAGCGCTCGGCGAAGACGAAGATCCCCGGGCCGACCACGTGGCGCGCGGCGACGACGAGGGACCCCGGCGGGCGACGGTCGGGCGGCGGCCCGGGCTGCAGCGCGGCCACGGCGCCGGCGACGAGCAGGGGCAGCATCGCGCCGAGCTGCAGCGGCATCTCGGCGCCACTCGCCAGGAGCACGGTGCCCAGCGGAACGCCGGCGGCGATGGCGGCGATGGTGGCGCCGCCGGCGACGGGGATGCCCCGCGGCGTCGTCAGGCTCATGAGCAGCGCGAGCGCGCCGACGTTGCCTGCCCCCTGCAGCATGCGGAACGTCAGCACCAGCGGCACCGGCAGCGGCAGCGAGCACGCAAACAGAAGCGCGCCGTCGAAGACGGCGGCGATGATCAGGACCGTGGCGCGCTTGCCGGTGGCGTCAGCGACGGCGCCGAGCAGCGGCGCGCCGAACAGCGCGCCGAGCATGTTGACGGCGTTGAACAGGTACAGCGCGCCCTCGGCGCCCGGGTGGGTGGCGGCGAAGAACGGCCGCAGCGCCGGGATCAACAACGTCGACGACAACATCGACAGGAACACGAGCGTGGCAGCCAGCGCCGGCGGCAGGGGCGCGCCGACGGGCAGCCGGGGTCGTCGACGGCGAGCGCGGGTCATAAAGGGAATGGAACAACCCCACCGCGGTTCGTCGAGAGGGCGAGGGATCCGCCAGCGGCAAAAGGGACGCGGGCCCTCGTCGGGCCCGCAGCTCTCTCGGCCGAGCGCTGCTCAACGCAGCGGCAGCCGGCGCTGGCGGCGCTCGTCGTCGATGCGGCGATGGGAGATCGCGCAGTACTCGGTGTCGCGCTCGATGCCGACCCACTTGCGGTCGAGGCGGTCGGCGGCCAGCAGCGTCGAGCCCGAGCCGGCGAAGCAGTCGAGCACGCGGTCGCCCTGGTTCGTGCCGCACAGCATCAGGCGCTCCATCAGCTTCAGCGGCTTCTGCGACGGGTGCTTGCCGTGAACGCGCTCGCGCTGGGGCGTCAGCGGGATCTCCCAGTAGTTCCGCATCTGCTTTCCGCCGTTCAGTTGCTTCATTATGTCATAGTTGAATGTCCAATTCTTGGCCTTCTTGTTTGTGTTATTGCATAGCCACAGGATCTGCTCGGTGCTCTCGGTGAGCATGCGGCAGGTGATGTTCGGCTGGGCGTTGGGCTTGGTCCAGATGATGCTGTTGATGACGCGCAGGTCCATGCGCGCGGCGATGGCACCGATGGTGTAGATGTTGTGATAGCTGCCGAAAATGAAGATATTGCCGTTCTCCTTGGTGACCCGGCAGACCTCCTTCAGCCACGCCGCGGTGAACACCTCGTACTCGGGGGACGAGTAGCGGTCCCACTCGTTCTCGATGGTGACGTGCGACGAGAACGCCCACGACAGGCCCTTGCGATCACGGGCAATGTTGTACGGCGGATCGGTGATTGTCGCATGGAAATACTTGTCTTCCCACTGATTCAGAGTCTCGACGGTATCACCCTGGTACAGCTGGTTCGGCAGGGGCGCGATCTTGTCGGCGCCGGGGGCGCGGGTCAGCCGCCCCTGCCGCACCGGCTCGGCGACGGGCTCGTAGGACTTCGTGAGGTCGAGCGGATCGACCTCTCCGGGCTGCCATTCCTTGCGCTGCTTGAACGCGACCATCGTGACCATCCCTGCCGTCCTTGCGTTGGAGAACACGACGCCGTCACCCGCGTGGAGACACGCGGCGTCAACGTCGCCAGACCAGCGATTTCGGCGGTGTTCGTCGTCGACCGGCGACGCCCGTGCACCGTGCACCCACTATGGAGGCACGTGGCGCCTGCTCCAAATTTTCGGCCCGTGCGGCGCACGAATTCGCGCGCGCATCGTCAGCGTGACGACGACGAATTCGATCGGTCGGTGGTCATGCAGTCACGCGCGCGGCGCGAGCGCGCGGTTCAATCGGGCCAGCCACGCTCGGTCAACAAGCGCGCGACGCCGGGGCCGTCGATGTGGATGAGCATCGCCACGGTGTCCCCAGCGCGGGCGTCGTCGAGAGCGAGCGTCAGGCCATGCTGGTCGTCGGCGGCGGCGTCGATGACACCAGGGGCGACGCCGGCGACAACGAGGTGGCCGCGGATGCGCGCCGGCACCTCGCCCGGCGCGCATCCGCGGCGATAGCCATCGAGCTCGCGGACGATCACATGGTCGGGACGCGCGGCGGCGATGGCCGCACACACGCCGCGCAGCTCGTCGTTGGAGCGGTCCCCCGCGGCGCCGGTGAGCACGATGAGGCGTCCCGGCACAGCGTCGCGGGCGCGCAGCCGCTGCAGGAAGGCCAGCGCCGCGGCGACGCCGGCGGGGTTGTGCGCGAAGTCGAGCAGCAGGCGCACGCCCTGGTGCTCGCGCACGAGGCTGCGACCGTGCAGGTCGTCGTGCTTGGCGCGTAGGGAGCGCAGGCCGGCCTGCAGCGCGTCGATGGGCAGGCCCAGCGCGTGGCCGGCGGCGGTGGCCGCGAGGGCGTTTTCGACGTTATGGACGGCGGCGCCGCCGAAGCACAAGGGAACGTCATCGATGGGCAGGACCAGCGTTCTCGCGCGCCCCTGCACGAGAGTGATCACGCCGTCGTGGACGACGCAGACGCCACCACCCTGCGCGACGTGGGCGACGACGACGGGGTGGCGAGCGTCGACGGCGAAGTAGACGATCGGCGCGGCGACGCCGGCGGCGCGGGCCACGAGCAGCGGGTCGGCGGCGTTCAACACGACGCACCCATCGCGGCGCACGCCGTGGGCGATCAGCATCTTCACGTCGGCCATGGCCGCGATGTCGTGCACTCCGTAGTCACCGAGGTGGTCGTCGCTGACATTGGTGACGACAGCGACGCCGGCTCCGTCGACGGCGAGCCCGCGACGCAGCAGGCCGCCGCGCGCGGTCTCCAGCGCCGCCATCTGCACGCGCGGATCGCGCAGCACCGCGCGAGCGCCGCCGGGGCCCGACCAGTCGCCCGACTCCTTCTGCTCGGCGCCGATCACGACGCCGTCCGTCGACGTCGCGCCGACGACGACGCCGGCGGCGCGCATCATGCCGGCCAGGTAGCGCGTCGTCGTGGTCTTGCCGTTGGTGCCGGTGACCAGCGCGATGGGCACGTGCCCGAGCTCGCCCCACGGGACTGCGCCCACGTCCGGCACGACGCCCGTCGACCACGTGCGGCTCTTCTCGCCGTGGCCGAGGCTGATGCCGTCGTCGTACAGCAGGGCCGGCACGTCACGGCGCGCGGCCTCCTCGAGCAAGGTCACCAGCGTTGGGTTGCGCTCGGCCTGCAGGCGTTGCGCGAGCGCGGCGGCGTCGACAGGGGGCACGGGCGCGGTCGGTGCGGCGCCGGCCAGCACGCCGGCCCACTCGAGGACGTCGATGGCGGTGCGCAGCGTGTCGATGGCGGCGGGTAGCCCCACCGTTGCGCCGGTCTTGTGCCGTCGCACGACGAGCCCGACGGTGGGGAGGCCCACGCTCGCGCCGAGCGCCGACAGCTCGGCGCGCAGCCGCGTCTCGCAGGAGTCGAGCTCCGCGGGCCCCTCGCCGTCGTCGAAGAGCAGCTCCATCGTGACCCCGACGACCGCGGTCCCGCCGCCGCCTCCCGAAGGAGACGGCAGCAGCGCGTTGCGTCCGAGCAGGCGGCGGGGGTCGGCGAGGCGCACGCGTCGTCCTGAGCCGCGGGGCTCAGTCCTCCTGCTGCTCGCCAGGCGCGAGGATGACACCACGCTCGCTGGCAATCACCTGCAACGGCTGGCCAAAGACATCGGCGGCGCCCTCGACGGGCGTGAACGGCGCGGCGGGCGCGGGCGCTGCCAGCGCAGGCGCCGTGGACGTCGTCAGCAGCGTCGACGTCGTTGAAAGCGTCGTCGTGGCCAGCGCGCCGACGTTGCCGCCGCCGTCGCCGACGGGCTGCGGCTTCACCGAGCGGCCGTCCGCCCCCGAGAACTTCGTGATCTGCTTCCAGCAGCGCGACACCTTGTCGCCGAAGATCAACACGAGGTCGCCGCGCTTGCCCATGCGCAGGGCAGCGTCCACGGCGGCCTCCTCTTCTTCGACGACCTGCAAGTGCTCCTTGCCCGCGCCGGTCTTCTCGATGGCAGCCGCCAGCAAGCCCGTCAGCTCACCCGCCTTGCGGCCGCGCAGGTCGTCGTCGCGACGAACGATGATGTGGTCGAAGGCGCCGGCGGCGATCCGACCGATCTCAGTGATATCCTCGTCGCGGCGGTCGCCGGGGGCCGCCAGCACGCAGATGCGCCGGCCGGTCACCTCGAGCTTCTTGACGAGGTCGACCATCATCTGGATGGCCGCCGGGTTGTGCCCGTAGTCGAGGATGACCTTGAACGGCAGCTCTTCGTAGACGTTGGTGCGGCCCGGCGCCTGGAAGTACGTCGTGTCGAACGTCCGCAGGCCCTGCCGGATGTTGTCGAGCTTCACGCCCATCGCGTAGGCCATCAGCGCCGCGAACATCGCGTTCTGGACGTTGTGCAGCGCCTTGCCCTCGAGCGTGGCGGGGATCAGGTGCGTCCACAGCAACGGCTGGTGCACGCCGTGGTCGTACAGCGTAATCATGTCGCCGTTCATGCCCTCTTCGAGCACCAACGCGAGGCCGCCGGCGCGAACGTGCTGCCGCACCAGATCGTGGCGCGGGTTCATCGTCACGTAGCCGACTCGCTTCGCCTCAGTGTGCGCCGCCATCTGCAGGCAGCGCAGGTCGTCGGCGTTCAGGATCGCGGTCTCGCGGGCGACCTCGACGACGACGCGCTTGACGGCAGCGAGATCTTCCAGCGTCTTCACACCCCCGAGGCCGAGGTGGTCGGCGCTGATGTTCAGCACGGCGCCGACGTCGCAGTGGCGGTAGCCCATACCGGCGCGCAGCAGCCCGCCGCGCGCGGTCTCGAGGACGGCAAGGTCGACTGTGGGATCCTTCAGCACCATCTGCGCCGCCACCGGGCCGGTCATGTCGCCAGCTACCGTACGCTCGCCGTCGATGTAGACGCCGTCGGTGGTGGCCAGGCCCACCGTGCGGCCGTTCATCTTGTGGATGTGCGCGAGCATCCGCGCCGTCGTCGTCTTGCCGTTGGTGCCGGTGAGGGCGGCGATGGGGATGCGGGCCGGCGCCCCCTTGGGAAAGAGCATGTCGAGCACCGGCCCGGCGGGGTCGCGTGGCTTGCCCTGGGTGGGGGCCACGTGCATGCGAAAGCCGGGGGCGGCGTTCACCTCGCAGATGGCGCCGCCGTGGGTCTTGTACGACTGCGTGACGTCAGGGGTGATGAAGTCGATGCCGGCGACGTCGAGGCCGATGGCCTGCGCGGCGCGGATCGCCATCTCGCGGTTGTCGTGGTGTACGACGTCGGTCAGGTCGATCGCGGTGCCGCCTGTCGACAGGTTGCCCGTCGAGCGCAGGAAGAAACGCTGCCCCGCCGGTAGCACGGTGTCGGCGGTGACGCCGCCGAGCCCCATCAGTCGCAGGGCCTGATCGTCGAGTTCGATGCGGGTCAGCACCTTCTCGTGGCCCACGCCGCGGCGCGGGTCGCTGTTCACGATGTCGACGAGCTGCGTGATCGTGTGCGTGCCATCGCCCTCGACGTGCCCCGGCACGCGCTTGCTCACCGCCACCAGCTCGCCGCTGACGACGAGCATGCGGTGGTCTTCGCCCTCGATGTAGGTCTCGACGATCACGGTGCGCGCGTGCTCGCGCGCCTTCCCGAACGCCGTGTGGACCTCTTCGGGGGTCCTCAGGTTGATGCTGACGCCCCGCCCGTGGTTGGCGTCCAGCGGCTTGACGACGACGGGGTAGCCAAGGCGGCGCGCGGCGGCCACGGCGTCGTCGGCGCTGCGCACGAGCTTCTGGCGCGGCACCGGCAGACCGATGCTGCCGAGAACGTTGTTGGTCTCTTCCTTGTCCGACGCGATGGATACGGCGATGTGCCGCGTCTCCGACGTCACCGTGGCCTGGATGCGCTTTTGGTACCGGCCGTGGCCGAACTGCACGAGCGAGTAGTCGTTGAGCCGCAGCCACGGGATGTCGCGCTCCTCGGCGGCGCGCACCAAAGACGCGGTCGACGGGCCGAGCTGGCGCGCCTGCGCGAACGAGATCAGCTTCTCGAGGGCGCGCTTGAAGTCGAACTCGAGCGGGCAAAACTCGTGGTCGCGCAGCTCGGTGGGGAACAGCGAGTGCAACAGCTGCAGCGCCAGATCGCCGGCGGCCTCACCGACGCGCTCCTCCTCGAACTCGTAGACGACGGTGTACTGGCCGGGCTCATCGGTGCTGCGGGTCTTGCCGAAGGTCACCTTGGCCGCCGACAGCTGCTGCAGCTCGATGGCGACGTGCTCGAGCACGTGACCCATCCACGTCCCGTCATCCTCGCGCATGCGGCGGAGGAAGCCGCCGGGTTCGCCGTAGCTGCAACCGTGCTGGGACAGCGACGGCACGGCGGTCAGCAAGCCGTCGACGAAGCCAGGGAGCTTGGCGCTCGGCCACTGCTCGAGGGCGCCGAGGTCGACGGTCAGGCGGATGACGGGGAAGTGCGCGTAGTGGTTCGGGCCTCGAAACACGCGCCGTTCGATGATCTTCATCGGTCACTCCGTCTGCGGCAGGGGACCTTCGCGGTCCGGGGAGGATGGTTCGTCGTCGACGGCGGTCCCGTCGCCAGCAACGCGGGCGGACGCGGTCAGTCCTCGACCGCCGTCGGCGGGGTGGGCCGGCGCGACTTCAGGTCGAAGCTGCCGCCGTCGGTCAGGATGTGCATCTTGACGTTGGTCAGGCACACGGGCTTGCCCACCGGCGTCGACGGCATCGACGAGTACTCGATCTCCGCCGGGTCGACGACGGTGATCGCGTCGCTGCCGGTCACATGGAGCACGTTGTGTGGATCGATGAAAGCCGCGGTGTCCTCGTCGAGACCGAGGCCGACGGCGAAGGGGTTGTACGACAGCGCGCTCAGCAGTCGCCCGAGCCGATCACGTTGACGGAAGTGCTGGTCGATGACGACGCGGTTGGTGAGCCCGAGCCCGGGCGCCAGGCTCGCCTGCCCGGCGTGCGGCGTGGCCCCGCCCTCGCCGTGGGCGATCATGTGCTCGGAGAGGATCGCCGCGCCCGCCGACGTGCCCCCTACAGTGACCCCCTTGGCGTTCAGCCGGCGGATGGCCTTGGCGACAGGAGTACCACCGAGGATCGCCGAGATACGCAGCTGGTTGCCGCCGGTCAGGAAGATCCCCGTCGCCTCGTCGAGCTTCTTCAGCAGGTCTTCGTCGTCGGCGTCGGCACGCTTCAGATACGGCAGCACAAAGACGTCTTTCACGCCGAGCCGCGAGAAGATCTTCTCGTAGCGGCGGCCGGTGTCCGACAGCACCGAGGCGGTCGGGATGATCGCGATGCGCGCGCGCTTGCCGCCCGACACCTCGATGAACCGTTTCAGGATCGCGGTGTCGGCCTCCTTGTCCTCGGCGCCGCCCACAGGGACGATCCAACCGCGTTGCCTGTCATTGTCGACCTTCGCCGGACTCATCGCTGTCTCCCACGCTGGCGCCGCCGACGCGGCGCCATGAACTTCCTGCCACTCAGGATGCCGCCGTCTCGAAGGTCCCGCGCACGACGACCTCGCCGCCGCGCACCATCCACCGCCCACGCGCCAGCACGTCGCGCACGCCATCGTCATCGCCGAGGATGACGAGGTCGGCGCTGCCGCCAGCCACGACGACGCCGCGGCCGGTCAGGCGCAAGAGCCGCGCGACGTTGCTGGTGAAGAACGGAAGCACGTCAGACAGCGCGCGACCGCGCCGCAGGAGCTCCTGCAGGGCCTTCGTCAGCGTGTCAGGCCGGCCGATGTCCATGTGCACCAGCTCGCCCTGCTCGTTGAACGTCGGCAGGCAACCGGCGCCGTCGGAGCTGACCGTCAAGCGCTCGGCCGGCAGGCCCTCGTCGAGCCAGCGGCCGACGACGTCCTCGACGGCGACGCCCTCGTCGCCGGGGTCGAAGGCGGTGACGTCGACCACGCAGCCGCGCCGCGCGAGCGCGATGGCCTCGTCGACGAGGAAGCGCTGCCGGTTGACGTGGGTCGGATGGAACGTGCGCGCCGGCAGCTCGGTCTCTTCGAGGGCGCGGCGCACCATCGACAACCCGCGAGCGCCGTCGCCAAGATGGAGGTGCAGCACGCCCGCCTTGCCGGTCATCAGCCCGCCGACGTGACAGTCGGCGGCGATGCGCACGAGCTCGTCGAAGGTCGGCTGGCTCGAGCGGTGATCGCTGACGGCGAGCTCGCCGACACCGATCACGGGGTCGACGAACGTGATGTCGTCGCGCACCGCGCCGGTGAGCGTCTGTACCGGCACCGCGTAGCCCCCCGTCCAGCACCACGCGCCAAGGCCCTCGGCGCGCAGCCCCAGCGTGGTGGCGACCAGCTCGCGCATCGTCCGTGTCGTCACATCGGTGCCAAGCGTGCCGACGCATGACGTCACGCCGGCGCGCGTCAGCGCGCTCAGGACGATGCGCGGCACGCGCGTGTGCAGGCCGCACTCGCCGCCGCCGCCGGTGACGTGCACGTGGGCGTCGACGAGCCCGGGGACGACCCGGGCGCCCTGCAGGTCGACGACGTCACCGAGCGCCGCCGGCCACGAAAGGGCACCGGCGGGCTCGATCGCCTCGACGCGCTCGCCGGCCACGAGGACGTCGACGACGCCGCGCGCGGCGGGGGCGAACAGGCGGGCGTTCTTCAGCAGCAGCACGCCGGAGGTTCTAGCAGGGACCCGGGGGCGAGCGGTCAAGCGCCCCCAGCACGTCGGCGTCGAGAGACACCCGCGCGCCCCGCGCTCAAGGCGCCGAGGGCGGCCCGGGCGCGACGGTTGATGTCGACGGAGCCGGCGGAGCCGGCGGCGACGACGGCGGCAGCGGCGGGACGTCGGGCCACCAGTTCCAGCGGCCGAGCAGCACGAGGCCCGCCGGAGCGAGCACGCCGCGCACGATGGTGGCGTCCAGCGCGACGGCGAGGGCGAGGCCTACACCCAGCGCCTTCATCGACAGCAGCCGCGACGTGGCGAACGCGCCCACGACGATACAGAACAGCAGGGCCGCGCTGCCGATGCTGCGGCCGGTGGCGGCGAGGCCGCGCGCCACCGCCTCGCGGGTGTCGTCGGGGCGACGCAGCACCTCTTCGCGCACGCGGGCGAGCAGCAGCACCTCGTAGTCCATCGACAGGCCGAAGCAGAGCGCGAACAGGAGCACCGGCAGCACTACGTCGGACACCCCAGTGGGCGTGAAGTGGAACAGGTCGGCGCCGCGTCCCTCCTGAAAGACCCAGACGATGGCGCCGAAGCTCGCCGTCAAGGACAGCACGTTCAAGAGCATCGCCTTCAACGGCACGATCACCGAGCGGAAGGCAAAGCCGAGCACGACGAACATGACGACGAAGACGACGGCGATCATCCACGGCGTGCGCTCGGCCACGCGCTGCTTGAGCGCCAGCAGCACGGCCGGCACGCCGCCGACGGTGACCTCGGTGATCCCCTCGGTGCGCAGCGCCTGCAGCGCAGCCGCCTGCTGCACCGCGCGCGGGTCGGAGGCTCCGTAGTCGGAGTAGATGGCAAAGCGGAACCGATGACGCTGCGCGAAGGCGTTCAGCGCCCGCTTAAGGTCGGGGCTGTCGCGAAACGCCGGGTCGGCAAGGCGCGTGGCCACCGTCGTCGCCGACACGCCCTGCGCCAGCGTCAACGGCGAGACCACGCGCGAGACCCCGGGCACGGCGGCGAGGGCGTCGGAGAAGCGGGCCAGCTTCTGCAGGTTGTCGGCGGACAGCGCGTCCCCGTCGACAGTGACCACCATCTCGTGGGGCGTCATCAGGTTCGGCAGGAACCGCTCGTCGAGCGCCGCGCACGCGCGCCGCACGGTGTTGCCCTCGGGCAGCTGGCGCCAGTCGGGGATCGAGCCCTCGAAGCGCGCGAACGGCCCGGCCATGGTCACCAGCGCGCCGCCGGTGACGACAGCGACGAGGACGGGGAAGCGCATGACGACCTTCGACGTGCGGTACAGCCACGTGGACGTCGGCTCGAACGGCTCGGCCCGCGCGGGCACCATGTGCCACCCCCACAGCCGCAGCACCGCTGGCGTCAGCGTCAGCGCCAGCGCCAGCGTCAGCGTCGTCGTGATCAGGCCGGCCAGGCCGATGGACGTGATCAGCGCCTGCGGGAACACGAACAGCCCCGCCAGCGACACGGCGACGACGACACCCGAGAACGCCACCGCGCGGCCGGTGGTCTTCATCGTGCGCCGCACCGCGCCCTCGACGCCGCCGGCGACGCTCGGGTCGGGCGCGGGCGCCTGCGCCTCCTCGCGGAAGCGCGTGACAAGAAACAACGACGAGTCGATGGCCAACCCCAGCGCCAACAGGCTCGTGATGTTCACCGCGAAGATCGACACATCGACGACACGGGTCAGGGCCCCCAGCGTCGCCAGCGACAGGAAGCCGGCGAGGCCGGCGACGGCGACGGGGATGAGCGCCGCCCGCAGCCCGCGGAACACCAGCAGCAGCACGAGCAGGGTGAACGGCAGCGCGAGCAGCTCGGCGCGCGCCAGGTCCTCGGCCACCACCGTCGACACGGCCAGATTCACTGGCTGTATGCCCGAGATGTCCACGGCGCAGGCGCCCGCGCACGCCGACTCAAGGCGCATCCGCAGCTCGGGCAGCAGCTTCATCTTGTCGTGGTCTTCGCCGTACAGCGTGATCACGACAGCGCCGGCCTTCTTGTCGCGGCTCGACAACAGGTCGAGCCCGTCGAGCGGGCTCAACACGCCGCGCACCCGATTGTCGCGCTCCAGGTCAGCGACCATCGTCACCAGCGCGGTGGTCACGAACACGTCGTCGAACGCGCCATCGTCGAGCGTCGTGACCAGCGCGATGACGTCGGCGCTGCCGGCGTGGAAGCGGTCCTCGATCTCGCGCAGCACCTGCCACGCCGGCATGGCCGGGTCTTCGAAGCCGCCGCCCTTCAGCCGCAGGAACAAGCCGGGCAACAAGGGCGCCGCCGCCAGCGCGAAGACGACCCACAGGATGACGACCACGGCGGAGCGTCGTCGGACGGGAAGCGGAGCGGGCTCCATCGTGGGGCATATACAGCGACCGGCCGCCGACGACACGCCCGAGATGGCCTCGCCTGCCGTCTCCCTGCGATGATCCCCGGCCGCCTGGCGCGCGCGGGTGATCGCCAGTTGCGCCCCGGCCCCGCGACGACGCAAGGTCACGAGCGATGTCCTCCGTCGACGCCGTCCCGTCCTCTGTCCTCGCCCGCTACCGCGCCTTCGCCGGCGCCACGAGCCGCCGCTTCGGCTCCGGGCTCATCAACCGGACCTTCCTCGTCGAGCAGGACGGCCAGCAGGCCATTGCCCAGCAGCTGCATCAAATCTTCGGGCCGTCGGTCAACGACGACCTCGACGTCGTCACCGCACACCTGGCGAAGAAGGGCCTGATCACCCCGCGGCTCCTGCGCGCCGACGACGGCAGCGCGTGCGTGGTCGAACAGCCCGGCGGCGACGACAACCCGGCGCTGCGCTCGGTCTGGCGCCTGCTCACGAAGGTGTCCGGCCAGAGCGTCGACAAGCTCGCCACCCCGGCACAGGCCCACGCCGCCGGCGCCCTGGTGGCGCAGTTCCACGCCGCCGTCGAAGACCTGCAGCACGACTACCGTCACGTGCGCGAGGGCGTTCACGACACGAAGCGCCACCTCGTGAAGCTGGCGCGCATGATGGCGAAGTACCGGGCCCACCGCCTCGGCCGCGAGGCCGGCGCCCTCGGCAAGGAGCTCCTCGACGCCGGCGCCCGGCTCCCCGACCTGCTCGCGCTGCCGAAGCGGCACTGCCACGGCGATCTGAAGATCTCGAACCTGCTGTTCGACGACGACGGCCACGGCGTCTGTCTGGTCGACCTCGACACGCTGCAGCGGCTGCAGTGGCCGCTCGAGCTCGGCGACGCCCTGCGGTCGTGGTGCAACCCGTCCGGCGAAGACGTCGCCGACGCCGCCATCGACGTCGAGCTGTTCCGCGCCGCCGTCCATGGCTACTTCGGCAGCAAGAAGCGCCCGTTCCTCGTCCCCGACGAGACCGACGCCCTCGTCGACGGCCTGCACACGATCTGCGTCGAGCTGGCCGCCCGCTTCTGCGCCGACGCCCTGGACGAGAGCTACTTCGGCTGGGACAGCGCGCGCTACGCGACGCGCGGCGAGCACAACCTCGTGCGCGCCCGCGGCCAGTGGAGCCTCGCCCGCAGCGTGCGCGCCCGTCGCGATGAGCTCCTGGCGATCGTCCGCACCGTGGCCTGAACCCGCCAGTCGTCGCTCGACGTCTTCGCCCGTCATGCGTGGACGTCGTCGCCCGTTGGCGCCCGTCGTCTCTGGAGCGCGCGCCCGTCGTCGCGGCGGACGACACACGCACCACGCGGACGCACACCCTCGACGCGCCACGGCCGGGCGCGCACTTCGTCGCCCGGCCGCTCCGGCAGGCGTGCCGGTGGCAAGGAGCCTGCGACCCCGCCGTCATGCGCAGGCGTCGACGTTCGTGGCTGCTGACCGTGCACCGCTGGCTCTTCCGGCTCTCTCTCGTGGTCGTCCTCCGGTCGGCGCTGTCGCGCGTCGACGGTGAGGCCGGTGACGCCCGTCGTCGCGCGGCGCCGGGAAAAAGCGATGCCACCACGAGCCACGACGAGCCCCACGATCGCGCCGACCATGGGACGCGCCGCCGTCGCTGTTCGCGCTCACCGGCTGCCCATCGCCGGCCCTGCCCCGTCGGCCGCGCGGGACAGGCGCTCGGCCGGGCTGCCGCTGTCATCGGGCGCGCTTGTCCATCGCCACCGTCGTGGCACCGTGGGTCATGCGCGCACCCTTGGCCTCTGTCGTCGCCTTGTCGTCCTTCCTGTCTGCCGCCTGGGCCACGGGCTGCGCACCCGCCGCGGCACCCGACGGTCCTGCCGAGGGCGAAGGCGAGGGCGAAGGCGGGCCACAGGACTCCACCGAGCCGCTGCCCGCCGACACGTTCCCGTGCGAACGGCTCGACGCCTGGCCGTTTTCGCTCGCCTCGGCGACGCGCCCGCTGCGGGTGCACCACCGTACCCGCGCGGAGGCCGCCGCCGCCGCCCTCGTCCTGACCCAACTAAACGAGGCGTGGGTCGCCCAGGTCGACCAGCTCGGGCTGCCCGCGCCGCTCACCGACGAGCTCGAGGACGGCACCTTCGGCTGCGGCCCCGACGAGCGCATCGACGTCTTCATGTTCGTCGGCACCGACGACGCCTACGTCGACGTCGTCGCCGAGGAGACCGACACGCCCGAGGAGGACTACGCCCCCTACATGGTGATCGACCCTTCGTCCTCCTTCGGCGACGGAGAGCTGCGGCCGACGCTGTTCCACGAGTTCCATCACCTGCAGCAGGCGGGCCTTGACTGGTACGAGCCGGCGATCATCTACGAGTCGAGCGCGACCTTCATCGAGGCGAGCCTGGCTGACCGCGAGCACGACTGGGAGTTCACGCTCTTCGACGTCGCTGACCACCCCGAGTGGGCCGTCGACCACGACGCTGGTTACGACAGCTACTTCAACTACGGGCAGGCGGCTTACCTCATTTTCCTGCAGCAGGCGTACTTCGACGGCGGCCTCGACTTTTTCCGCGACCTGTGGCGGGGCCTTCCCTCTCCTTATCTCGAAGCGCCCGACTACCAGAACGTCCTCGACGAGCTGCTCGCCCCCCGGGGCGTAACGTTCGTCGACACGGTCCCGGTGTACGCGCGCTGGTGGGCCTACGCCGGCGAGGCCGACGACGGCGCCCACTTCGCCCGCGGAGCCGTCTGGCCCGAGCCCGCGCGCACGCCCCTGGCGGTGACGGGTACGACGACCGCGACCCTGACGGTGCAGCCGATGGTCCTCGGCTCGGCCTACGTGCAGCTCTCCGCCGCCGACGACGGTGCGGTGGTCGTCGATGTCCCCGCACCCCCGGCCGGCGCGCGGCTGGTCGTGCAGCGCATCCCCGGCGCGGCCGGCGACGGCGACGTACTGACCCTGCCGGCGACGGTCCCTGGCGACGCGCTGCTCATCGTCACCGCGATGCCCGCCGGCGCCTACGACGCACTCGCACGCACCGACGACGTCGTCACCGTCACGCTGTCGGCGCGAGCGGCTTCCGCGCGTTGACGTCGGCGGGGCTCACGGCGCGGTCCGTGCTGTCGTCGGCGGCTTGACGTCGCCGCCGGCTTGACATCGCCTGCGTGGCGTCCGCTGCAGACCGGCTCAGGTCGCCGTGCCCTGCCCGAAGCGCCCGCCCTCGAAGATCTGCTCGAGCAGCGTGTCGATCTGCTTGACCATCCGCTGCGCGGTGTCGCCGCCTGTCGACGAGAACGCCGCGCGCAGATCGTTCAGGCTGCGCAGCTGCGTGAACATCTGGATGTCCGACAGCTCGCCGCCCTGGGTGAGCGTTCGGTGCACGAGGTTCAGCTCGGCCACGAGCCGATCGAGGTCGGCGGGGACGTGCTGCGGGCGATCATCGGGGTGCTCGGCGTAGTACTGGGCGACCACCGGCTCGACGACGTCTTCGAGGATCTCGCGCTGGTCGAGATTGTTCCAGGTGTGCCGCAGAAGGAACAGGTCGCCGTCGTGGACGCGGGTGCGCCCGTCGAGGGCGGCGCTGGCGGCGAACAGCTTGAGCAGGCGCACGACGCGCCGGTCAGACAGCGAGATGCCCTCGCCGCGCAGCTGGAAGCACAGCCCCTTGTAGGTCGCGAGGAATTCCTCGGGGAACTCGACCCGCTCGAGCAGCGTGCGGCGGCTTGTGTGCAGGTCGGCGGCCGACAGCAGCGTGCGCGTCGTCGACGACGACAACGTGGGCGACAGCGGCGGCGGCGCCGGCACCGCACCGGGCGGCAGCGACGACAGGGGCGACGGCATCGTCGCCGACGATGCGAACCGGGCAGCGGCAGCGTCGGCAATGTCGTCGTGGGCGGCGGCCTTCTCGAGGGCGAGGCCTTTGTTCATCAGCTCGTGGAAGTGGTAGCTGTCGAGGTTGGCGGAGTGCACCCGCAGCAGGAAGCGATCGAAGATTGCGTCGAGGTTGTCGGACGACGGCACCTCGTTGCTGGCGGCGAACAGCGAGATGAGCGGCACGCGCATCACGGTGGCGCCGTTGTTGAAGCGGCGCTCGTTCAACAGCGTGAGCAACGAGTTGAGGATCGCCGAGTTGGCCTTGAACGCCTCGTCGAGGAAGACGATCTCGGCCTCGGGCAGCATTCCCGTCGTCACGCGGCGGTAAGTGCCGCTGCGGAAGCCCTGGATGTCGACCGGACCGAACAGCTCGTTGGGCTCGGAGAAGCGCGTCAGCAGGTACTCGAAGTACTTCGCGTCGACGAGGCGGGCGAAGGCGCGGATGACCGCCGACTTCGCGGTGCCGGGCGGCCCGATGAGCACCATGTGCTCGCCGGCGATGGCCGCGATCAGCATCAGGCGGATGATCTCCTCCTTGGCGAGGAACTTCTGCTCGAGCTCGCGGCGGACGGCGTCGAAGCGGGGCTTCAGCGATATCGACATGGTGCAGCGTTGTAGCAGGTTGGTGCCCGGCCCACCGCGACGGGGCACCGACCGCCACCGCCGTCAGAACGGGTGGTTCGGCGCGGTGTAGAAGCCGAGCCGGCCCGGCTCCTCGGGCGACAGCGCCAGGTCGATGCGAAAGATGAAGTTGGTGTTCCACACCACGCGCAGCGCCACGCCGCCGCCGAGCAGCGGTCGCAGATCGGTGGCGGCGGTGGCCGGCTCGAACACGGCGACAGCGCCGTCGACGAAGCCGGCGACGACGAGGCCTAGATCGTTGCCGGCGACGTCGACGTGCAGCACGTCGGCGCGCAGCTCGATCTGGTGGCTGGCGCGCAGGCGACCGGGGTAGCGCGACAGGCGAACCCCCCGCGCGGTGTCCTGCCCACCGAGCCCCTGTGCGTCGACGAGCCCACCAAAGCGCATGCGCTCGCGCACCGGCGCATCGCCGACGACGACGTCGAGGATCGAGCGCTGGGCGACGACCAGCGGCGGCCCGGCGCTCAGGGGCCCCGGCAGCGGCGCGAACACACGCGCCGTCAGGTTCGCGCCGCCGAACGTGAAGGCGCTGCCCGTCGGCGCGCCGGCGCCGCGCACGCTGGCGTCGACGAAGAAGCCGCGCTGCGGCGCCGGCTCGTTGTCGCGGGTGTCGACAGCGACGCCGGCCTGCACGACGCTGGCGAGCCCCGGCTCGCCGCCGGGGAAGTGACGGGCGTACAGCGTGCCGGGGGCCGGCGTCAGGTCGGCCTTGCCGTCGCCGTCGTCGTCGACGAAGAGCGAGCCCGGCACGTAGCCCGTGCCCCGCCAGCCGGCGAACAGCTCGACCCGGGCCCCGTCACGGAACCACGGCAGGCGGGCGACGCGCAGGCGCCCCTGGGCGATCGCGTAGGGCTCGGTCGACCGCATCCGGTGGGCGTCGTCGTCGGGGCAGGCGGCGAACGACAGACCGCAGTAGGGCTGCGTCAGCGTCGAGAAGAAGCCCAGCTCGCTCTCGAGCCGCAGCGGCAGGTTGAAGGCGTCGATGGCGTCGACGCGGACGTAGTGCTGCTGCACGAGGCGCGTCGTCGCCCACAGCTGGAACGAGATCGCCGTCTTGTAGGGGCGCTGCTCGAAGCGGTGCCAGAAGAACACCCCGCGGGCGCCAAGGCCGATGCCCTCGTCGGCGTTCAGCGTCAGGCGCGGCAAGGCGGCGAAGCCCCAGTGGCCGGGGTCGACAGCGGCAGCCGGCGGGGCCGTCGCGGCGCTGGCGCTGGTCTGCTCGACGGCGCCGGCCGGTGCATCGGCCAAGGCGCCCACCGAGCCCGACACGACGAGCGCCGCGGCGCAGACGAGCGCCACCCGCGACGACGACGCGACGGCGCGGCTCACGGCGTCGCGGTCGCCTTCTCGATGGCGTCGTAGTCGGCGAGCCGCGGACTGACGAAGCCCGAGATGCGCTCGAGGCGACCGATGGTCTCTTCGCCGACGTCTTTCTTCGGATCGACCGACAGCAGGGCACGCTGCAGCAGGTCGCGGTCGGCGAGACTCGTCGTCGGACCGGCGACGATCATGTCCTGCGGCGACCGCCCCGTCAGCGTCAGCTGGTGCGTGCGCCCCACCGGGATTCCGGCGCGGTCGGCGGCGAGGTATCCCCCCGAGTACGTCGCGCCGGCGTCGCACTGCCCGTTCGTCAGGTCCTGCAGCACCTGCGTGTGGTTGCCCGAGAAGTGCGCGGTGACATCGACGTCGGGGTTGAGCCCGGCCTCGCGCATCGCCTTGCGCGCGAGGATGTAGCCGGTGGTGGACTTCTTGTCGGGGTAGCAGAAGCGTCGCCCGCGCAGGTCGGCCACCGTGGCCACGTCCACCCCGTCGCGGACGAGGATGACGCCGTCGCTGCCGCTGCTGCCATCGACCATCTTCGTCGCCAGCGGAACGATGGTGGGGTGGTCGCGGCGGGTCATCACGAAGAGGGCCGGCGGCAGCACGCCGAAGCTGGCGCTCCCGTCGATCACCCGCGCCGCGACCTCATCGTAGTTGGCGGCGAGCTCAAGCCGCACCGGGCGCCCGGTCTTCTGCTCGAGGACGCGGGCCAGCAGGGCGAGCTCCTCGCGATGGCGAACCGGCTCGACGGTGGGCGGCCACGCCACGGCGAGCGGCGCGCCGCTCACCGGCGGCCCGCGCTGGCGCGCGGCCGCCAGCAAGCCCGCCGTCACCAGCGCACAGGTCAGGGCCGCCACGAGGACGGCGATCGCCGTGCGCCGACCCGCGGGCGGCGCGGCGCCCGTCGCGGCGCCCGCCACCACCGCCGTCGCAGCCGTGCCAGCGGTGTCGCCCGCGTCAGGCGCGCGGCCTTCGCGAGTCGTGGCCAGACCGTCGCGCGCGGCGCGCACCGTGGCCTGCTGGGCCAGATCGCCGAATGGGTCGCCGTCGAGGACGCTGTCGCCCAGGGCGGGCGGCTCGGAGCCGTGGGCCCGCAGGGTCGCCGGGTTCTGGTCGACGACGGTGGAGTCACCGTAGCCGCCGTCTTCGGATACGGAAGGGGCCACCACCGGCCGACCGGGCGCGGTGCTCGGCTGCGACCCGCGGTGACCGCTGCCGCTGGCTGTGGGCCCGCGCTGCTCGGCAACACGGGCGTCGCCACCATCGGCGGCGCGATCGACGACGCGGCCGCCGCCGCTGGCCCTGCGTTCGTGGGCGGCGCGGTGGAAGCCGTCGCGCCGCGCGTCGAGCCGCGAGCCGAGCAACGGCTTCACGAAGGCGGCGACGGCCTCGGCGCTGGTGTCGACGCCGGTGCCGGCGGCGTCGAGGAGCGCCTTCTTGAGCGCCTCGGCGGTGGGCAGGCGGTCGTCGCGCTTGACGGCGAGGGCCTTCTCGACAGCGGCGACGACGGCGACGGGGACGTCGCGCCGGACGCGGCGCAGATCGCGCCGGTCGCCGCCGACGATGGCCTGCATCGCCTCGAGCTCGCTGTCGCGCTTGAACAGCCGCTCCTGCGCGAGCACCTCCCAGGCGACGATGCCGAGAGCGAACACGTCGGCGCGCCGATCGAGCGGCTCCTGCCGGCACTGCTCGGGTGCCATGTAGTGCACCTTGCCCTTGAGGGCGCCGGTGCGGGTGTTGTCAGCGAGTCCGGGCACCTCGGTCGCCTTGGCGATGCCGAAGTCGAGGAGCTTCACGTGCCCCTCGGCGGTGACCATCAGGTTGTGCGGGCTGATGTCGCGGTGCACCAGGCCGAGCGGTTTGCCCTGCGCGTCCTTCAGCTCGTGGGCCGCGTGGGCGCCAGCGGCCGCCTGCGCGGCCATCGCAACGGCGACGTTGACGGGAAACGGCTTGCCAGCCTCAATGGCGGCGATCAGCAGATCGCGCAGTGAGACGCCGTGGACGTACTCCATCGAGAGAAACGGCGCGCCCTGGTCCTCGCCGAGCTCGAAGATCTGCACGACGTTGGGGTGGTTGATGCGAGCGACGTAGCGGGCCTCGGCAAGGAACATCTCGACGAACGGCTCGTGCACGGCGAGGTGCGGGAGGATCCGCTTGACGACGACGAGCCGCTCGAGGCCGGCCATCTGCCGCTCCGAGCAGACGAAGACCTCGGCCATGCCCCCGGTGGCGAGGCGTTCGAGCACCTCGTAGCGCCCGACCGTGTCGGGTACGGGCAGCACCGGCCCGCTGCCTGGCGGGCCACCGCCGTGGGATCGCGACCTCACGAAGGCACTGTATCAGGGCCCCGGGAAACGCCCTGTCCGGTGTGTCTCGGCGTCCTGCTCGATGGAAATTGCGCTCGGCGACGACCGGGGGCGGAGGCCCCCGGACGGGCCGACGGATGGGCCGGCGGATCGGCGTCTGCCGCTGCCGCACCACGCGCGGACCGGCTATGGAGGCAGACATGCCGCCCCCCGCTCACGACGATCCAGCTTCTCCCGCCAAGTCCTCCGGCGGCGAGCCGCGCCCCGCCGGCCTCGGTGCCGGCGACGACGCCCACGACGGCCACGACGCCCACGACGCCCACGACGCCCACGACGGCCACGATGCCCGCGAGGGCAGCGACGGGGGCGGCTTCGCTGTCGACCGCAGCGGCGGCTACATCGAGCCAGAGATGGACGCCGACGTCGACCCGAACAGCGACAGCGACGAGGCGCTGGTGCCGCTCGGCGACGTCCTGCAGGCCATCGACCGCGAGCGACAGCAGGCGGCCCAGCAGACGGCCTCCGAGGTGTTGCGCCGGACGCGCACGCCGCCGCACGCCCTCGACGCCGAGCGGGCGGTGCTCGGGGCGCTGCTGCTCGAGCCGTCGGCGTTCAGCACCGTGATCGACGAAGTGCTGCTGCCCGAGCACTTCTACCGGCCACACCACGGGACGATCTTCCGGGCCATCGCCGACCTGCACCACGCCGGCGAGCAGATCGACACGCTCACGGTCGTCGACGAGCTCTTGAAGAAGGGGCAGCTCGACGCCGTCGGCGGCGCCGCCGCGATCTCGCAGCTCGAGGCGCTCCTGCCCACCGCGGCGCACGTGGGCAGCTACGCCCGTCTGGTGCGCGAGAAGGCGGTGCTGCGCCAGCTCATCGAGAACGCGACCAACGTCGTGCAGTCGGCCTACGCGCAGAACAAGCGCGTCGAGGACATCCTCGACGAGGCCGAGCGCACGATCCTCGAGATCTCGCAGGGTACGTCCAAGCGCTCCATCGTGCCGATGCGCGTGCTGGTGAAGCGCGCTACCGACCAGCTCGAGCAGGCGATCAACAACCGCGCCGAAGTCACCGGCCTCGCCACCGGCTTCAAGCGTCTTGATTACATGACAAGCGGCCTGCAGCCCGGCGACCTGATCATCGTCGCGGCGCGCCCGTCGATGGGCAAGACCGCCTTCACGCTGAACGTCGCCGGCAACGTCGCCACCCGGCTGACGAAGCCGGTGATGTTCTTCTCGCTCGAGATGGGCGCCGAGCAGCTCGTGCAGCGTCTGCTCGGCGCCGAGGCGCGCGTCGACATCTCGAACCTCCGCCGCGGTCGCATCCAGCAGGCCGACTACAGCCGTCTCGCCGAGGCCGTCGGGCGTCTGTCGGACGCCCCGGTCTTCATCGACGAGACGCCGTCGATCTCGGTCACCGAGATGCGCAACAAGTGCCGCCGACAGATGCACGAGACCGGCCTGAGCCTGGTCATGGTCGACTACCTGCAGCTGATGACCGGCCCCGCCGGCTACGACAACAAAGCCGCCGAGGTTGGCGAGATTTCCAAGGGCTTGAAGACCCTCGCGCGCGAGCTGGGCGTCCCGGTCGTCGCCCTGTCGCAGCTGAATCGCTCAGTCGAGTCCCGCAACGACAAGCGTCCGATGATGTCCGATCTGCGCGAGTCCGGCGCCATCGAACAAGACGCCGACATCATCATGTTCTTGTATCGTGAAGAGTATTATCTGAAGGACAAGACCCCCGAGGACCGCGTCGGCGTGGCCGAGCTGATCATCGCCAAGCACCGCAACGGCGCCGTGGGCACCGTCGACCTGCGCTTCCTCAACAACATCACCCGGTTCGAAGACCTCGGCCGCGACGACGGCGGGTACGCGCCGTAAGCGGCGCCGCCCGCCCGGGCTTGCGCTCCGCTGGTCGCTGACGACCGCGGTCGCGCCAAGTGCAACAGCTCCGCCGGTCGGCGCTCCGGTCGCCGCTGCCGTCGCCGCTGCGATCGCCGCTGGCGCTTACGAGTCCGTCGCCGGCGACGCCGACGGGCCGCGCGCGGGGCGTCGTCAGTCGGCGGTGCCGGCGCCCATCGCCTCGGCGGTCTCGAGCGCCATCATCCGGTAGGTCTCGCGCACGAACGCCAGCCAGTTGTCGTCGGTGACGCCGCTGCTCTTCGCCAGCGCGACGATGCCGTCGAGGGTCTTGCTCCAGATGGCTTCGAGCGTCGCCTCGTCCCAGTGGCCGGTCAGCATCGGCGTCGGCCGCAGCTCGCCGCGGTCCTTCACGATGTCCAGATAGTCGTCGAGGACCTGTACGAACAGCGACACGTCGTACATCCACTGGCGCGCCTGCTCGCCGGCGTGGCGCCACACCGGGAAGACGAGCCCGTCGATGGTGCCGAGCACGCCGGGCATGCGCCAGCAGCAGCCGCTCGGGTCGGGCACACCGGTCATCGCCTTGACCTCGGCGTCGACGTAGTCGCGCAGCCGGGCCAGGGCGCGGTCGAGCTCGCGCTGGTCGTCGTCGTTGTCGATGCCCGCCTGCATCTCGTCGTGCAGCGCGCGCACGAGGCGGAACGCGCCGGCGTGCGTCGTCGTCGCGTCGGGGGTCCACGTGCCGTCGAGCAGGCCGCCCATGCGCCGGCCGCGCTCGACGGGGTCGACGCCGTCGAGGCAGTGGTCATAGACGTGGTCGATGGTGGCGATGAAGGCGGCGAACAGCAGGATGCGCCGCTCGGTCAGCGCCGGCAGCACCGCCGCCGTCGCGCCGACCGCGACCCCCGCCAGCCGCGACAGCGACGTCGTCGACAGGCCGAGGCGGCTGCCGAGCCACCGCGCGGGGCCCACGGGGAACGGCGGCTGCGGCGCCGAGAACAACACCGTGTACGGCGCTGTCGCGTAGAGGTTGCAGGTCAGGAAGCGCAGCTTACGGCCGGCGCGCTCGCCGAGGCTCTCGGGCCAGTGCTGCGCGATGAGCGGCTGCACGTAGCGCGCGTGGCGGCTGAAGACGACCCGCCGCACCGCCGCCGGAAACGCCGCCAACGAAGGGTCGGCCGTGCCCATGATCCGCCGGACGACGGCGCCCCGCTCGGCGTCGGTCAGCGCCAGCGCCGCCGGCATCGACACCAGCGGCGACGGTGAGGCGCCGGAGGAGGGGCTCGACGGAGCAGCGACGGCGACCATCGCCGACGGGGTAGCCGGCGCGCGCCGGCAGGGAAAGGCCCTTCGCGCCCGCGCGGGCGACGGGCGCACGCGGACGAACGAGGAAGCGAAGGCGACCAAGCCAGAGCCGCGCAGCGCCACGCGCGCGCTCGACGCGTTCGCGCCGACGACATGCGCGGACGACGTGCGCGGACGACGTGCGCGTGCGACCGCGGACCGCGACGACGACGTCTTCGCGCTGGCGTCAGCGGTTCACGCGGCGGCGAACGCCGCCTGCACGACGCTGCCCGCCGCGAGCAGGACGTAGAGCCCGACCACGACGAGGGCGGGGACGCGGGTGCGCCCGCCGACGGCGCGGTCGAGGCCGACAACCATCCACGCGCACGCCCACAGCTCGAACACGTCGAGGGCGCGGAGCGCTGTCGCGAGCGGCGTCCTGCCCGCCGCCCCCGACCACCACCACGCCGCCGGGTTCGACAGCACGGGGTTCGTCGCGTCGAGGGCGCGCACGTCCGGTGCGCTGACGAGTTCCGCCGCGGCGACGAGGTCGTGGATGAACAACGGCGCCGCGCCGACCGCGGCGCAGGCGAGGACGGCGGACAGCCGCACGCGCGGGCGCGTGGCCCGCACGAGGCCGTAGCAGACGAGGGCGACGGTCACGATCCACGACAGGCGCTTGGCGACGGCGCCCACCGGCAGCAGCGCCTTCGTCGCCGGTACGATCACGCCGAGCGCGCGGTCCCGCGCCGACGGCGGGATCCGGTCCCACCGGCCCGACTTCTTCATCTCGTCGGCGATCACGCTCGCGTAGTCATCGCCCCGCGACGCCGCGATCAGGAATGCGACCGGAGGCGCCAACGCGCACAGCGCCGCGACCAACAGGCACGCCAACCAACGCGGCCGCGCGATCGTCGCCGCGAACGCACCGTCGGGGTCGAACAGCACCCACACCCGCGCCCGCGGCGCGTGCTCGCGGCGACGCAGGCCTGACAGTGACAGCGCCAGCGCACCCTCGGCGCCCGTCGGCGCGGGCATCGCCATCGCCATCGCCGACGCGGTCAGCGCCGGGGGCGAGGGTTGATCCGCCGCGGGGGGAGTCTCGACGGACACGTGGGTGTGATAGCCGACGACGCGATGCAACCGAACCGTCCGATCATTCTCAACGACCGCGCCGCGGCGCTGGCCCGCTACCCCCACGGCCGCGTCGTCGGCGAGCTCGTCTTCGTCTCCGGCATCTCGTCGCGCCGCCCCGACAACAGCCACGACGGCGTCGTAGTCCACGCCAACGGCCACGTCGAGCGAGACATCCGCGCCCAGACCCGCGCCGTGCTCGGCAACATCGGCGTCATCCTGGCCGACGCCGGCTGCACGCTGGCCGACGTCGTCGACATGGGCGTCTTCCTCGTCGACATGGGTGACTACGCCGGCATGAACGAGGTCTGGAACGAGCACTTCCCCGACGCGCGTCGCGCGCCGGCCCGCACGACGGTGGCCGTACACCAGCTGCCGCACCCGAACCTCCTCGTCGAGATGAAGGCCGTCGCGCTGCGTCCGGCGACGGCGAAGGCAGCGACGGCGAAGGCAGCGACGGCGAAGGCAGCGACGGCGAAGGCAGCGACGGCGAAGGCAGCGACGGCGAAGGCAGCGACGGCGAAGGCAGCGA
>Ga0194129_10002964_pt1 | contig 24319 bp, 22 predicted proteins | sample TA2KigCa35mmetaG_FD_150862 | JGI IMG/M metagenome (GOLD analysis project Ga0194129, IMG submission 150862) | Freshwater microbial communities from Lake Tanganyika, Tanzania - TA2015038 Kigoma Deep Cast 35m | ecosystem: Environmental > Aquatic > Freshwater > Lake | place: Tanzania: Lake...
TGGCTGGGCAGTCGTTCGCTGGGCAGTCGTTCGCTGGGCAGTCGTTCGCTGGGCAGTCGTTCGCTGGGCAGTCGTTCGCTGGGCAGTCGGAGGGTCACCCTCGACGGCGGAGGCGCAGGCCGACGAGGCCGCCGAAGAAGGCGAAGATCCCCGCGCACGCGAAGAGCACCGCCGACGTGAAGAGCCACAGCAGCGGCCCCTCCGGGCGCTCGACCATGTCGCGCGCGGCCAGCGCCGAGCTGACCGCTGCGGCGAACAGGCCGGCAACGGCGGCCTCGCGCTTGCCGGCTGCGCCGCCGAAGCGCCCGACGAGCACGCCGCCACCGAACGAGGCGAGCGCCAGCGCGACGATCGGGCCAAGCACCACCAGCGCACCGAGGAGCATGCGGTCACCGGGCGTCATGGCCTGAAGGGCCGCCTGGATCGCCGCGGGGTCGGAGCCCGCGACGTTGCGCTCGTAGGTGCGACGCGCGAGGGACGCGGCCCCCGCCGCCAGCGGCACGAACGCGAGGAGGGTGGCGATGCCACCGATCGCCGACCAGTGCCACGGTGGACGCGGCTCGCCTTCGTCGACCTTCGACTGCAAGACGGGCAGGCGGCGCTTCGGGGTCGTCACGCGCTCACTTCCGCCAGAACGGCTTCGCCTGGTCGAGCCGCCGCTGCTCCTGGATCAGTGCGGCATAGCCGCGCGGCACGCGAGGATCGGCGCTGATCGCATACAGCACGCGGAGCGCGGCCTCCGCGTCGTCGGTCGCCCGGTGCGCGCGCTCGAGGGCGATGCCGAGCCGTGCCGCCACCGCGCCAAGCGCGCGGCTCTCGCCTTTGCCCTTCCAGATTTCGCGCGCGAAGACGAGCGGGTCGATCCAGTCGACGTCATCGCGGACCGCCGGCGGACGCGACGCGAACCCCACCCCGGCGCGCTCGAGCTCGGCGAAGATGAAGCCGCGATCGAAGGCGGCGTTGTACGCAGCCGCGAGGCAGCCCTCGAGCGCCGCGAGGAGCTCTGGCACGATCGACGCGAAGGGCGGCAAGTCCGCCACCTGGTCGTCGGTGATCCCGTGCACGTCGCTCGCCGCCTGAGGGATGGGGATCCCCGGGTTCACGAGCCAGCTCTTGCGCTCCGTCACCTCGCCGCCGCGCCCCACGACGAGCCCGACCTCGATGACCCGGTCGACCCTCGCGTCGATGCCGGTCGTCTCCGTGTCGAGGAAGGCGATCGGGTAGTCGACCCAGGCGCCGTCCCCGGCGAACTCGCGCGCGAGGCCCGCGACCTGCACCTTGAACAGGTGCGCGATCCCTGGGTAGTGCCGTCCCGTGGGGAAGCAGCCGCAAGTCTCGACGACGCGCACGGAGATCCTCTCGCCGCCGTCTCAGTGCGCGGAGTGCGCGGTCGGGACCGCCTTCGAGGCCGCCGACGAGGACGGGGCCGCCGAGGCCGCGGGCGCCGCAGGCTGCGCCGAGCCGGAGGGCGTCGCGCTGGCGACGACGGGGGGCTCGTACTTGACGCCCGCGAGCTCGAGCTCGAGCCGGATCCAGAGGTCGAGCTCCTTGCCGACGTTGCCGAGCTTCGACAGTTCGCAGTGTCGCCCGTTGATGAAGATCGTCGGGGTCGCGTCGACGCCGAGCTCGTCGCCTTGCTTGAACTCCGCCTCGATCCGCGCCTTGCCCTCCGGGGCGTGCAGCTCGGTCTTGAACTTCCCCATGTCGAGCCCCGCGTTCTGAGCGTAGCCGAGGAGGTCCGGCTCGGTGAGGCGCTGCTGGTTCTCGAACAGCACGTGGTGCATGCGCCAGAACTGCCCTTGCTTCTGAGCGGCCACCGCGGCTTGCGCGGCGAGGTTCGCGTTGGGGTGGCTCGGCAACGGGAAGTTCTTGAAGACGAACCGCACCTTGCCCTCGAACTGCGCGTAGAGCGCCTCGAGGAGCGGGTACGCATTGCCGCACGACGGGCACTCGAAGTCGGCGTACTCGACCACCGTGACGGGCGCGTCGGCGGGACCGCGCGTCGCCGAGTCACCGATCACGATCGCCTTCACCTTGTCGGGCATGAAGCGCGCCTCGTACGAAGCGACGATGTCCTCCTTCGGGAGGCCGCCCTGAACCTGCCGCGTGAGAAATTCCGCGGCGGGCTTGCACGTCTTGCAGTCACGCTTCTCGGCGACGCACTGGGCCAGCGGGACCGCGACCTCCTTGCAGGGCGCGAGCTGCGAGCCGACGAGCTCGCTCCACAGCTGGACCTCGCGGGTGGTCATCGAGGAGGTGTCGATGCCCTCGAGCTTCAGCGACGCCTTCGGGGTCGCGGACGGCGACGCCGCCGCCGAGCCGCTGGCGACCACACCCTTGGAGTCGGCCTTGGAGCCGCCGTCGCACGCCGCGACGAGGGCGAGGAGCAGCGTTGGGAGACCGAGGAGACAGCGCTTGGACCGCATGTTCGTCGCGGAAGGATGTGTGCCAGCTGAGGCCACGGGTCAAGCCGAACGCCGTTCGCAGCTCCCGTCACGTCGGCTTCGCGGCCGCGGGGACGGGCGGTGGCGCAGGCGCGTGCAACGTCACGCCGAGCTCGCGAACGCGCTCGAGCACGGCAAGCAAAATCGCGTGTTTTTCGCGGGCTTCATCGACGTTCGCCTCGGCGTCGAAGAAGAACGCGACCGCCACCTCGAGCGCCGGTGCTCCGATGCCGGAGAGGGCGACGTCGACCTTGTCCTGGCGCACGTGCGGGTGCTCGAGGACGATGCCGCGGATCGCCTCGCACAGCGCATCGCAGCGGGCCGGGGGGGTGCCATGGATGGGGTGGAGCACGAACGCCGCGCGGCGGAAGCGCCGCTTGCCGTAGTTGTCGATCTTCGAATCGGCGAGCTTCGCGTTGGGAATGATCACGAGCGAGTTGTGCGGCGTTCGCAGCCGCGTCGAGCGAAACCCGACCTCCTCGACGATGCCATCGGCGCCATCGACGAAGATCCAGTCGCCGATCTTGAAGGGATTGTCGACGAAGATGCTGATGCTCCCGAACAGGTTCGCGAGCGTGTCCTTGGCGGCGAGACCGACGGCCAGGGTGCCGATCCCGAGCGTCGCGAACAGCGCCGTCACGTCGACGCTGAAGGTCTGCAGCAAGCCGAGGAAGCCGAGGACGAAAGCGCCCGCCTTGAGGGCCTTGCGAATGATCGGGAGCAGGTGCTGATCGAGGCGTGACTCGGTGCTCTCCACGCGCGCCTCGAGCCCATCCGCGAAGACGTCCGCGAGGCGAAGCGCAGCGAGGGTCACCGCAAAGGTCAGGAAGAGCCGGACGCCGACGTGGAGGCTCGCGGCGATCTCCGCCGGCAAACGGAGCGCGGGATACAGCAAGCGGACGAAGAGCGCCGAGACGGCCAGGCTGCTCGCCGTACCGGCGCGATCGAGGAAGCGCCGCGCGAGGCTCGGGATCCCCGGGGCCGCGGCGTCAGCTCGACGGAGCCACACGCGGACGACGGCGCGAAGGACCTGCGCCACGAGTCCACCGACGAGCAGCATCACGAGAAAGGCGGCGTACTGCCAGAGCGCGACCTCGGCGAACGTCGTGCGGAGCGGCTCCGGGATGCGGTCGATCGCCTTGTCGAGCAAGCCGAGCCGGTCCTCGTAGCGATCCTCGATCCAGTCGAGCGACTCGCGCGTCCAGACCCAGCGACCGTCGCGCTTTTCGACGCTGACGCGCGGGAAGCGGTCGGTGACGACGAGGGTCGGGTTCTTGTCGGCGTCGAGGTGCTCCGGGTCGTCGGAGAGCTTCTCGGCGTGAACGATCACGCCCTCGGCGTCGAACAGCGTCTTCAAGCGGCGCGCAAGCTCTTCTACCTCGGGCTGAGTTCGGCCACTGCGCTCGAAGCACCGAGCGGCGTTGGCGACGCTCTGCTGCTTCCCGGACTGCCAGACGAAAACGGCCTCGACGGCGTTGCGCGGGGATTTGCAGGTCGGCACCGTCTTCGCGAGGGCAACCTGGGAGAGGAGGACGAGCGCGAGGGTGAGCGCGAGGCGGAGCACGGACGCGACTTACAACGGATCGACGGAGGCATCGAGTCACCGGATCAGAGTGGGGCTGGGCGTGCCCGCCGGAACGTTCGACAACCTCGCGCGGGCCGACTAAGACGGCTCACCAGGATGCGGGATCACCGTGCCGAGTACGCCAGAGCGCCGCGCCTCCCCGAGGGAGACGTGGTGCGGATTGGCGACGTGTTGCCGGGCGAGCAGCCCCTCGAGCTCGAGATCGGACCCGGGCGCGGCATGTTCATCCTCGAGCGCGCCGAGGCCGCACCGGACGTGCGACTCCTCGGGATGGAAATCAAGCGCAAGTGGTCGACGATCGTCGATGGTCGGCTCCGCGCGAAGGGGCACGGTCACCGGGCACGCGTGGTGTGCGAGGACGCGAAGCTCGCGCTGCCACGCCTGCAGCCCGAGGCGAGTCTCGCGCGCGCGTTCGTTCATTTCCCCGATCCCTGGTGGAAGAAACGCCACGCGAAGCGCATGGTCCTCGGCGAGGAGCTCGTCGCCGAGCTGGTGCGGCTCCTCCAGGACGGCGGCGAGCTCTTCGTGCAGACCGACGTCATGGACCGAGCCGAGCGGTACGAGACGCTGCTCGTCCACCCGCTGCTCGAGCCGGCTGGCGACGAGCCGGGCAGCCCGGTGCTCGCCGTGAATCCTTACGGTGCGCGCTCGAACCGCGAGAAGCGCGCCGACGAGGACGGCCTGCCCGTCTGCCGGCTCCGCTACCGCAGGCTCCCTCGACACCGAGCACCATGACCGAGGGGCGTCGCCGCGAGTGGGCGTGGCTCCGGCCCTATCTGGTCTCGCTGGTCCCGTCGGCGCTGATCGGCACCATCGCCATCACGCGCATCCTGGCGCGCGCCGGTGAGCCGGCCTTCTCGCTCGACGACTCGTTCATCCACCTTCAGTACGCCTCGCAGCTCACGAAGGGTCACGGCTTCGAGTACACGCCCGGCGGCGGCTACTCCTCGGGCGCGACGAGCTTCGCTTGGCCGGTCGCGTTCATCCCGTTCTTCTGGCTCGGCCTGCGCGGGCTCGACCTCGTCTGGGTCGCGTGGGCCTTTGGCACCCTGCTCCACGCGGCGGTCGCGTACGAGACCTACCGCTTCGGCAAGCGCCTCCTCGGTGGCGCAGCGGGGCTCGCGGCCGCCGCGGCGTGCAGCGCCTTCGGGGCGTTCGCGTGGTTCGCGTGGAGCGGCATGGAGACCCTCGCCCTCGCGTGGGTGCTCGTGCGCACGGCTCGGGTCGCGAGCGATCACGCGGAGCGGCGCGACGCCACCCGGACGGGAGCGTTTCTGCAGCTCGGGTTGCTCGGCCTCGTCTCGCCGCTCGTTCGCCCCGAGGGAGCGCTCGCCTCGGCGATGGTCGCGCTCGTCCTGCTGAGGGATCTCCACCAGGGCGGCCTCGAGCGACGGCGGCGCCTCGGGCTCGGACTGGCCCTCCTCGCGTCGCTCGCAGGTCCGACCCTGGTCCCGCTCGCGCATCGCATCGGCGCGGGCCACGCCGCCTCGTCGACCGCGATGGTCAAGCACCTCGCGTTCGATCCGTACCTGGACCGCGCGGAGGTGATCGAAGCGACGCTCGCCAACGTGCGCTTGCTCGTCACGCACCTGCTCGACGGTGGCGAGTGGACGGTCGAGTTCCTCCCCGCCGGATTCGCGTGGCCGCTTCTCGGTGGGCTCCTCGCGCTGCCGCTCCTCGCGCGGAGGACGGGGCTCCATTTCCGCGCCTGGATGCTCCTCGCCTTCGCGGCCGGCACCTTCTGCCCTTCGACCTACGCGACGCTCCTCTGGAACCGCGTGCGCTACCTCTGGCCCTTCGCGCCGGCGTGGTTTCTGCTCATCGGGGTGCTCGCCGTCGAGCTCGGGCATCGGCTCAGCAAGCGCCTGCCCTTCGCGGGGATCGCCGAGCCGACGATCGGCTGGGGTCTCGTCGCGCTGCTCGCGGCGAAGCTCGACGGGGCGACGGCCGACCTCGCGAACTCCGCGCGCGCGATCTCCGAGCAGCAGGTCTGGCTCGGCAAGTGGGCGCACGACCACATCCCCGAGGACGCGCTCGTCGGCGTGAGCGACACCGGCGCCATCGCCTACCTCTCGGAGCGACGGACCTTCGACGTCGTCGGCCTCACGACCGAGGGACAGGCGCCTTACTGGGCCCACGGTGCAGGCTCGCGCTTCGAGCACTGGGAGCGCCGCCTCGCGAGCGGAGCAACGCTCCCGACGCACCTCATCCTCTACCGCAGCTGGATGGGCATGCCCGCCGTCGAGGGCGACTTCCTCACGCAGGCGACGGTGCGCGACCAGAGCATCCTCGGCGATGGAACCATGACGGCGATGACCGCGGACTACACGCTGTTCGGTTCGGGGGAGCGCCCGTTCTCGGAGGCGGAGCGCGAGCCGCTGGGGAGCCTCGACGTGGCCGACGTCGAGTCCGAGCGCACGCATCGCTTCGCGGTCGACGGGGGACGCGGGCATTTCTGCGTGGCGCACGTCGGCTCCGACCACGAGGGACGCCCTCTCGCCGACGGTGGACGCATCGAGCGCTACCGGGACCGCTTCCACCTCGGGGAGCGCCGGCCCTTGCGGCTCGTCATGCGCGTAGCCGCCCCGTGCGAACTCGAGGTGGTCGCCGACGGCGAACGCTTGGGCGTCGCACGCTCGCACGCGGATGGCGAGCGATTCGAGGAGCGGACGATCGACCTCCCGTCCGGTGCGGACGACCTCGAGATCCGCTGCGTCGAGCGGCGCCGCTTCACGAGCTACCACTACTGGTGGTTCGCCCGCTGACGCGAACCGGGCTGACGAGCACCACCCGCGAACGGGTCGAGCCGATCAGTTGATGCTGACGCTGATGCGCGCGGTCTCGCCGTCCTTCACCATGCCGCCACCGGAGAAGGTCTTGCCGTCGGCCGTCTTGCACACGACCGAGACCGGGCCCGCGGTGACGCTGACACCCGCGACCGGCGTCGGGCCGACGTTCTTCCCGTTGACCGTCGTGGAAGCGCAGTAGCCGCCGCGCGAGTTGACGTTGACCGTACCGCGACCGCCCGAGGGAGGTGGCGGGCTGCTCGTGCTCGACGCGGTCTCGGCAGGCTTGGTGGTCGCCGAGTCGCCCTTCTTCAGGTTGACGATGACGGTCTTCGTCTCACCCTTCACGGCCTTCCAGCGCACGGTCTCCGGCAAGAACCCAGGCGCCGAGAACATCGCTCGATGGTCGCCCGCCGAGAGCTCCTCGAGCTTCGAGCCCTTCATCCAACCCCCGGACGGGATTTGCTGGAGCTTGTCGTCGAAGGTGAGCGTCGCGGTCCGCGGCTCGACGTCGAACACGAAGGTCACCGTGCCCTTGACGAGCTTCACCGAGATCTCGCGCTCGAGGCTTTCCGCGCTGAAGGTCACCTTCTCGAACGCGTCCTCGTAGCCGTCTTTCGAGACCTTGACCTCGAGTTCCATGTCGAGCGGTAGCTTCTCCGCCACGACCGGGTTCATCTGGCCCTGGACCTCGCCGGCGATCCTGACCCAGGCGTTGGCGGGCTCCTTCTTGACCGTGAGCTTGCCGCGCTTGACCTCGGGCTCGGGTGCCGGTGGCGGCGCAGGCTGCACGATCACCGTCGGCTCCTTCTTCGACGTGACCGCGGAGTACGCGCCAGCGGCACCGAGCGCGACGACGAGCGCGCCGAGGCCAACGAAGAGCCGTGTCTGGCGCTTCTTCAGCTCGTGGAGCCCCGTGACGTCGGTGCCGCTCATCGTGATCGCGTTGAGCCCGACGCTTGTCTCCTTCAGCCAGTCGGTGTTCGACTCGGTCTGCTGCGTGGCGATGACGTCGGCGAGTTGCTTCGCGTCGAGAAGGACCGTCTTCTGCTGCGCGATCTTCTCTTCGAACAGGAAGTTCATCCAGGTCGAGAGGCTGACGGTCGAGGCGGCGATCTTCTCCTCGCGGATGAAGGCTTCGAGATCGGCCTGCATGTCGCGGGCGCTCTGGTAACGCGTGTCGCGGTCCTTCTCGAGCGCGCGCATCACGATGGCCTCGAGCGCCGGCGGGTACTCCGGGAGCAGCTGCGAGGGCCGCGGATACTCACGATCGCAGATGAGCCGCAGCGTGTCGTAGTCGCTCTTCGCCTTGAAGAGCCTTCGGCCGGTCGTCAGCTCGAAGAGCATGATGCCGAGGGCGAAGATATCGCTGCGGTGGTCGATCTCTTCACCGCGCGCCTGCTCCGGCGACATGTAGGGGACCTTGCCCTTCAGCTGGCCGGCGGTCGTCTTTTCACCGACGGCAGCCTCGGAGCTCTTCGCGATGCCGAAGTCGACGATTTTGACGTCACCGGTGAAGGTGATGAGCACGTTCTGCGGAGAGATGTCGCGGTGGACGATGTCGAGGGGTTCACCGTCGAGGCCGCGCTTCTCGTGGGCGTAGGCGAGACCCGCGCACATGCCGGTGATGATCGTCAGCGTGTGCTCGAGCGGGATCTCGCTGACGTTCTTGTTCTTCATCCCGCGGACGATCGAGCGCACGTCCTCGCCGTTGATGTACTCCATCGCGATGAAGTACGTGCCCTCGTGCTCGCCGACGTCGAAGGTCTGGACGACGTTGGGATGGTTCAGCGTCGCGGCGGTTCGCGCCTCGGCGAGAAGCATCTCGACGAAGTTCGGGTCGCGCGCGAGCTCTGGAAGGATGCGCTTCACGACGACGAGCTTCTCGAAGCCGGCGACGGCGCGCTGAATGGCGAGGTACACCTTCGCCATGCCCCCGGACGCGAGCTCACGCAACAGGGTGTATTTGCCGAAGGCGCGCGGAAGCACCTCGCCCGCGGCGAGCCCGTCGGTCGACGGCGGCGCCTCGATGGCCGTCACGCCTGGCGTCGAGCCCTGTCGCGACGGAGTAGGCGGGGGCACGCGCGAAGAGGGCGGCGGCGTGCCAGAGTTCGGGTTGCGCGGAAACGACATGAGCGCCAGGCGGCAGTTTACGTGAACGAGGCTCGTTAGACCAAACGGGCTCCGGCGTAAATTCGCGGGGGCTCGCTGGCCGCACGCGCTTGATCGCCGGGCGTTTCGGGCTCCTGAGCGCGCGCGTTTCGTTGTAGGCTCCGGCGCCATGGTCCGCTCGGGACTCCTCGCCGCCCTCCTCGCCAGCCTCGTCGGATGCGCTACCTACCGCGACGACTTCGATCGCGCTCGGCTCCACTACGACGCCAATGAGTACGAGGCTGCCCTGCTGTTGCTCGAAGTGCTCGAGCGCGACATCGACTCGCTCTCCGAGAGCGAGCGCGCCCAGTACGCCTATTACCGCGGAATGAGCCACTACCGCCTCGAGCAGAAGCGCGACGCGCGGCACTGGCTCGGCAACGCGGCCGCACGCGAGCAGGCCACCGAGGGGGCGCTCACCGGCGAGGCCAAGGGGCGCGTCACCGAGATCCTCGACAAGCTCAATGCGCCCTACCACGGCGAGTCGGACGCCGCCGCGAAGGCCCGCCGCTGCAAGGCCGAAAAGGACTGCGATAAGGGCGAGTTCTGCGACGCGGGTCAGTGTGCGCCCGTCAAGACCGGCAGCGCCGAGGATGACGGCGCGCCGAGCCAGCCCTCGAAGCCAAAGGCGAAGCCGAAGGCCGCGCCGGTCGAGGCCGACGAGGTCGAGGCGCCCGCGCCAGAGCCGAAGAAGAAGCCGAAGGGGAACGGCAGGCCGGGCGGCGCCGGCGACATGACCATACCCGGGCCGAAGCCGGGCGGGAAGAAGCCCGTCGACGAGCCGGCCAACTGACCGAGCGCCATCGCCCGTCCAGCTCAGGGGGCTCGGAAGCCCGCCTGCAGGTAGCCAAACTGGAGAAGGTCGGGGGAGCCGCGCCCCGCCGCGGAGAGCACCGCGCGCGCCCCCGCCCCGGTGACGAGCACGCCGTAGCCCGCATCGACGATGACGTCCTTGCGCGGCTCGAACGCGATCCGCACGTCGACCTCATGCCCGAGCAGGCGCGACGTGTTCGCCGGGTCGGCTCCGACCGGGAGCATGTTCGAGGTCGACCATCGATCCCTGGGATCGGCGAGGCCGAGCACCGCGTAACGGACCGAGGCATCGAGCATCGCGTGTGGTCTCGCGCCCACCGAGCCGGCACCCTCGATCAGGTTCGACCAGGCGACGAGGTCCATCATGCCGTGGTGGCGATGAACGTCCGGAAGGATCGGATCGAAGCGCCGCAGATCGCTGCCGCGACCATTGGAGCCATCGCCACTCGCGTAAGCGCCGGCGAGGCCGAGTCGCAGCTCGAGGGGTAGCGCCGTCTGCCAGTCCACCCGACCCGCCGCAGCCAGCGCCCCCACCTTCCGGTTCACGTCGTAGCTCGCGACCCGGCCGAGCTGGTAGGCCCCCTCGACGGAGTACGACACGCCGCGATAGGCGCCGAACAGGTGGAGATCGGCGGTGGCGGTGTCGCCCCGCGCGAGCTCGGGCGGGAGCGGATCGCGCGCGACCCTGGCGAGCGCGCTCGCCTCGACGTGGAGCAGCGGGCCGAGGTGCCACGCGCTCCGCAAGCCGTAGAGCTGCGCCCCGGTGCCGCCGCGATTCGCCGCGTCGTTGGTCGCCTGCGGCGGCGTCGGATGACCCGGCGCCGCGAGCAGCGCTGCGAGGACCTCGAGGTCGGTCAAGCCGCCACCGAAGTGGAACTGCAAGCGGGCGGCGTCGAGCGTGGCGCCGCCTTGCCACCAGTCACGCGCGCCGAGGAGGCGACCCTCACCCCAGGCGACGACCTGCCGCCCGAGCCGCGCCTCGAGCATCGGCTCGGTCTCGTCCGTGCGCACGTCGAGCCAAGCCTCGTACGGCGAGAAGGTCGCCATGCCGAACGTCGGAGCCCCGACGCCACCGGGCAGCGAGCCGAGCAAGCGGGCGTCCTGCAAGGTCACCTGCCCGCGCAGCTTGCCGTTCTGGGCGCCGAGCCCGAGCCGTGCGCGCTCCGAGACGGTGGCGGAATCACGGACCGAAGGGAGGCGCCCTGTGACGTCGGGCGCCGCCGAACGGAAGCCGTCTCCCTGCACGGCGCTCCAGGCGAAGGTGTCACCACCGAGGTCGACGGGGTTGCGGCGGTACTCCCCTCGGACGCGCACCGCGACGGACGGGGAGAGCGTCCACTCGCCAAGCTGGAGCCCTTCGCGCGACGGATCTTCGTCGAGGTCGTCGGCTGCGGCGGTGCTCGCGGTGAGCGACAGCAGCAGGGCCGCCGCCAGGTTCATGAGCCTTCGCTGCATCGCGAGCCATCGTGTACCGAGTGGCCGCACGACGTCACGAAAATCCGCGCGGGGACGCAGCCTCCGCGCAGCGCGGACGGCGAGGTTCGGCGCGACGCGGGACGCTCTGCGCGTACGGCGAGAGGCCGCTCACATGTCGAAGTCGCCCGTGCCCTTCTTCGGCGGGCTTGCAGGTCGGCTCGGCGCAGCCGAGGGTGCGGACGGCGCAGCCGGTGCAGGCGACGATCGGCTCGGCGTCACGGGACGCGCGGGAGGAACGCTCGACGAGCCGGTGGTCCACCCGCCGCTGCCCCAGCGCTTGCTCCTCGGGAGCGACTGCTTCGAGGGACGATGATGCGCGAGCGCCTCGTCGCACGCTGCATCGCGGGCCTCGTTCGCCCCGGTCTCCACGGCCTCGCCAAGCGCCACGAGGAGCAGAGCGCACGTGCGCATGTCCTTCAGCAGCTTGGTCTGGACCTCCTGCAAGAGGCGCCCCGCACCGAGGATCTCCGCCTCTACGCCGGAGCGGTCCGCGATCTCGGAGCTCGGCCGTTCCAGCTGTTCCATCAACTTCACGCGCTGGTCGTCGAGCCTCGTCGCGCGCTGCAGGAGCTCGGCGTACTCACGGTAGGTGGCGAGTGAGCGCACGGCCGACTCCTGGATCGCCTTCAGCGTCACGTCGTCGGATTCCTCCTGGCCGAGCTCGCCCTTGTGCAGCACGACGCTCGGGTTCGGGGAGGTCCGCAACGATGCCGAGACACCGAAGCTCCGGAACCGCTCGACGCGCTCGCGGACCTCCGCCATCAGCTTCGGCAGCGGCGTGTCGGCGCCGATCCCCAGCCCTTCGGTCAAGGGCTGGCGCAACGGGAACAGGTCGGAGTCGAGCTCCTTCACCTTCGCGTGGAGCTCGATCACCTCGCCGAAATAGCCGTCAAAACGCTCCTTGCCGGTCTGGATGCGGTCGCCTCGCTCGACGAGCGACCCTGCGCCGCCACAACCGACGAGCACGCTCACGGCGAAACCCACCGCGGTGACGAGGCCACGGGTTCGCCGGGTCAACGGCATTGCAGGACGCTCCCCCACAGCTGGTAAGAGTCGGACTTCAGAAGGAAGGCAACCACGGCGCGATCCCCGATGACCGCGACGGTCCCTTGACCGAAGTTGCCGGTCTCGGGCGAGATGCGCAGCGCGGTCCCGAGCCGAACGCCCTGGCCGTCGTAGGTCTGCGCTCGAAGCGCGCGCTCGCCCTCGCTGCCTTCCGTCCAGAGCAAGAGCCAGCGATTGCCAGGCAGCGCCGCGATGTCGGGCGCGATCGCGTCACCGCCGGGGCCGCCGGGTGGCAGCTCGACGAAGGGGACCTTGCCCTCGCTCGGCATCGAGCCGTCCGCCTTGACGCGCGCCCAGCGGAGCTTCACGGGCGAGGTGCCCATGACGCCCTCGGCGTACACGACGGACAGCTCGCGACCGTCGCTGGCGAGCATCGGCCGACCGACCGTCGACTCGCTCTCGAGTGCGAACGGCTCCTTGACGACCGTGCCGTCGAGCTTCGCGATGCCCAGCCAGACCCGCTCGTTCGCGAGGTATGCGACACCGACGCCGACGCTCGCCTGGGGCCCGATCGGCACGACCTGGATCCGCTCGACGGGCCCGGGCAGCTTCCACAGCGGCTTCGGCGCAGCACCGGGCTCGCTGACGAGCGCGAGCTCCTCGCCGGCGACACCGAAAAGCATCGGCCGCTCGGCGCGGACGTACGACGCGACCTTGAGCCCCTCTTGCTCGGTCGCGATGGTGGCGAAGGTGACGTCCGAACCGGCTGGCAGCGGCGCCACGCGGACGAGGCCGTCGATCGTCCCCTCGGGCTCGTGCAGCCGGACTTGACCCGTCGCCGGATCGAGGAAGAGGCCACGCGGCACGCCCTCGTCACGCGCGAAGCCCACGGCGAGCTCGCCGCCGGGGGTCGGCACGACGTCGACGGGAACGGTGCGGAGCGCCTTGCTCGCCCAGCGCGACGGCGCCGCTTGCATCAAGCATGCGCGGCGTCCAATGTCGGCGAGCCTCGCCCGTGAAAACGACGCAACCGACGCGTGGCCGAGGTGCGCACGCTCGAGGCCGCCCGCCCGCGCCGAGCTGGCTCGCCCCGCGAGGAACGCGCCGACCACGACCGCGAGCGCCACGCCCACCGCGAGCATCTCACGCTTGCGCGACGGCGTCGGGACGGGCGGAGGCTCCGGGATCGACGTGCGATCGACGATCGACAGCCGCTGCATGCGAGGTGGCGGCACCGGCAGCGGGGCCTCGAACCCAGGCAAGGTGAACCCCGCCGGCGGCGGACTCGCCGGCGTCGACCGGAGCACCTCGTTCACGGTCGACCCGAGATTTCCCGCCATCATGCTGCCGAGCAACCCTGGACCACCGCCCCGCCGTCCCCCGACCTGCGTCGCCGATCCCGGCTCGGTCTTGTTGACGTACGCGGGAAAGGGTTGCGTCACCGCGCGCCGCGGCAACGGTGGGTCGGCGTCGGCCTCCGCCTCGGCGGAGGAGACCAGCGCACTGAGCGACGGCGCGCTGTCCTTGGGCGGAACCAGCGGCACGGTGTTCCGTGGCCCCGAGGGTCGCGCCGGTGGCGGGGGCATCGCGTCATCCGGTGACTCGGCAGCTCGCCGCACCGACGAGCGCGCCGGTGGCGGGGGCGGCGCTTCCTCGGGCGAGGCCCCTCGCATCGACGGCGATTCGTTGGGAGGCCGCGCTGGGTCGGAAGGCCGCGCTTCGTCCGTCGGCCGCTCGTCGTCGGAAGGCATCCCGGCGCGGGGTACGACACGCCGGGAGCGCGTGGGCGCGGCGGGCTGACCCTCCACGGTCGGTCGCGTCACGACGCCTGTCGGTGGCTCGACGGCGAGCACGTTCGTCACCGTCTGCTCGGAGCTCGCAAGCTTGGGCACCTTCGGCGGTGCAGGGATGAGGGAGTTCGGTCCCCGTTTCATGACGTCCACCCGGCGCACACCGGCGGATCGGTCCGATGACCGCCCGCGCGTCCGTTCCGGCGGGCGTGAACGCCGGCGCCTAATCCTTACCGCGACGCGTCGCGGAGGTCATCAGCTACCCGTCGCGGGTCCGTCGAAGCCTCGCTCGCACCCCCGCAAGCCAAACGCCGCGTTGGGGGTGAAACGAGAAGTCCGCTCGTGGCGACAAGGGTTGAAATGCCACTCCTCGATCGCCTCTTCGACGTCCTCTCGCCCCCCACTTGCGCCGCCTGCGACACCTCGCTCGAGCGGGCCGCCATCTTCTGCGCGCCCTGCGCCACTTCGTTCCTCGACGCGGAGGACGTGCGCCTCGACGGCCTCCCGATCATCGCAGCGGGTCGCTACGGTGGCGCCCTCGCGCTCGCGATCCAGCGCTTCAAGTTCAACGAACGCCCCGACCTCGCGCGTCAGCTCGGCGAGCTGTTGCGACGCGCCGCCCTCGAACGACGGCTCACCGCCGACGTCGTGATCCCCGTGCCGCTGCACCACACCCGCGCCATCGAGCGCGGCTACAACCAGTCGGGGTTGCTCGCGAGGCGCGTGGCACGGACGCTCGACGCTCGCTTCGACGCGGGGTCATTGTCACGTATCCGCGCCGGTCGTCCGCAGCTCGAGCTCGGTCGCGAGGAGCGGGCGCAGAACGTGCGGGAGGCGTTCGCGGTCGCGGGGCGTCGGCATGGCCTCGCGGGACGCCGGGTCATCCTCGTCGACGACGTCGTGACGACAGGTGCGACGGTCGCAAGCTGTGCGGCCGCGCTGGCCCAAGCGGGTGCTGTCTGCGGCGCGGTCCTCTGCCTCGCCCGCGCCGAGTGAGCGGTCGAACGGCACACCGAATTTGCCGAGCAACGCTTCGTGACGCCCGCGTGACTCCGCGCGGTCGAGCACCACCTCGTGGCCCGAACCCGCGCGAAAGCGAATGAACGGGCCGCGACCCGCCTCGACGCACTCGACGAGGTGACCGAGCGAACGCACCGCGACGCCACCGACCTCGCGGACGAGCAAGCCTTCGAGCTCGTGGTAGCCTTGCTTGACGCGATCGGCGAGCACCTTGTGCAGCACGACGGGCTCCTCGCGATGCGCCGTCCGACCGCCCTCCTCGAGCACCGCAACGAGAGCCCGGGGAGCATCGCGCTCCCAGTCGTCACCCCAGGTCTCGAGATAGCGGCGCGTCAACGGGACGAACACGAGCCCCCCGACGACGTAGTAACGCGGCCGCGCCTCGTGGGTCGCCCCCGGCCCCTCGGCCGCGAGCGCGCGCAGGGTCAACGTCGCCGAGTGGAGCGTCGACGCGCGCAAGAATCGCACCGGCAGCGACTCGCCCACGTGGTGCGACGACACCAGGTAAGCGTGATCGATGAGCTCACCCTCGCGGAGCGGCACCGTGCCGTCGTTCGCGAGCTCGATAAAATTGACTTCAATCAATACATATCCGGGCTCGAGGACGCCGGCGGCCGAGCCGCCGTGGTCGACGCACGTCACGAGCACACCGCCGCGTCGCTGACCGAGCCCGAGCGAGCGACGATGCGCCCGTGACTCGAGCACCTGGGTCAAGACGCCAAGTTCGGGGAACCCAGCCTGTTGCCCCCGCGCCACATCGCGCAGGAAGTGCTCGACCACCGTCGGCGCGACCATGTAGCCGATCGTCTCGGCGTCCTCGAGCGCCTGGAAGGCGGTCCCGGCGAGCCGTCCGTCCTGGATCACGGGGCCTCCGCTGTTGCCCGAGTTGATCGCCGCATCGAGCTGCACTGCGAGCAGGCGACGCTGGCTCTGCGCGTAGCGAACGAGCTCGATCCGCGAGACGATCCCCTCGGTGATCGAGATCCGGTCGCCACCGATCGGGTAGCCGCACACCGACACGCGATCGCCGAGCCGCGAGAGCAGGCCGAGCTCGAGCGCCGCGGTCCCGTGAAAGAACGCGGGATCGTCGACGGTGAGCAGCGCGAGATCGCAGGCGTGGCTGATGGCCTCGACCTCGGCGACGAATTTGTGGGCGTTGCCGTAGCGCCGTACCTCGACGAACACCTAGTTCTCGACGCAGTGAGCGTTCGTGATCACCCGCGGACCGAGCGGTGTCTCGAGGATGCACCCCGAGCCGAAATTCGAGCGCGGCCCCATCGTCTGCCAGGGCTGGTCGTGGTTCGGCGCATCCGAGACGCACAGCACCTTAACCACCGAGCGAAGGAGCGGAGCGAGCTCGCGGCTCGGGACGTTCGGACCCTGCGGCCACATGGGCACGACCCTCGCGCGGCCGCGACGCCCGGCACGGCGAGATGCACCCCGCGGATGCAGGACCGTCGTCGGCGTCAGCACCGCGTGCTCGTCCGCGCAGCGATCTGACCGCGCAGCCCGAGCGTGCGTGCAGCGTGTTCGTCTGCGCGTCAGCGCACCCCGCCAAACCCGTGCACGCCGGCGATGTAGGTGCCGAGGCCCGAGGTGACGAGGCACAAGATCGCGGCGACACCGAAGGCCAGGGCTGCGGCGCGCCGCAACGCGCGATCCGGGGCCGGCGCGAACCACGCGGCGACGCCCGCGCCGAGGGTGATCGCGGTCACCGCGAAGGCGAGGTGCTCCTTGGTTTCGAAGAGCAACCCGGCCGAGGGGTTTCGCAGGAAGAGCTGGACCCGAACCCGATCGACGTAAGTCGCGTAGATGACGAGCCCCGATGCGAAGGCGAGCGCGACGACACCGACCGTCAACGCCACCGCGAGCCGGGTGCGAAACGACATCGGCGCCCCCTTGCGTAGCAAGATTGCCGGATGGGCGAGCGCCGCCGCCGCGAGCACCGCCGCGTGCCCGTGCAGCGCCTCGAGGATCCGCCAGCCCGTCATGCCCCGAAGCTAGCTCAGGCGGGGGTGTGCGCGCGCCGGAATCTGCTGTAGAAGCGCGCGCATGACGACGTCGATCGCAGTCCTCGGCGCAGGCAAGATTGGCCGCATGGTCGCGCACTTCCTCGGGCGCACCGGCGGCTATCAGGTTCGGGTCGGCGACGTGAACGGCGCGGCCGCCTCGAACCTCGCGAACCGTGTCGGCGGCGGCGCGACGGGCCATCAGGTCGACTTCGGCGACGAGCGCACGCTCGGGCCGGTGCTCGACGGAGCGGCGGCGGTGCTCTCGTGCTGCCCGTTCGAGTGCAACCCGTTCATCGCCGAGCAGGCGGTGAAGTACGACATCCACTACCTCGATCTGACCGAAGACATCGAGACGACGCGCAAGGTGCTCGAGTTCGAGCCGAAGTCGAAGAAGGCGTTGATCCCGCAGTGCGGCCTCGCGCCCGGGTTCATCACCATCACCGCGATGCACCTGATGAAGCGCCTCGACAGCTGCGAGAGCTTGAAGCTCCGGGTCGGCGCGCTGCCTCGCTACCCGAGCAACATGCTTCGGTACAACCTGACCTGGAGCACGCAGGGCCTCATCAACGAGTACGCGAACCCCTGCGAGGTGCTGCGTGACGGCAAGCTCGTTTCGGTGGAGGCGCTCCAAGGACTCGAGGGCCTGATGGTCGACGGCGTCGAGTACGAGGCGTTCAACACGTCGGGCGGGCTCGGCAGCCTGTGCCACTCGCTGAAGGGCCAGGTCCAGAACATCAATTACAAGTCGATCCGTTACCCCGGCCACAACGAGTACATGCGCCTGCTCATGAACGAGCTCCGCATGACCGATCACCAGAAGACGCTGTGCGAGATCTTCGAGCGTGCGCTACCCACGACCTTCCAGGATCAGGTCGTCGTCTTCGTGTCCGCGACCGGCAAGAAATACGGCACGTACACCGAGTACACCTACGCCCGTACCGTGCACCACCAAACCATCTACAACGAGAACTGGTCGGCGATTCAGATCACGACGGCCGCGGGAATTTGCGGCGTGCTCGACCTGCTCCTCGAGGGCAAGCTTCCGCAGAAGGGCTTCGTCCGCCAGGAGGACGTCGACTACCAGGCGTTCATCACGAACCGCTTCGGCCAATACTACGCGTGAGGCGCGGCGCCCTCAGGGCGTTGGGCTCCGCGGGGCCAGCGCGACCTCGGCACCTCGCAAAGCGCCCACCATGAAGGTCTGCATCGTCTCGTCCTGCGGCGGCCACCTCACCGAGGTTCGGGCCTTGCGGCCGGCTTACGATCGCTACCCCCATTTCTACGTGCTGAACGACCGGGCGTTGCTGCCGCCCGACATGGAGGGCAAGACCTACGTCATCGCCCACTCGGAGCGCGACGCCTTGTTCTTCGTCAACCTCGTGGAGGCCTATCGGATCCTGCGGCGCGAGCGCCCTGACGTGATCCTCAGTGCGGGCGCCGGCCCGGCCGTCCCGTTCGCGCTCGTCGGGAAGCACCTCTTCGGCTGCAAGGTCCTCTTCGTCGAGACGGTGTCGCGCATCCAGACCCCGTCGCTCACTGGCAAGCTGATGCATCGCTTCGCGGACGACTTCTTCTACCAGTGGGAGAGCCTGCGGCGCTTCTTCCCGCGGGGGCGCTTCGGAGGCCCGCTACTTTGAGCACCTTCGTCTCGGTCGGCAACGGCACGCAACCCTTCACGCGGCTGCTCGACGCGGTCGAGCGGCTCGCCCCGACGCTCCCGGCGCCAGTCGTGGTGCAGCACGGCTCGACGCCGTTCCATCCGATCGTGTGCGAGGCGCGCCCGTTCGTCGACATGGCCGAGTTCGAGCGGCGCATCGCGGAGGCGAAGCTCGTCATCTTGCATGCGGGCGCGGGCTCGTTGATCCACGCAATTCGCGCCGGGAGGATCCCAGTCGTGATGCCGCGGCGCCGGCGGTACGATGAGGTCGTCGACGATCACCAAGTCGAGCTTGCCTCCGAGCTCGAGCGCGCCGGCAAGATCGTCGTGGCGATGGAGCCCAGCGAGCTCGAGGCCGCCATCGCGCGTGCGCTCGCAGAGCAGGCTCGCCCTCGGGCGCCCGACACGCCATCGACGATGCTGCAGCTGGTGGCGTCCACGCTCGAGGGTTACGCCGCGAACCTGCGCCGACCGTAAGGGCCCGACGGGGAATCGTGGGAGCAGTGTTGGAGCGCATCTCTCTTCACGGTCGTGACCATCCCGGGTCAGGGTGGTGGATTCAAAACCCGCGCCTTCGACCCGGGCTTGCCGCGGAGCCCGCGCGCCTCTACCGATGGGGGCATGCGAACCGCGGCATCTTGGTTCCTTCCCCTCCTGCTCGCCTGCGCGACGCCGGCCGAGCCGCGCGCGCCGCGGAGGGACGTCCCGAGCGCGGCGACGAACGCCCCCGGCGACACCGCAGCCGCGAGGGTCTCGACCTCGGCGAGCACGACCGCGCCAGAAGCCTCCGTGGCGCCTCCCGCAGCGGGCACGCCGGACGCGCGCTGCACCGCAGACACCGACTGCGTCGTGACCACCTTCGTGTCGTGCTGCCACGTCTGCGGCCACGGTGATCCGCGGGCCGATCTTCGACAGCGCGTCGAGGCGGCCATGGGACGATGCGCGAGCATGGACTGCGGCGAGCGTCCCCCCGTGTCGTGTTCGGCTCCCCGGTCGGACGAGGGTGCGCGCGCCGTGTGTCGCGAGGGTGCGTGCGCGCTCGTGTTCGACCCACTGCCGACGCCGAGGGCACCGCTCGAGCAGCCGGTCGAAAGCCCCTTCGACGACCTCGCGGCCGGCTGCCGCGTCGATGATGACTGCGCGATGTCCTCCTTCGGAGGCTGTTGCTCGGCCTGCTCGTGCCCCGAGCCGCACGCGATCCGCAAGGCGAATGTCGCCCGCGAGCGCGAGCCCTGCCTCGTGGTCGAGTGCCCGAACGTCGGCGAAAAGCTCTGCGAGGCCTGCCCGCCCGTGCCGCGAAGCCGCCCCGCCTGCCGCGGCTCGCGCTGCGTGCTCGTCGCCAACTGAGGCCGCGCCAACCGTCGACGGCTCTCCGGTGGGTTGCCGAATGAACCTCGCCTGATCTCGCTCGCGTTTGCCCCCGACCGACCCGAGCAAGCTTCGCCGCAAGGGTTGCCATACGTTGCGGGGATGGACATGGTAGTCCGACTCGGTCTCCGGCATTGTCAACCATGGCTGCCACAACCCGCCGTGCGGGACGGGTCCGCTCCACAACGGCCCCGAGCGTCAGGCCAACTTCAAGAAGGTCCTGAAGGCCACGGGGCTCCTCACACCGTGAGGCCCATCCGTGCGCGGCGACGATGACTGCTCGCCGTCACTCGGGCCATTGAGTTTCTACACGTTGACGAACACCCAATCCCTTACCTTCAGGAGACGGCGACCATGCGTCACACCCAAGGCACTGGTCCCCAACACCACCCTCGCCTTCGCCATTCGGCTCCCGGTCGGCTCGCCGCCGTCGCCACCCTCGCGTGGCTCCTCGGGGCGTGCTCCTCGAGCGGCGAGGTCACGGAGTCGAGTACCGTGGCGGGCAGCACCAGCAGCACCGCCTCCGGAGTCGGCGCGGGCGGGAGCGCGGCGTCGAGCGGGGGCGCCGGCGGAGCCGGGGGCGCGAGCGAGAATGCCGCGAGCAGCGCGACGTCAGGCAGCAGTGCATCGTCGAGCAGCTCGGCGAGCAGCGGCAGCGGCGGCTCCGGCGGTGGAGCCCCGGCGGCCTCGCGCGTCGGCGCCTACTTCACCCAGTGGGGCGTCTACGGCCGCGACTACGAGGTCGCGGACGTCGTGACGAGCGGCGCAGCCATTCGATTGACTTTCATCAACTACGCCTTTGGAAACCTCTACGAGAAGAATGGCGGCTACGAGTGCGGCATCGTCAACAAGATGGAGACGGGAAGCGGCGACGGCGGTGACGCCTGGGCCGACTTCGGTCGCACGCCGAAGCGCCGCGTCGATCCGGCCGACACGATCCAGTGGGACGACCCGCTGGCCGGCAATTTCCGCGAGCTCAAGGCCCTCAAGGCGAAGTTCCCGGGCCTCAAGATCTTCATCTCGCTCGGCGGCTGGACCTGGTCGAAGCACTTCTCGTCGGCGGCCAAGACCGACGCGCTCCGCAAGCAGCTCGTCAGCTCGTGCGTCGATCTCTACGTGAAGGGCAACCTCCCCGTGATCGATGGTCGCGGTGGCCCCGGCGCCGCCGCGGGGATCTTCGACGGCATCGACATCGACTAGGAGCACCCGGGCGTTCAAGGGGTCGGCTACAACGCGGTCGACCCGGTCAACGACAAGGCCAACTACACGAAGCTGATGGTGGAGTTCCGCAAGCAGCTCGACGCGCTGGGGAAGGGTCACCTCCTCACGGGGACGGTCGGCGTCGGCTACGACAAGATCGAGGCGACCGATCCGGCGGGCTACATCCAGCCGATGGATTGGTTGAACCTGATGACCTACGACTACCAGGGCGCCTGGGATCCGAAGGGCCCGACCGACCATCAGGCGAACCTGTACGACGATCCGAAGAGCCCACGTTACGGCAAGCCGGGCTACACGAGCACCGACGGCGTCGTGAAGAAACTCCTCGCCGCCGGGGTTCCCGCGGAAAAGATGGTGCTCGGCGTGCCCTTCTACGGTCGCGGTTGGACGGGCGTGACCAACGCGAACGACGGGCTCTACCAGGCCGCGACCGGCGCGGCGACGGGCACGTGGGAGGCCGGCATCGAGGACTACAAGGTGCTCAAGGCGAAGCCCGGCACGGTGCACCACGACGCGAAGGGGCAGTCGTTCAAGTTCGACGGCACGACCTTCTGGACGTACGACTCACCACAGGCGATCGCGTCGAAGATCGCGTTCGTCAAGCAGCATGGCCTTGGCGGGATGTTCGCGTGGGAGCTGAGCGGCGACACGCTGGACGGCGAGCTGACGAAGGCGATGGCCGACGTCGTGAAGCCCTGACGCGTGTGCCGCCGCGACCGCCCGGCGGAGGGGCATGGGCTCCCTCCGCCGGCAGCGACGCGGCGACGCCGCCCTCACGGGACGAAATCGGCCGTGCATGCCGTGCCGTTCCAGACCTCACCGGTCGCGCAGGGCGACGTTGCTCCGCTGCAACCGCAGCCACCGCAGGCGTGATGCGCCGCAACGTAGGATGCGGGGAGGGCGCAGCTGTAGATGCGCAGCTCGTCGACGCTCAGGTTGCCGTACTCGTAGCCGCCCGCGGGGTTCGTACCGATGGTCAGGCGCTTCTTCGGGAATGCGAGCTTGGTGATTGTCTTGTCGTCATCGAGAAGCTTGCCGTCGAGGTAGAGCGTCATCGCCGAGGCCTGGAGGTCGACCGTACCGACGAAGGCATGCCAGCCACTGAGAGTCTCGTGATTCGCGGCGGCGGTCCGGTTGTTCGAGTCACCCCAGTTTCGATTGTGGAGTGAGGAGTCGCGCGCGGCCGACGTCCCGAACACGAAGTCCTCCGGCTGCCCCGGCCCCGAGTCGCCCTTGCTGATGTACGGGCAGAAGCGGTCGCCGCCGCCGACGTTGCAGTTCGTCGGCTTGCCCCAGAACGCCACGGTCGTGGCCTTCGTCGTGGCGTAGTGAGCGCTCAGCGCGCCGGGGTCGTCCGCGTACGCGTAAGAGCCGTTCTCGACCTTGATCGCCGAGCCACACGCGCCGCCCTCGAACGTCGCGCCCGAGTTCTGGAAGTTCACGCCGCCGGCCGAGGCCTGGAGATTCTGCTCGAAGGACCAGGCCGCCACGAGTTCGCTCACGGTCCCGTCGCAGTCGTTGTCCCAGCCGTCGCAGAGCTCGGCCGCGCCCGGATGGACGACCGCATTGCGATCGTCGCAGTCGTTGCCCTGGCACACGTCGCCCGTCGCCAGGTAGCCATCACCGTCCGCGTCGCACGGACCGCCGAGGCACTTCCCTCCGGTGCAGGCGAGCCCCGGGCTGCAGGCGTTCCCGCACTGTCCGCAGTGCGCGGGGTCGGCGTCGAGGATGGCCTCGCAGCCATCCTTCGCGTCGAGGTTGCAGTCGGCGTAGCCGGGCATGCAGGCCTTGATGCCACAGGCGCCATCCACGCACGCCGCGTCGGCATTCGCGGGCGCGCAGGCGTTGCCGCAGCCGCCGCAGTGGTCGAGGCTCGTGGCGAACTCGGCCTCGCAGCCATCGCCCGCCTCCGCGTTGCAATCGCCGAAGCCCGTCTTGCAGGCCCAGCCGCACGCGCTCTTTGCACACGTCGGCTCGGCGTTCGCCGCGACGGTGACGCAGGCCTCGTTGCAACCACCGCAGTGCGCGACGTCCCCCTTGGTGTCGACGCACTGCTGCTGGTCGGCGACCTCGCACTTGGTGAGCCCGAGCCCGCAATTCGCCTTGCACTTGCCGTTCGAGCAGACCTCGTCGTCGTCGCACGCCGTCCCGCAGCCGCCGCAGTTCGAGGGATCGAAGCGCACATCGGTACAGACCCCGGCGCACACCGCGTGGGTCTCGGGACAGCCGACGCTCCCGCCTTCGCCGCTCGAGGCGCCGCCCTCCCCGCTCGAGGCGCCGCCGCCCCCCGAGGTCGTGGGGTTGTCGTTGCAGGGGATGATGGGGTCGTTGCATGCCGCGAAGGCGAGGAGCGCCGGAACCGTGAGGCCGGCGAGGGTGCGAAGGGTCGTCATGTCGAAGGCTCCGTGGAGTTGGCTGGGCGCGCAGACCGCCTTGGACCCCGAGGGCTCACTTCGGACTCACGCGCGATGCGACATGCAGCCACACGCCTTGATGCGCGTCAAGGCCTGCGGAGCGTCAACTTCGGGCGGGCCCGGCCGGCGTGCGCGCGGCCTTGACGCCCCAGGCCACGGGAGCGGCGTTCGGCTGGCCTGCCTCGACTCGCGTCAATGCCACATGGACGCGAAATCCCCGAAGAGGAAAACCAACGCCCGCGCCGCACTGCGCGTGTTCAGCGCAAGGTGCGCAAGATGTCGCCATGCATCCACCCAACGACGGTCCTACCTTCGGTATCGAAGCGCACCTTCTTCCAGGGCATGCTTGATGCACCGTCGATGACGACCACTGTCATCCCTCTGATGGCATGGCCCACAACTGGATATCCGAAGCCAGGTCCCCCGCGCACGACACCTGAGCGATAATCACCGGGTTCAACGACTGCGCCCCCCCATCTCTCCCTCGCCGGCGTCGCTCCGCGAGGGCAAGCCCTGCTCCCGCCCTTGGATCACTTGTTCCGCTGGATCCTGAGCGTCCCCCCCCCAAAGGTCTCCA
>Ga0194129_10002965_pt1 | contig 24316 bp, 13 predicted proteins | sample TA2KigCa35mmetaG_FD_150862 | JGI IMG/M metagenome (GOLD analysis project Ga0194129, IMG submission 150862) | Freshwater microbial communities from Lake Tanganyika, Tanzania - TA2015038 Kigoma Deep Cast 35m | ecosystem: Environmental > Aquatic > Freshwater > Lake | place: Tanzania: Lake...
AACCTCAAGAGCGTGCGGGCTCACCTGCTGCGGGAGTTGTTTCAGCAGTTCTGGGACTACGTGAGGCCGGCGTGGGCCGGAAAGTTCCTCGATGCCTGGTGCACCAAGGCCATGCGGAGCAAGCTCAGGCCGATGAAGAAGGTCGCCAAGAGCCTGCGGCGTCATCGGCACCTGATCCTCAACTGGTTCCGGGCCAAAGGCACCATTTCGGCGGGAGTTGTCGAGGGTTTGAACGGCGTCGTAAAACTGACCACCAGAAAAGCGTTCGGCTTTCGGACCGCGAAAGGCATTGAAATCGCGTTGTTTCATGTCCTTGGCAAACTACCGGAGCCAGAATCAACCCACAGATTCTGCTGAGGAGGCTTCTTTCTCTCCATGGCCCGCCCGGCAGGGCGGTGCTTCCAGGCGGCGGAACGCCGCCGCAGGCCGGCATCCGCTGCGAAACAACTGGCCGCATCGGGCCGCCGAGGCAGCGGTGCCTGGCCCAAGATCGCCAACGCCTCCACGCGCCGAGGGCTCGCCACGCGACGCGATGACCACGCGGCTGCCGGCACCTCTTGGAGATCATGCTGAGGCGCATTCAGAATCCGTTCTTACCCACAGATTCTGCTGAAGACCCTGAAAAAAAGCGTTGCGACATCGTCCACAGCTCTATTCTCCTGGGCCGCGGTCAAGTCCCTTGGCGGCCCGCCATGTCACACCGACGAGTCGCACCGACGATATGGTGCCCACACCAGGCTCAACGTCAGCCGCTTACTCAGACGTCGAACGTGATGGAACCGAGCGTCATCATATCGACCTCCTCTTCGCCGTCGATCACGAACGACCGCCGGCCCACGCCCACGATCGCCTCCCCCTCCTCGCCCAGCCAATCGGTCCGCCGGCCGAGCCGGGAGGCGGCATCGACGCCCGTGAGCGTGCCATAGACCGCGGGCAGGTGCACCTGGGCGTCGAACGCGTCCTTGACGACCATTCGCGCGGGCCGCCAGATCAGATCGAGCGGCCGCTCCGGCGGGGTGAACTCGATCAGCTCCACCCGCCGCATCTCGATCCAGTAATACTTGCCGGTCTGCGTGAGCACCTCGAAAACCTCGGCCGTGATGTCATCGAGGTCACGGAAATCGGCAAAGCCCCGCTCGCTCTCCTTGCCCAGCATGCATCTGCCGGAGAGGGCCGGCCGGGCTTTTTCGGCCCGCTCGACCAATCGGCCCGCCTCGGTCGCTTTGCCGGCTCGAAGCAGCACGAACGCCTCCAGGCGATCGCGGACCTGCTGATCGGCGCCGTCGAGCAGTTCGGGAACGCGGCCCTCGTCGAAGAACTGCCGTCGCGCCGCCTCCGCCCGGAGCAGATGGCGGATCGGGATCGCCGACACCGCCGCCCGGGGCTCGACCGCGATCAGCGCGTCGAACTGGGCATCGGCCCGGTCGTGTTGCCCCGCGAGGATCAGCAGCTCGGCGAGCAGCCAGCGGGCCTCGAGCTCCTTCGGCTTCGCCTTGACCTCCGCTGTTGCGGCCTGAATCGCCTCGTCCAGATTGCCCGCCGTCAGGAGTTCTCCAGCCGTGGTCATCTCGTTGCCTCTTTCTGTGGTTTCTAGCGTTTGTCGCCGCGCCGAACCTGCGTGACGAGCTTCAGTGTCGCATCGAGCCGGTCGAGTTGGAAGTGGGGCTGGAGCCGCATGATCACCCGGTAGGCCCCCGCCGTGCCCGGCTCCTCGCGAACCTCGACCTGGGCCCCCCGCAGCGGCATCCTGGCCCGCGTCTCCGCCGACGCATGATCGTCGGGGGTGACGTACTGGTTGACCCATTCCGAAAGGTATCGCTCGAAGGCGGGCGCCTCCGTGAAGCTACCCACCTTGTCCCGCGCGATCACCTTCAGGTAGTGGGCGAATCGCGACACGCACAGCACGTATTGCAGCTGCGACGAGATCCGGGCGTTGGCGGTGGCGATCGCCAAGTCATACCGCACGGTGGCATGGAGCGACGCGTTGGAATGAAACGCCGCGCGGCCGTCGGGCCCGGAACTGCAGAGGGGGATCAGGCCGGCGTGATCGAGGTCCATCTGCACCGGCTCGGTCACGAACACCTCCACCGGCCCCCGCGACGCATCGTCTTGGTCGAGGCCCGTGTAGCCATCGACCGGCAGGCCCTGCACGAGGCCCCCGCCCTCCAGCCCGCGTGAGCCGCCGCGGATGTCGGCAAACCAGCCCGACCGGCCGAACTCCCGGATGACGACCCCCGCCAGCGGCCAAACCGCGCCGCTCCAGAGCCTGCCGGAGCCGTCGGCGCGATCCGCCTCCTCGCGGTAGCGGAAGCCACGCTGCGCCCAGGAACGCTCGGGCGCCGCCGCACCGTCCGGCCGGCCGATCCAGCCGTCGTACGGAAGTCGGCCCAGCACCCGCGGCAGCGGCAGGCCGATGAATCGCGATTCATCCCGGTCGCGCAGCGCGCGCCACTTCACGAAGTCGGGGGACGACTGGTAGGTGTCGGGAACGGGCAGCGTGTCGAGCCGCTGGAACGAGTCGAGCCCCAGCAGCTCCGGCGCTGGGTTGACCAGCAGCGGTGCGAACGCCGCGGCAGAGACCTCGGCCAAGCCCGTCAGCAGGCTGACGTCGTCGGGACGGTGATTGAACTGATAGTCGGCCACGAGTAGGCCGTAGGGCTTGCCCCCAGCCGTGCCAAACTCCTCCTCGTAGACTTTTCGCCAGATGGCGGAGCGATCGAATTCCTCCGCATCAGAGCGATCGCGGGCCAACTCCCGCTTCGTCACCCCGAGGATTCTCACCTCGATCCGCGACCGTCCGTCCGCACTATCGTTGGCGTCGCTCGCCTGCCCCACCAGCCAGGCGAGCCCCCGCCACGACGACTCCAGCTGCTGCAATCGCGGACTGTGGAGGATGGCGTCGAGCTGCCTGGCCACGGCCACGTCGATCGCCGCGATGTCCTCCCCGAGCCGGACGAGCAGCGCGGACCGCGACAACCGCTCGCCAACTGCGACGCGGCGGGCCGTCCAGGCCCGCAGAAGATCCGCGGGGGATCGGGCCGCCAGCAGATCGCTGAGCCCCCGTCCGGCAGTCTCCACCCCCGCCAGCTCACGGATCAGGAATGCCGAGAGCGATGCCGCCGGCTCAGTGGCCACCTCCCGCAGCGGCTCTCCGGCTCCGAGCGACGCGGATGCCATTCAATCCCACCCCTGCCGGCAACGTGGCCCCTTCCCTCCGGCCGAAGCGGCCGGGAGCGGTCGGGCCGGATCAGCCGCCCTTCGCCGCCGCCGGAATCTTGGCGACCATCCGCAGGCTCGTGGTGAGCTCTTCCAGTTGCAGCCAAGGCCTCAGCCATGCGACAGCGTTGTAACTGCCGGGAGCACCGGGGATCTCTTCGACCTTGATCTCGGCCTCGGCCAGCGGATAGCGGGCTTTCACATCGTCCGACGGATGCGGGTCCGACGAGACGTAGTTGGCGATCCAGCGCTTCAACCACTCCTCGCAGTCTTGCCGCTCCATGAACGACCCGATCTTGTCGCGGGCGATCACCTTCAGAAAGTGGGCGATCCGCGAGGTGGCCATGATGTAGGGCAGCCGCGCCGAGATGGCCGCGTTGGCCGTCGCTTCGGGCCGATCGTACTTCTTCGCCTTCTGGGCTGTCTGGGCCCCGAAGAACACCGCGTAGTCGGTGTTCTTATAGTGGCACAGCGGCAGGAAGCCGAGCTTCGAAAGTTCCGCCTCGCGGCGATCGGTGATCGCGATCTCGGTGGGGCACTTGAGGGCCTTGTCGCCGTCGTCACAGGTAAACACGTGGGCCGGAAGGCCCTCGACCTTGCCGCCGTTCTCCGCGCCCCGGATCGCCGTGCACCACCCGGTCTTCGCGAAGGCGTCGGTGAGCCTCGCCCCCATGACGTAGGCCGTGTTCATCCACGAGTAGTGATCGTGGGGCACGGGCTTGGCATCCCCCTTCTCGTCGAGTTCCACCTCCTCGAAGTCGAACTCCTCGACCACCTTCGTGTTCTTGCCATAGGGCGGGCGGGAGAGCGACCGAGGCATGGTCAGCACCACGAACCGGGCGTCGTCGCAATCGCGGAAGCTCCGCCACTTCACGTAGGTCTCATCCAGGAAGATCTTCTCCAGGTCGCGCGGCTTCGACAGCTCGGAGAAGCTCTCCATTCCCAGCAGGTTCGGCGACGCGGCGGACACGAACGGGCAGAATCCCGCCGCCGATATCTGCGACATCTTGGACAGCAGGTCGACGTCTTCCGGGTGGTTGGAGAACTCGTAGTCGCCGATCAGGGTGCTGTAGGGCTCGCCACCGGGTGAGCCAAACTCGGCCTCGTAGATCTTCTTGAAGATCTGGCTCTGGTCGAACTCCACGGCTTTGTCCAGATCCTTGAACAGTTCCCGCTTCGAGATGTTCATCATGCGGATCTTGAGTTGCGCGCCGGTCTCCGAGTTCATCACGAGGTGATGCATGCCCCGCCAGGAACCCTCGAGCTTCTGGAAGTCGGGGTTGTGCATGATCGCGGCGAGCTGCTGCGACATGGTGGCGTCGATCGAGGCGATCGCCCGGTTGATCGTCTTGGTGATGCTCTTGTCAAACGCCACCGTGCCCTTGAGCGACTCCTCGACGAGGGATCGGATCAACTCATCCCGGCGCGGCTTCTCCACGGCGCGGGGCATCATGCTGGTGATTTGGTCGAGCAGGCTTCCCTCGGCAGCGACCGATGCCGCCTCGGGCTGCTTCGCGGATTCTCCGGCAGTGCTCATGGCTGATCTCCGTCCTGGGCCAACTCAGACGTCGCCGTCCGGCGGCAGGGTTTAAAGGTGAGTTCGACTCGAAATGGGTGGAGCAAAGCGGACGCCACGGTCCGATCAGGTGCTCTCGGGCTCGACGCCCAGTTCTCCAGCAAGCTTCTTGACCTGCTCTGCATCCTTGAGCAGCTTTTCCAGTTCGCCCTCGAGCCCGTCCGCTCGATCCACGGCGCTGAGGAGTTCCCGCAGGCGATTGCGGGTGTCGAGAAGTTTCCGCAGCGGCTCGACCTGTTCGACGATCTTCGCCGGCTCGAAGTCCTCGATGGAGGAAAACTTCAGCTTGACGGCCATCTCGCTGCCGTCTCCAGCCAGGGTGTTCTCGACCTTCATCTCGACGCCCGGCGTCATCCGCTTCATGACCTCGTCGAACGAATCACGGTCGATCGACACGAACTTGCGGTCCTTGAGCGGCTTGAGCGGCTCGGTCGGGTTGCCCGAGAAGTCTCCCATCACGCCGACCACGAACGGCAGTTCCTTGACGACCGTGGCCCCTTCGGTCTCGACCTCGTAGGTGATATGCACCCGCGGCTTCCGCACACGAGACAGCTTGCCGTGAACCGACTCTGGCATGATGGGCTCCTGCGACCACGCAAAAACAAGGCAGCTGCGACGCCGGGAGAAAGTCTATTCGATCCCTCCCGCCGTTGTCAAAGTCTCCACGAAAATCGACGCGGAGGTTCAGCCGCCGCTCTCGTCGCCGCCGCCGTACCCCCCGCCGTCGCCATCCATACCCGCGGCCCGGAAGAGCAGGGCCAGCGCGGCCTCATCCCGCAGCAGTTCGCGGTAGTAGGCCTCCCGAGGCAGCCGGCCCAGGCGCACGACGTTGCGAATCTGGGCCCCGATCAGGCTGTGCGGATCGTGACGCTCGAAGAACTCGGCGATCGATTCCAGCTGGCTGAATGCCTCCGCGCGGCCGGTGGGGGCCCCGGGCCGTCCGCTCCCCGCCTCGCGATCGGCTCCTGAGCCATCAGCCGCCGGTTCATCGCCGCCGGCGTCGGCCTGCTCTGGCGCGGGAATCGCCGCCGGGGCGAACGTCCGGATCGCCGCATCGCATTCCTCGAACAGGTCTCGGATCGGGCCCGCCGGTAGCACCGCCGTGCCGCCGGAGGCGCTCGAGACGGCGTTCGAAAGCAGTTCCCACTGCTCGGCCGCCTGACAGAGTTCGAGATACACATCCTTCAGATGGGGTAGCGGCGTGGTGGCGACAGCCTGGTCGAACTGGGCCGGCGATACCGCCCCACGTTCGACGGCCAGCTTCAGCTTCTCCTCACTCTCCTCGCTCACCAGTTCGCGGCTGCTCCGCCAGTGGCACAGCGCATACTGCTCGTCAGAGCGGCTGTGCGTGAGCGGAATGTGCAGGATGGCCGGTACCAGAAGCCCCTCCGACTCGATGCCCACAAGCCGCTGCAGCGGCTTGGTCTGCTCCTCGACGACGGCCTCTTCGTCGGCCGGCCCATCTTCCGGATCGGGAATGGGAAACAGGTCGTTCCACGAGGATTCCACCATCGTCCGCGTGATCGCGAAGCCGGCAGCCAGCCCGATGAAGCCGTCGGTCCTCGCCAGCGCCTCGATCGTCAGCGCCGCGATGTCGAGATCACGCGAGCGGTTCCTGAGGACGTCGAGCCCGCCGTCCCGAACTTCGGCCCAGACACTGCGGGCCGCGGGCCAGCCGCCGTCGGACATGTCGCCCTGATCGGCGCGGCGTTCGATCCGTCGGGCCTCCTCGCGGAGGTCGCGTAGCGCCGCTCTGGCCGCCTTACCCTCGGCGGACGCCTGGAGGTTCTCGCCGGCGGGCAGATCACCGCTGATCGGGCCGCTGAACGCTTCGGGATCGATATCGACGGAGAGTGGCATGGGCGATGCTCCGATGCGGCCGCAAAGTCTTCTCATACTCTACAACCCGCCAGCCGGACGGGTCGTCGCACGCGACAGCGTCGCCCGCTCGCAGCCCGGCCAGGTCGGCGACAGGGTGTGATCGTGCGGGTTATGCCGGGGATGCGTCGGCTGGCCCCAGGGCGTTCGGCCGGCGGGCTCAGCCGAAGCCGTGGCGTTCCAGGGCGATCCGCAGGTCGGCGAGGGTGCGGGTCTGCAGGCGGCTCGCCCAGGCCGTGCTGATGCCCACGCGGCGGGCGGCCTCGGTCAGCGTCCGGCCCTCGAAAAACGTGCCCCGAATGAGGGCGGCCTCCTTGTCCGGCAGGCTCGCGACCAGATCCCTGAGGAACATGACCAGTTCCAGATGGAGCGCGGCCTCGCCGGCATCGGCTTCCCTGGACAAGACGGCCACGGTCTCAAGGCCGCTCCGCAACGGACGCCGTGCCGGTGACTTTCCCGCGGTGGCGGCGGCCGGCGTGGTGGTCGCGGCGGCGGCCGCTTGGGTCGCCGGCTCAGCCGCCGCGGCAGGCTGGCCTGCCGGAGGGCGATCATACTTGCGGCCCTCGAACGCGGCGCGGTCGAACCAGGTCATCTTGCCGAGCCCATCGAGGATCGCGCCCCGGACGCGGTGCCACGCATACGTGGTGAAATTCCGCCCCCGCTTGGCATCGAAGGCCACGATCGCTTCGAGCAGGCCGATCTGGCCGTAGGCGATGAGGTCGTCGAGTTCGACCGTGGGTGGCAGCCGCTGATGCGCCTTCCAGGCGATGGCTCGCACGAGCCCCTGATGCATCATGAACAGCTCGTCCCGCTGCCTCGCCGACGACTCCGTGGTCATCGCGACAGGCTCCACCAGACGATCGTCACGATCGCGGCGACCATCACCGCTGCGGCCGCGAACAGGATCCGCGACACGCGGCCAGCCCATCGATTCGCCCGCAAGCTGTCGTCGGTCCAGTCGAGTTCGCCCTGCACCTGGATGACCGCCTCGAGCATGCCCCGCCCAAACGCCCGCCGGCCCGGAGCGGCTGAGAGCGCGGCCACGTAGCAGCCGGCCAGCAGCGGCACGTCGGCGCTGTGGCCGTCGGCACCACGATGCAGGTCGGGGGAAAACGCCTGCGGGAGCAGCTGCGCGAGCTGCGTGCCGACATGCAGCCGCAGTCGGCCCAGCATCGCGAGCAGGTGGCGGTTGGCGGGCTGATCGGCGATCCGTCGGGGGTCCAACAACAACTCCACCAGCATGTCCATCAATGGGCCCGTCGCGTTGTATGCCAGCGCATGCAGGTGCTCGGGAGTGGGCGGCAGGCCCGGTGGAACCGCCTGCCCGCAGGCGGCATCCCGCTTGCTCGCGTCGAGCCGTGTCAGGAGATCGTCGATCGCCGGATCCTCTTGCAGCACTCCGGCAACCAGCGTGACGGGAGCCCGGACGCCCAGCACGCGGATGACGGTCGCCAGATCCTCGCCCACCGCCTGACCCACGCTCGCGGCGTCGGCGTCGGCATCTCCGTCGCGGTTCACCTGCAGCGGCAGCAACACCACGACGCCGTTGACGGCGGCCAGGGGAATGCGGGCCTGCAGCAGCTGGATGCAGGCGTAGGCAAGTCGGTCGCAGGCTTCGCGACGCTCCTTCGCGGTGCGGGGTGACAGGGTCTGCCTTGCCATCGGCTGCCAGGCACTGGCCGCGGCATCCGCCGGATCCAGCTCGACCCCGACCGCAGTGCCGTCGACCGAGGCCGCCTTCACGGCGGCGGCGGCGAGCGCTGTCTGGCCGGCGCCGGAACAACAGACGAAGATCGCATCGCGCGAGGCATAGACGTGAAGCGGTCCGCCGCCGGCCGGCGACTGCGTCACCACGAGCGGCGTCGGCGTGTCGCCGAGCAGCGAGCGTTCCAACTGGCCGCCATCGCTCCCCAGCACGAGGAACAGCGGCGACTCCGTCAACGTGATCTGCTGCCGGCCCAGCTCGGCCACGGCGGCGGACCACGCCGCGGCGATGTCGGGCCAGCGGCCCCCCTGATGCTCCAGCCACAGGCGGGCTGCCTGGTACACCAGCCATGGCACCAGCACGATCAACAACAGCAGCGCGAGCCCCTTGCCCGGGCTCCACCACGACTGGAGCACGGCGCGGTCGCCCGTCCGCAGCACCACGATGGCAGCGAGCACCACGACGACGAACTGGAACAGCGCGACGATCCACGTGATCCGCGCCGCCAGCGACGCCTTGGCACACCACCGCACCGCAGCCACCGCCGCGGTGAAGGGAGACAACAGGATGCTCAGGAGCGACTGCATGGTGGGGTGGACCGCCGGCGGCGGCAGGGAATCGGCGTCAGGCGAGTCCGGACGGGAGGATGCTCACAGCAGAAAGACGGCCCATGCTGTGACGATGAGCGCAGCCGCCGCCAGCGACGTCAAGAGAATCGCCCACATGAGTTGTGATCGACCTTCCAGCGGCGGCGCGCCGGGGACTTCCGGCCCGACCGCAAGCACCCGCGGGCGATCGACGCCCAATCTGATGAGTTGGGCATTCGATCGCATCCACATGTCGAGCGCCTCGGGACGATCGCGGAGGATGCCGCGGAATCCCATCACGACGGCCGCGACGTAGGTCTGGAGCGAATCTCCGGACGGGAGGGCCGCCGCCTTCTCGGCCCGCGAGTAGAACTCCGTCGCCCGCCGCCGCGTGCCGTAGAGCTCGACCTCGAGCGCATGGTTCTCCCACCAGGCCTGCCCCGGCCATGTGACATCGACGATCATCAGTTCGTCGGCGGCCGCGGCCAACGCATAGCCCACCAGCTCCCAGTCGGCCGCCAGCGGCCCACGGCACCGCGCCGCCGCGGCATCGAAGCGGGACCGGAGAAAAGCCCGTTCGGCCTCGACCGGGCCGGCCCGGCCGGCAGACGCCCGTTCCGCGAGCGCGAGGACTTCCTGTATGAGTGGAACGACCGCGACGATGAATTCGGGCTTCATTGCCTCGCTCCCTGCATGGTCGTACGGATCCGCGCGGATGGGCCCGCGTCGAGAGTCACCTGGGGATGGCGAAGAGGGCGAATTCCAGCGAGCCCACCCGGCTCTCGTAGGTCACCTCGACACGCCGCCGCCCGGCCAGTTCGTCGGGATTGAGGATCGATGAATCCCGCAGGCGGATCGCCATCGACTGCGTCGCCTGCACCGAACGCCAGGCGGGGTTTTCCGTGCCGATGCGATAGTAGAGCCAGCCGCTGCGGGCGGGCAGGGCACGCGGCGGCCGATCGACCGGGAACAGCTCGAGGCCGGGCACTCCCATGCGAAACAGCCTGTCCACCTCTTCCGTGCTGCCCAGCTTCCAGTCGAGGTGGCTGTCGCCCGTCAGCAGGCGGTGGCAGACCTCCTCAGACATGTCTCCCCGCAGGACGCCGACGTAGCACTGCCAGTCGGCCTGCAGCCATTTGGCCTCGACCGCCACCGAGAGCGCCGCCGGCCCGATACCCACGAAATACCGTTGCTCGAACGCCAGCACGGCAACCCGCGCCAGCATCGCCTCGATGATCTCCTTGACGCGACGAAAGACGGGGGCCAGTTCGTCGTGGTCGTAGACGGGCAGTTCCTCAAGCCGGCGGTCGGCCTCGAAAATCGCCAGTTGACCAGCCACGCGACAGAGCTCCGTGTACGCCGTTCGGGGGTGGATGCCGCGGGCGAAGGCGATCACGCGCAGCACGGCCCGGGCCTCGTGGAGCTTGGCAAGCATGAAGAGTCGATCCAGATCGCCCGGCTCCGAACTCGAGAATCCGACCTGCCGGCTGACGACCTGTTCGGCGAGCACCTCGACCTTGCGGCCGATCAGGTCGTAGACGCCCCGCACCACGTCGCGGCCCAGCTGCGGCCAGGCGTCCACCGACAGCATCGGGGGAAAATAGTCGGGATCGATCTCGGGGGATCCCTCGCGGTTCCCCGCCTGACGAATCTGGGCGATCGGCAGCAGTTCGAATCCGGAAAGATCCTCGGTGGAGAGCTTGAGGCGGACGTTGAGCCGGCGGAACTCGACCTCCTGATCGTTGCCCCCCGAGACCTCGTCCTGCAGTGACTGGCGACTGGCGTGGGACCGGCTGCGATCAGCGGGGCCCGGCGGCGAGACGTTCGGGCCGCCGGCGTCGTAGCGCGGCACGGCCAGATAAACCCGCACGAGCTCACTCGACTGGAGTGGGTCGTCGAGGGCCGCCGAGAGCTTCGCGACCTCCGCCGCAGCCGTGGCGAGGCCCACCCGTCCCGGTTCCTCGCCGGGTTCGAGCCACACGAGGGTGCCGTCGCGGAGGCGGGCCTGGCACGTCCGCAGCTCCAATTGGCGGTTCGCCAGCGCTACCGGATCGATCTCCAATCGCACGATCCCGTAGCAGCACGGGTCGTCGGCCACGGTCGAGAGGGCCAGCCGCTCCGCGGCGTGCCGATCGGCGGCCTGAAAGTGGTGCGGTCGAAGGAACATTCCCTCCGACCAGTTTACGGGGAGATGCCGCATGGATGCCTTCCGAATGGCGACGACAGCGACCGCTGACGGACGGACCAATCCGCCCCGACGCGCGACCTCTCTGCCGCGGCAGGAACGCGAGCCCAAGGCGGACGTCCACAAACCGGAATCGTACCCCGTCAGGCTCTTTCGGTAAACTCTGGCACCTCTCGCAAGTCCGCCATGACAGAGCCGACCCCCACCAACGCCGACCCACCGGCAGCGGCTGACGAAGCCGTTCGTCAGCCGCGGGATCGATGGCGGTCAGGCACCAACGCGGCCCGCCAACCGGCGTCCCGCAGGGTGGCCACGGGCGCCGCTCTCGCGCTCACCGCGCTCGCGGCGATCGCGCTTTCGACCGCGTTGATCGTGGCGCCACTGTTCTCCTGGCAGACGGCGGCCATCTCGCTCGTGGTGGACGACTATCCGCTGGGCGTGCTGCCGACGGTGCCCTTCGCCCAGGAAGACACGTCGGCGCTCGCGACGTCGCTGTCCGGCCGCGTAGCACCGTCTCTCTCGGGCTCCCTGATGCAACTGAAGGGCTTCGACACCGTCGAAGCGATGCGCGACCGGCTGCACGGGTTCGTCGTCAACCTTCCCCTCCGCGGCAGCGACTCGATGATCGCGTACGTCCGCGGCCAGTGCCTCGTGCCCCCGCCGCCGCTCGACGCCGACGGCAACGAGCGGCCCGATCCGCTCGGGGGCCATGCCTGCCTCGTCGCGACCGATGCGAGCCTGCGGGGTGAGGGGCTTCGCGAGATGGTGCCCTGTCGTGACATCGTGGAGTCGATCGGCTCGGCGGCAAGCTTGACGACGCTGGTGGCGATGGATCTCGGAGACCTGCGGTGGGATCCCCGTATCGGCGTCCTCTGTAGCCTCGTGCCGAGACAACTCGATCAGGATTTCAAGGCCCCACCGCTCCGGGCCAACGGCCAAAACTGGTTGCTCGCATCCCACGACACGCTCCAGTATTCCGGGGCCAGCGGCACCGCACGTCGCACCTTTTTTTCCGCCGCCCTCGAGCAAGGCCTCGCCGGGGCGGCCGACCAGCCCCCCTGGGGAGACGGGGATCGCGTCGTCGAGTTGCACGAACTGGCGCCGTTCGTCTCGGCATGGACGTTTGAATGGTCGCGGCGGTCGAGCGGCGGCAGCGTCGTCCAGCGGCCGGCTGTCTGGAAACTCGGAGTGGGGCGGGTCGCGCTCCGCGACATCCCCCGCGACATCCGGCTGGTTCGCGTCGTTCCGACGAACGGCTTGAGCAGTCTCGCAGCCCTGCGGCGAATGCTTCCCGGATCGTCGCCCAGCCCGGCGGCTGACCCGTCGGCAAAACCGTCAGTTGCACCGACCGCGCCGGAGCCCGCCGCGACCACGCCCCCGGCAAGTCCGACCGGCGCGCCGGCTTCGCCCACGGCGGCGGCAGCCGCGGCGTATGGTCAGACCACGGTCGCCTCGGGGCCCGCGCCGAGCGGGGCAGCCGCCGATGCGGTGGCCGCGGCTGGAGCCGTCGTCGATGCCACCGCGGCCCCGAAGCCGTCCGAACCTGTCGCCGCGCCGGCGGCGCCCACAGATCAGGCCGGAGCCGCCCCACAGACGGCCGGTGCCACAACTCCGCCGGCCCCCGCGGCGGGCGAGCAGCCGCAGTCCCCGGCGCCAGTTGCACCTGCCCCGGGCGCCCCTGCCCCGGGCGCGCAGGCCCCATCTTCCCCGGCCGCCGCTGCCTCGTCGCAAGCCAAGACACCGGTTGTCGCGCCGCCGGCGCCCGCGAGTGACGATCCGTGCGATCTGCTTCACGTCCTCAGCACTCGGATCGGACCGCCCCCCGCATCGACGCCGCAGCCATCCGTGATCGACTTTGCGCCGCATATCTGGAGGCAGGCGGCCTCCTTCGTCGCCGTGGCGACCACGGAAGTGGCCATGGGTGGCCCCCGCGCCGAACGCAGCCGGGCGGCGTTGCAGCGTTTCAAAGCCGCGCTGGCCGCCAGCGACGGCGCGTCACCCTCCAGCAACGTCGCCCTGGCAGGCTCGCCCCCGGCCGAGGCGATCGTGGACGCCCGGCGGGCCGCCCGTGCGGCCGACATCCCGCAGGCGTGGGCCGCGACCCCAAGGCCATTACAAGCCGCCATCGCCGCGCGAAATGACGCCGTCGAACTCGCGTGGAGCATGCTCGACGTCATCGGACAGCTCTGCGGCGGCGCCGGGGTCCAGTTCGTCGACGCGGTCTTGCTCGACGAGTTTCTCGACAGCATCGCACGGCTGACTGCCGCGATCGAGGAGGTGCACTCGCTGCCGTCCACCGAACGGGACACCGCTCGCCTCGACCCCCTCGCCACCAACACCCAGTACGTGCTCTCACAGACTTCCTTGATGCGGTCGCTCCGGGATCAGGTTCTCTCCGGCCGCGTCGCCGAGCCGGCAGCATCGTCCTCGATTCCACTCCATGACCGTCTCGTATTGCTGCGATCGCGACTGCCAGATAAAGCCCAGCGTGCGATGTTGCTGACCTCAACGCTCCCCGCCCCCGCCGCGCCCGGTGGCGATGAGCGCGAGGGGAACGCCGTGAATAAGACCCTCGAGGTGGCCGGTCGGCTGACGCTGCCGTCCGGCTCGCCGCGCACCATCGCCGCGGCCGACTGGAGGCGGTGCGCTGCGCTCGTGGGCACCGTCGTCGATCTCGTCGAGGCCGCTGGAATAACCGCCGTGGCCGGCCCGAGCCGGGGTCCATCGATCCTCCAGCCATCGCTCGACGACGTCGCCGCGACGCGACGGGCCATCGCCGCGCTGGAAAACGCCGCCGGCGAGGATTCCGCGGCGGCGGCGGCCGCCGGCAAGCTCGCCGCACGGATGTCGAAGCTCTTCGAGCGGGCCGCGATCGCCGCCGCCCGTTCGAAAGACGACACGACGGCAGCGACCGACACCACCGACCCCGACCGCGTCGGCGGACTGCTGCGAACGATCGACCCCCGCGATGCCGCGTTGGTGGGCGACCGCGCGGTCGTCGGCCCGGCACGCTGGAATGCCGGCACCCGCCACGGGTTGCGGGTGGTCCTGCCGGCTCCGACGCCGCCGCGGCTTGGCATCCCGACCGACATCGAGGTGTCGGTCGCCGATGCCTCCGGAGTGCCCGTCGGCGCCGCACTCACGCTGCGATTTGATCCCGCCCAGATTGCGGTGCGGTTGCCGGACGGCACCGCGGTCGGCGACGGGGTCTCCGTCCCGGCAAGTGATCTGCCGTGGCGTGGAGTGCTCCTCACGCTGCAGGCGGTTCCCCTGCGGCTCGTCACCACCGCCGACCCGTCGAGGGCCGCCAGCCTGACGGCGACTCTCAGCGTGGATGCGTATGCCGAGAAGGCGGAGTGTTCGCTGCCCTTGCCGACGCAACGCAGCGTGCCATTGGCGGCGCGGGGCGACACGCGGACCATCACCGGCATCGCCGGAGAAGACGGCTGGGTGCGGGCCACGCAGGCCGGACCAGCCGGCGGCGTCATGGACGACACGCAGACCTCCATCCTCGCGCTCAGCGGCCGTCCCTCGCGTGTGACGACGTGGCAGTTGGGTCTGGATCCCCTGGCCGGAGCAGTCCGCAAGGTTGATGTCGAACTCTACGCGGTTCCCATCACGCCGTCACCGGACGGCCGGGAGCGGGCCTGGGCCGACGCCGTGGCGGCACTCCTCGACGGTCGGTTCTCGGGCAAACCGCTGGCCAGGGCCAAGGGGGTGCAGCTCTCGACGGCGGGCCAGGTCGCGCCACTGGTGTTCAAAGATGATGACGTCGGTCCGGGGGGGGGCAAGAAGGACTCCGGGGCCGCGGCCGCTCCGACGGACGGGGGAACTCTCGAACTTCCGGCGCCTCAGCCGACGGCGGACGGCCCCGGCAGCCGGGAGATCGGGCCCGATCTGGCGGTGGTCGTTCGCGACGCCGAGGCGCCCGCTGCAACCCGACCGATGATCACGCGGATCGCCCTGGAGGCCCGGCATCCGCGGGACGTGCTCTCGGCGATCGCACGCTATGACCGTCGCGCCCGAACCATCACCGTGTCGCTATCGCCGGTCGATGGGGCCGTCGCCAGCCTGCCGCCGGAGGGAATGCGGGTGACGCTCCGGGAGCCCGACGTCGAGACGGCGGGCGACGGCGCGACAGCGACAGGTGTCCGGATGGTCGTACCCCGCAAGCCCGTCGCGGCGCTCTCCGCCACGGCGCCAACCGACGACGTGGTCGCGTCGTGGAACGGGCCCGATCAGGGTACCGCCCGCTTTGCACTCGACGTAGATGGCTATCCTCGCGGCTTTCTCTTTGCGGTGGATTGTTCGCCTGCGGCTGACATGCAGCCGCAGGGCCCGCAGCACGACTGGCGGCAGATCCGCATCCTCACCCCCAAGGCCGCCACGACCCTGCTCAAGGCTCCGGCCGCCGCGGTGCCGATGCGTCTGGCCGTGGACGCCCCCGCCGACACGTTTCTCGGGGGCAGCCGTGGAGGCGGATCCGTCGCACTCGTCCTGCGCCAGATCGGCGGTGGGCTGGCGGATCCCGGGCAGGAACGCGTCGTCTGGACCGCGGCCAGCGACCGGCAGGTGACCTTTTCCTTCGAATCACCACCGGCGGGCGCATCGCTCGCGATCCGCACGAGCGTGGACGACTGGACGATCGCTCCGTCGGGTGAGGGCTTCGCCAACGTCGATGTCTCCGCCGCGGCCCGGTTGGTGGTCGCCGGCTCACAATCTCCCCTCACCGACTCCCGCATCCTGGTGTTCGACGGCCAGCCCCCGTTCGTGGACGCGCCCCCGTCCTTGCAGGCCACCGTGGGCAAGCCGCTCGTGGTGGCGATCCAGGCGTCCGACGACTCGTCCGACGGCTACCTGATCCCGCCGGAACGCCGCCGGCCCGGGGTCTCCGGGCTGAAGTCGGTCGAATGGGCCCTCGATCCGGAAGGGAAGGGAATGCCCAAGGAGTGGCAGCCGGCGGTGTGGCTGGGAGGCGTCAACTATGAGGTGCGGATCGACTCGGCGAAGCTTCCGTTGGGCGTGCGGCTGCCGCTGCTGGTGCGGGCCACCGATGCCGTCGGACTCTCCGATCCGCCGTCCCGGACCTGGCTTGAGGTGGGGGCGGCGGCGGCCAGCAAGCTGAACTCGATCACCGGCAAGGTCATGCTGTCTGGCCGGGGAGAGCCCGATCTCCCAGTCATGCTCACCGGCCCGGGGGGCGATCAGACCGCCCGGACACGCCAAGGGGGGGTGTTCCGGTTCGATGACTTGGAGCCGGGGCAATACAAGGTTTCCGTGAGGGCGCCGGTTCGCAATCAGATCCGCTCGGCCGAGCAGACGTCCGTGACGGTCGAGGCGGCCCCCGCCTCCCCGGCCAGCGTGACGCTGGAGTTGAAGTAGTTTCCCGGCCCGCCGTCCACGGCGTCCCACCTGCCAGTGGCGCCCTGCGCTCTCGGCATGACCGGCACACTCGCCGTCACCGCCACCCGCCCGACATCCGGCACGTTGGCGTCAACCCGTCCGCCCCGGCTATCCGGGGATGACGGCAGGCGATCCTGACGATGAAGAAGGGGGTGCTGCGTCGATCGGCCCGGCAAACGCGTTGTCGGCCCGAGGCGGCGTAGGCGAGGGGGACAAGAACCGCATGCCACCGCCAGCAGGTCTGCGCCAACCTGGCCGGACAACGCTCCCCATGCGCACCCGCGCATGCGTGGCTGGGCTGGTGATCGCGCTGACGGAGGTGATCTCGGGCGGCTCAGCGACCCACGCCCAGACGACCAGCACGCCGACGACGATCTGGAGTTTCATGGGAGTGCCCAACCCCTTCGGAGCGAACGCGGCGGCGCAGCAGTCCTCCAATCCCGCGATCCAGGCCGCCGCCAAAGCCAAGGCCGCCAAGCACGAGATCTGCAAGAAGAAGGCCGCCATCCAGTATCTCGCCGGCCTCGGCTGCACGCCGGAGCACCCCGAGGTCATGCCGGCCCTCTTGGCCGCCATGGGGGATCCCGACGAGCAGGTCCGCTACGAAGCAGTGAAGGCCGTGCTGCAGACGGCCGAGGTCTGTCAGTCACCCGAGCAGAAGAAGGCGACCCGCAAGGCGAAGGGCATGAGCGAGACCTGCAAGGATTGGAAGAAGGCGTGCGAGAAGCAGGTCTGTGACGCCGTCGATCGGCTCTGCGGCAAGGCGCCCCCCAAGGAGCACGATCACAAGCTCAAGAAAGCGATCAAGAGCAAGCTCGGCGGCGAATGCGAGGATCCGTCGAAGGAGGATTGCCCCTGCGCCGACAGGAGGGGCTCGTGCTGCAGCCCCGAGATGCGCGACAAGTTGATGAAGCTGGCCTTCGGCCGGGACGACATGGGATGTTTCCTCGAGCCGAGCAAGCGGGTGCGCGACCTGGCCGAGCAGGCCTTCAATGCCTGTAACGCCTGCGCCTGCGGATGCGAGGGGGCGACGGGAGCGGGCTCGGGCAATGACAACGTCGTTCGCGAGCTGCCGCCCGTGGACGCGCGGGAGACGCGACCAACCGAAAGCACGGCCACGCCCTGCTACGAGGACCGGCTCGTCGTGCCTCCCCAGGTGGACCAACGCGAGATGGTGCCCACGCCCGCCCCGCTGCCCGCACCGGAAATGATCCCCGCGCCTTCCGCATCGGTCGAGCCGCCGGGCACCCGGAGCGTCCTCGTGCGGGCACCCGCTGCCGCCGAGCCAGTGCCAACGGCCGTCGCTCGACTGGAGCCGGTGTGGCGACCGCTTGATCCGGCCGCACCGTTCGCAGACGCCGACGCGGCGAGCGCTGAAGGGTTTCTCAACGCAATCCAGAGCGCTCAACCGGCCGCACAGACTGCCACCGGACCGTCGCAGGCCCGCAGCCATGCGGAGGCACGGCTGGCCCTCGTTCCGACCACGCCCGCCCGCGGCCCGCACCATCCGATCGCACGCCCCGTGGCCCGCGTCGGGCTTCCCCCGCGGAACTCGCCCGCCCAAGCCGCCGCCCTCCGGGACCTCGTGCTGTGGGTGCCGATCGATCTGCCGGCCTTGATGGCGGGTGCCGTCGCCCTGCCCGAGAGCGGCCCGTGGCCTGCCCCGCCCCCCGAGGATCCGCTCGACGAGGTTCGCCGGATCACGGGCCGGACGACCAGCAGCGCTCCTGCTCCATCGTCTCGCGCTCCATCGCCCTCTGCCCCGCCCTCTGCCCCGCCCTCTGCCCCGCCCTCTGCCCCGCCCTCTGCCCCGCGTCCCGCGGCGACAGCCCCTCCATGCTCGCCGCCTCCGCCCGGTCCGATCGAGTGCCTCCACCCAACGCCCGTTTCGACCGCCGCCACCTCCGCCGCCCAACCGCCTGCGGGCGGCTTGGCCCCGGGGTGGCGCGGCCCCGATGCACTGGATTGGCTCGCGCTGGCCGGCGTCGTCGCAGCGCTGACCATCATCTTCGTCGACTGGCCGGGCGGCCGACCGACCGACTCGCCACCACGCGCGTCGCGCGGCATCGGTATGATGCCCGGCGGTCTCCTTCAGCATCGTCGTGAGCAGCGTTAGCGATGCCGCCTTCCGCCGAGCCACCGAACGACCGCGTTCCCGGCCCACAGGCTCGATCCTGGAGATCTGGTCGCGCGGGCCGTCGGCCGCAGCCCCCAGATCCCGTGAAGCGGCCCAGCGTTCCGGCGTCCATTATCACCACGCCGGCCGGCCGGGCGTCTTGGCGAGGCGGCCTGGATCCGGTCAGAAGATCGCGGACGTGGTGGCTGATGGCGCGGCGAGTGATCGCCACGGCGGCAGCCTGCGCGCTGGTCATCCTGCTCGTCCGCATGCTGCTGACGGTGCGGCGCCAGGTGCCGATCGTCGTGGGCTGCGTGGCCAGTTATCGCTCGCCGCTGGCGATCATTCCGCTGGTCGACGAAGACCGTGCGCTCCTCGAATCACTCGCCCGTCCCGGAAATTTTTTCTTGGATCCGGGCTCGGCGATGGTCTACGACACGAGCGCATCACTCGCCTCGGCGACCGCCGACGAGATGCTCGCCACGTTGACCTCCAACCTGCGTCGCACCAAGCCCGGGGGACCCGACGGCGACATGGCGATCGTCTATCTCACCGCCATCGGCACGGTCGACGAAAGGGGCCGGCCCTGCGTTGTCCCACCGGGTCATTCGGACGACCCGACGGGTCTGGATCAGGAGAGCTATCTCCAGGTCGAACGATTGCTGGCCGCCCTCCGCGATGCTCTGCCGGAGCGAGTTGGGATCCTCGTGGTGCTCGATGCCTGCCGGGCGGTGAGCGACTGGCCGCTCGGAGTCGACGACGGCGGCTTCACGCCCGCGGTGGAGGCCCTGCTTGCAAACTCGGGCCTGAAGCGAGTGTGGGTCATGGTCCCGGCGGCGACAGGCCAACACTCGTTCGCCAGCGCCGCGCAGGGATCGAGCGCCGGGGTCGCTGAGTTCGTGCGGGGCATCCGCGGGGCGGCCGACATCAGGCCCTGGGGGGACGCCGATGGCCGCGTCGAACTTCGGGAACTTTCCTCCTATCTCGCCCTTCACGTCGATCATCGGGCGCGGACCATGCTTGGCGAAAGGCAAACTCCCGTGGTCATCCCGGCGGCGGCGAGCGACGACGACGACGCGGCCATCGCATGGACGATCGAGCGGGATTCCCCAGTCGAGGCTCCATGGGACGGCGATGTCTCAGATGATGCCTGGCTGGCGGACCGCTGGCGGGCGGCGGAACGGCTGCGGCCCACGGCCATCCGTGAGCGGCCGCTCCGCTGGTCCTCCTACCTCCACATGCTCCTTCGGGCGGAGTCGCTTCGCTCGGCAGGCACGGCCTTCATCGACGAGCAGCTTGATGTTGATCGGACGGTCGAGCGGATGGAGACGGCACTCAGCCTCCCTCTTATCCCGACCGCGCGTCTCGTTCCGGGAATTCGGCTGGCGTACGTATCCCAGGGCGCTCTCGACGATGGAAACGTCGAGGTCCGCCGCTGGCTGGCGGCCGTCGAGCGCTATGTGGCCATCGATCAACCGCGGGCCGCGGGCACGAAACCGCCGGCAGCCAGCGAGGACGTCGATGGCTGGCTGCTCCGCGCCGAAGCCGCCTGGTGGTGGCTCATGGAGAGATGCGACTCCGATGCGGCCCTCGACAGGGCCGCCGTGGCCCGCTGGCTGGAATGTGTCGGCTCGCGGCCTGAGGGAGTCACGTACAACCCGGTGCAGTTGCACCTCGTGCGGATGCTGATTCGCTGGGCCGATCCCGTTGACTGGCAGCGGCAGCCCGAGGCCTTTCGCGACATTCTCCGCATGATCTCGAAGTCTCGGCAGTCGGCATACTCCCAGGACGTCAGGGCTGATAGCCCCGTCGATGCCGATGACCTCGCGCAGCGGGGAAACGCCTCGATGCGGACGGCCCTCGACCTCGTCTTCGTGGGCGGGTCGGCCAACGTCCAGGAGGCAGCGAGGCTGTCGCGCGAGAGCATCGCGCTGTTCGATCAACGGGAGATGCTCGCCAAGCAGCGGCGGCGGGCAATCGAACTCCTCGACACGATGCGGGCGGAACTGCCGTACCTGGCGGCCTGGTGGGTCGAGGAGGCTCGTCATCTCGCCCGCGTGCCCGACTACCGGGACAGCGCCCTCATCCGCACGAAAGCGACCGACCTTCAGGCCTTGCTCCTGGCGGTCGGGCAACTCAAACAGGTGCTCGATGGCAGCGTCGCGCTGGTCGACGCGGCCGAAACGGCCACGGCAGCGCTCGACCAGGCCGAAGAAGTTCGGTCCAGGTGCGAGGCGGCGTTTCTGGCGCTGCGGTCGTCGTATCTGAATGACTGCGCCGACTTGGCGACCGAGGCCCCCGACAGCCCACGGACGCTCGGCCGTATCCGCCGAGTCCTCGGGGTGCCGCTCGTGCTCGGCGATCTGCGGACTCGGCTGCTGCGGCGGGCCTCCGACCTTGATCGTCGTCAGGCGGCCCTGATGGCCCGCGAGCCGTACCATCCTGGAGATCCACCACAGCCGGTCGATCCCGCAGCGGCCGTGGCCGGGTGGATCGAGTGGCGTAACGTGTTCACCAATCCGGTGCTGCCCACCCTGTCGTCGGATCCGGCCGGCGTGACGACGCTACCCACGTCGGCGGCAGACATCGCGGCCAGCGTCGGCCGGCAGGTGACAGCCGTGAGGGTCGCAGCCCGATCACTCCCCTCGATCCTCGCGAACTTCGACCGTCAGCGGGCCGAGTTGGAGATCGGCAGGCCTGATGGGGATGCGAGGGTACTTGAACTGCTCGCGCGGGCGAGCAGCGTGAGCCGGCAACTGGCTCCCGTGGTCGGGCAGAGGCCGCGGATTGAGGAGGGCACCACGGCCACGCATCGATACTTCGCCGCTGCCTGGCACAGACGGCTTCTCACCTATGCGGACTTGACCCTGGAGGAGTTCTGGGGAAGCGTGGAGCCCGACGAACCGGTGTATTGCGTCCACAAGGCACGGGTGTTGCTCGACGCGGCTGGGCAGATGTTGGGTAGCAATGAGGTGGTTTTTGGCGACGCCGAACGCGCGCGCGTGTCCGCCAGGATCGAATCCCTTGCGACGTTGGACGGCGGCTTCGCCCACCTCGAACTCTCTCCCAACCGGCTGATTCTCCCACCGGCCACGGGCGTCGCCCCGCCGCGAAACAAGGCCACGCTTACCGCCCGGGCGAACGTGCCCGAAGGACTCGCCGCCATGTGGCTCTCGGAGTCGGTCGACGGCCAGCCGCTGGAACTGCTCGAGCGCGGTGCAGAAGACGCTTCATCCAGTGCGTCCGCGCGGACCGTCGCCAGCCGAGTGGGTGTTCGGGTGGCGCTGCCGGCCGTGGAGACTGCCTGGCAGCTCGACGCCGCGGCCGCCAACAGCCTGGAGTTGAACCGCACGGCCGTCCTCGATTTGACGGCGTGGTATCGCGGCCACCGCCTGGTGGTCGGCCTCCCGGTCGCGGCGGCGGCGGCCTCACGGACGACCGAATGGGAGGCCCCGCTCCGGGTGGCGCCTCGGGTGACGGTTCGCGGAGATCTCCCCCAGGCACAGGCGGTGGCGATCGTCTTTGACTGCTCCGGCAGCATGGGGCAGCGGCTGGCCGACGGGCGGACCCGGCTCGACGCCGGCCGGGCCGCCGTCGCCGAACTGCTCGACACCATCGCCAAGTCCGGACGGTGGGACGTGTCGCTCTGGCTGTATGGCCACCGCACCCGGTGGTCGCGGGACAAAGACGGCAAGTATGTCGCCGGCCTCACTCCCGCCGGCGTGGCCGCCAAGGCGGCCGCGGGCCGCGATGGCCAGCCCTTTAAGCTCGTTCCTGGCGACGACGTGGAGCAGGTGCTGCCGATGCAGCCGCTCACGCCTGCCGTCGTGGAACGGATCGGCATGACGCTCTCGCCACTCGAACCCGGCGGCGAGACACCCCTTTATCTGTCGATCTCGGAGGCGTTGAAGACTGACTTCGACGGTGGTCGCACCGACGTGCCCGGCCATGTCCTCGTGGTGACCGACGGAGCGAACGATCAGACCGGCGGCCGCTATGTCACCGCATCGGGCGTGGAAGACCAACTGGCCCGGAAGAACGGCCGCCGCCGCTCTCCGTTGCGCATCGACGTGGTCGGCTTCGGGTTCTCGCCCGACGGTGCGGACCGGGCCTCACGCATGGACGACATCCGGAATCTCGCCACGGGATCCGGGGGCAGATTCTACGAGGCCGCCAACGCCGACTCGCTGGCACGGTCGCTCCGCGAATCCCTGCGGGTCATTCGCTGGCGGGTTCGCGGGCCCGACGCGCCGCCGGATAGCGCCAGCCTCGGGGCGTCGCTGACGTTGCCGCCGCCGCTCGTCGGGCGATCGCTGGCGTACGAGGCGGCGCTCGAATCCGCGGGGAATCCGCCCCGTCGTGGGTTCGTGACGGAGGGTGGCGAAGCGATCGAACTCTTCGTAGGCGGCGGCGGCAGGAGCCTCGATTTCCGCCGGTACGATGGCGGCACGGAGCAGGGGCTTCGGGACAGCCGCACCAGCCTGTTCGCGCCGTCCGACCCGCAACGGCTGATCTTCGTCGGGGCTCACCTCGCATCGCGAGCCGGCGACACCGTCCGCTTCCCGGTCTCGATCCAAAATGCGAACGCCGCGGAGTTCTCGCCGCGTCCAGTCGAGGCGTGGGTTGAGATCGCGCCTCGGTCGAAGGACGGCGCGGAGGGCGCACCGTTCGTCTTTTACGACCTGTCGTTCCAACCGAATCGGCCAGTGCCGGTGCTCGACCTCGCCGCCACAAACTGGCCGCGATCCGCCGACCGGGCCGAGATCCGGGGTTGGTTTCGCTTCACGAGGACGCCGCCGGACGTGGCGGTGACGCTCGCCGAGCTGACTCCCGGCGTGGAACGGCGGCTGGAACTGTCAGGCCTGCCGGGGGTCGAGATCAGGGTCACGCTCACGCCGGCCGAGGCAGCCGATCACGTCAAGCTCTCCGTTGTGGAGACGCAGGTGTTCAAAGCCGCCGAGAGGCTTCCCTACGTGAGGGTGTGCGTGACGCCCGACTGTCTCCGGGCGGTGCACATCGTCGAGCCGGAGACGGGCCGGGTACGACATGAGTTCACGGTGCGGGCGGAGGGCGGCCGGGTCATGCCGGACGCGCAGTTGCTCATCACTGACAAGCAGCGGGTGCAGAGTGGGGCGATGAGCCTGACGGCCGGCGGTGACGCGCCGCTGACGGTGCCGGTGCCCGGCGAGTGAACCGCGGCCTGGCGGCAGGCGACCTGCTCCCTCGAGCGGGGCAGGTATCGGCAGGCGGGGCACACTGCTAACCAGCCGCTCATGGGCTCGGAGACGATTGCAGACATGCCATCGGCTGGGCTAGCATCCGAGCGACGTGCGCGGTTCGTCGGCTGAGGTCGTCATCCCGCGGCGTGAACGCCTCTCGGGCGACACGAGCTTTCAGTTGCGAGAACGCGAGGATTTTGCCGATGGAGGATAGCCCGGTCAACGGCACTTCCGCAACCATGCCCGCAGGCAGTTCCGAGCTGGTGGGGGGCTGGTGAGGCTGGTGCCGCGTTTTCTGGCACCTGATCAGCTGCTCCCGGAACGGCTGCCCTCCCCCTGGAGTGGCGTTTTTCTGCCGTCGGCGCAGACCGTCTCCCGGGTCGCCCGTCCTGGGTTGTGGTTTGACCTCGCGTCCGGCAGGACTCAGAGGC
>Ga0194129_10002972_pt1 | contig 24279 bp, 21 predicted proteins | sample TA2KigCa35mmetaG_FD_150862 | JGI IMG/M metagenome (GOLD analysis project Ga0194129, IMG submission 150862) | Freshwater microbial communities from Lake Tanganyika, Tanzania - TA2015038 Kigoma Deep Cast 35m | ecosystem: Environmental > Aquatic > Freshwater > Lake | place: Tanzania: Lake...
GCGCGGCGGGCAGCGCGGCGGGCAGCGCGGCGGGCAGCGCGGCGGGCAGCGCGGCGGGCAGCGCGGCGGGCAGCGCGGCGGGCAGCGCAGCGGGCAGCGCGGCGGGCGGAGACGGGCGGCTCCCGGGACGCGCCAACAGAAACTCGGTGGCGTCGTCATCGTCGTCGATCAAGGGACCGGGCGCCGGCGGCGTACCGCGAGGTGGCGCTGCGGGCCCCAACGCGGGCCCCAATGCGGGCGTCGGTGCCCCGGGCAGCGCACGAATCCTGGCCGGTCGCGTCGACGGCGCTCCGCCGTGGGGCGACGACGCCGGCGTCGGGGGAGCGGGCGAGGGTGTACGCAGCTCGAGCGCGGTGGCCTCGCTATCGTCGCTGTCGCCGAGCGGTCGCCGGGAGGTCATGGGTTCGTTTACACTGAATCCCGTCGTGCGCGCACCTGCCGAGGTCCCCCTACCCGCTCCGCACGCGCCGTTCGACGACGCGTGGCGTGCCGAGCAGCGGCACCAGCCCTTTTTCTGCGAAGAAAACGTCTGGCACCTCGTGACCGGCGACGCGCTCCCGCGGCCGCGTGCCGCGATGTTCATCCTTAACGACGAAGGCGCCGTGCCCATGTGGGGCCAGCGCGCCGCTGCCGTCGACCCCCTCGTCTGGGACTACCACGTCGTCGCGCTGCTGCCGGAGCATGGGCTGGTCGTCGACCTCGACGATCGCGACGCCATCGCGTGGCCTCTTGACGCCTGGCTCGTCCATGCCTTCCGCATCGACGCGCGCGCCGCCCACGACCCGCTGCTGCTCCGCTTCCGCGTCGTGGACGAGGGTACGTTGCGGCGCACGTTCTCCACCGACCGCAGCCACATGCGCGGCCAGGACGGCTCGTTGCAGCGTCCGTTCCCGTCTTGGCCGCCGCCGTACGACCCCGCGCAGGGGATGACCCTGTCCCGCTTTGTGAATCCGCGCGACGCCGTCGCCGGCGTCGTCGTCGACGTCGCCGGGCTGCGCGCGCTGTGCGCCGCCCCGCGGCGACGGTGAAGGAATGTCCGACGCCATCGTCCACTCCCGCACGCACCTCGGGCGCACCCGGGTGCTCGACATCGGCACCGAGGACGTCACGCTGCCGTCCGGCGTGCGCGCCACCCTCGACGTGCTGAAGCACCCCGGCGCCGCGTGCGTGCTGCCGATGGACGGCGATCGCGTGACGCTGATCCGCCAGTACCGCCACTGCGCCGGCGGCTTCCTGTGGGAGGCACCGGCGGGCACGCTGCGGGCGGGCGAGCACCCCGACGACTGCGCGCGCCGCGAGCTCGTCGAGGAGGCCGGGCTCGTCGCCGGGCGCTTGACGGGGGTCGGTCACGTCTTCACCGCGCCGGGCTTCACCGACGAGAAGATCCACCTGTATCTCGCCTACGACTGCGCTCCTGCGCCCGTCGCCCGCGACGAAGACGAGCTGATCACCGACGTGCGGTGGTTCGCCTGGTCCGAGGTCGACGCGCTCGTCGCCCGCGGCGAGCTGTGCGACGCCAAGACGCTGTCGGTGCTGCTGCACGCCCGCCGTGTCCGCTGACCCGCCCGCCCCCGACGACGACGACCACGGCGGCCATGATGGCGCGCTCCGGCGGGCATGGCTGCGCCTGCGCCGCACCTTCGGCGGCGGCCCGGCACGCCCGGCCGTCGCCGTCGCGTCGTCCTCGTCGTCGCTCCCCGGCGGCTCCGCGATGACCACGGCCGACGATGAGGCGCGCGCGCTGCGCTGGGCGCAAGAATGGACGCAGCAGCTGACGACACCGCGCGAGGCCCGCGCCGCGTTGCCCGCGCCGCCAGTCACGCTGGCACACGAGTCCGCGGCGTTTCGCGCCGCGCTGGCCGAGCGCTTGCTGTTCGCGCTTGCCCAGCCCGACGAGCCGCCGGGCACCCACGCCGCGTGGGCGCCGCTGGCGCAGCCGCTGGCCGACGCCCTGCTCGAGCGCTGCACGTGGGAGGCCGCGTGGCGGCTGCACGAGCACGGCGAGGCGGGCACCGCCGTCGTCACCGCCCTGCTGTCGCGCCTGCCGTCGCCGCTGGCCACCCTCGGCTGGGGCCGCCTGCGTCGCCTGGCCACGTCACCGAGCGCCGCCCACCGTGCCGCGGCCGTCGTCGCCGTGCGCGGCGATCCGCGCGCCCTGCGTCAGGAGCCTGCCGCAGCCGTCGCGCTGGCCGAGATCGCCTTTGAGGACGTCAGCGACGTCCTCGTCGCGGCGCTGGTCGCCGCGCTCGTTGGCTCCGATTCAGCGGCGGCGACCCGGCGGCACGCCCTGATGCTGCTCGACGCCACGCGTCCCCGCAGCCGCGCCGGCGGGCTCGCGCTGCTGCAGGCCGTCGAGCAGCGCGAGCCGGACGCGATCGACGGTCACGCCGTCATCCGGCTGCTCGCGGCCTCGCCCGACGCCGACGTGCGCCGCGCCGCCATCGCGCGCGCCGCGCCCCTCGGCGACGTCCAGGCGCTGTGCACCGCGGCGCGCGGTGCGCTGTTCGACCCCGCCGGCGACGACGAGGGCGCCGTCGCCGCGCTGACCGCTCTTGGCACAGCCGACGCGGTGCGCGCCGGGCAGGATGCTGACGTCACGCCGCTGCTGCGGGCCGCCGGCGCGCTGCCCGGCCCGACCGGCGACGCCGCCCGCCACGCGCTGCACGCGCGGCATGACCATCCTCGCGACGTCGCGTCGCGCGGCATCACGGGGCCACCGTGACGCAGGTGCTGCGCTATCGCGGCGCCAGCGCCGTCGTCGTCGACGCCGATCGGGCGCTGCTCGGGCTCGCCACCAGCGTCGACCACCCGCAGGGCTATCTGCGCACGACCCTCGGCGCGACCGCGGTCGTGCGGGACGCGCTGCGCAGCACCCTGGCCGTCGCTGGCGCAGGGGACGACACCGGCGACCGCGACGCCTGGGCCACCGTCGACGACGACGCCGTCTTCTTCGAGGCCGGCGCCGCCGATGGACAGGCCTGGCTGCGCGTCCAGCTGGCGCGGCGCGGCCTCGGCCCCGCCGCCGACGAGGCCCGGGGCACCACGTGGGTGTGGCTGCCGGCCGATCTCGATCCGGGCTTGCGTCGGCTGCGCGATCATCGAGCGACGACGCTGGTGCTGTCCCCGGCGGGCGCCGCCGCCGCCATCGACGGCACGATCCGCAACGAGCGCGTCGTCGAGCGATCGGCGTCGACGTGGCGGTCGTGGCTCGCGCTGGCCGGCGCGACGCTCACCGGTCCGGGCACGACGACGACCATGACGATGACGACGACCACCGTGCCGACGCTGGCGCTCGCGGCCCGGCTGCGCGGCCTCGACATCGACATCGGCGCGCTCGGCGACGTCGTCGAGCGCCTGCGCCCGCTGGCGCCGCTGCTGCGCCACGCCGACCACGTCCGGGTCGACCGCGACGCCCGCCGACGCCGCGTGCGGCTGTCAGCGGGCGACATCGTCGTCGACCTGCTGCTCGCCGACGGCGATGTGACCGATGAGGCCACGAGATCCAAGGACGACAACGGACGCTCGTTCGTCGACGCCGCGGGGCGGCGCCGGGTCCGCGACCTCACCCGACCCGCGGCGGACTGACCGCACGTCGCGCGGCGCCCGTGGTTTCGCTTTTCGGGGCGTCGACGTAGCCCTCGTCCATGCATCGTGTCTTCCGCTCGCGGGCCCGCGTGGCCGCCCTCGCCCTCGGCTCGCTCGTCGCAGCGAGCGCCCATGCCGGTCCGACGAAGCGGGGGCTCACCGTCGACGACATGCTGGCGATGCAACGCCTCTCCGAGCCCACGGCGTCACCCGACGGGGCCTTCGTCGCGTTCACGGTGCGCGAGACCGACGTCGAGGCCAACCGCGGTCGCACCGACGTGTGGGTGGCGCCCGCCGCTGGCGGCGACGCCCGCCGCTTCACGACCCACCCCGACAACGACGGAAGCCCGCGCTTCTCGCCCGATGGGCGCTTCGTGCTGTTCCTGTCGACGCGCTCGGGCTCGAGCCAGGTGTGGCGCATGCCGCTCGCCGGCGGCGAGGCTGAGCAGGTCACGAAGCTGCCCGTCGACGTCGCCGGGTTCCTGCCGTTCCCCGACGGGCAGCGGCTGCTGCTGGCGATGGACGCCTACCCCGACGCCAGCACCCTCGAAGAGACCGTGCGCCGGGACGAGGAGCAGGCGAGGTCGAAGGTGAAGGCGAAGGCCTACGACGAGCTGCTGTTCCGCCACTGGGACAGCTGGGAGGACGGCAAGCGCAGCCACCTCTTCATCTGGAGCCCCGCCGCTCCCGGCCGCCCTGTCGACGTCTTGAAGGGGCTCGATGTCGACTCGCCCGAGCCGCCCTTCGGCGGCATGGAGCAGGTGTCGGTGAGCCCCGACGGCCAGAGCGTCGTGTTCTCGGCCAAGGACGTCGGCCGTCAGGCGGCGTGGCAGACCAACGCCGACATCTTCGTCGTCGACGCGCGCCCGACGTCCACGGGGAAGCAGAAGCCCGTGAACCTCACCACTGACAACGCCGGGTGGGACGGCGCGCCTGTGTTCTCGCCCGACGGCAAGACCATCGCCTTCCTGTCGATGGCCCGCGCGCAGTACGAGAGCGACCGGACCCGCATCATCCTCTTCGACGTGGCGTCGAAGGAGCGCCGCGTGCTGACCGACGCGTGGGACCGCTCGCCCGGTGAGCTCGTGTGGGCCCGCGATGGCAAGACCCTGTTCACGTCGGCGGACCACCTCGGCCACGTCGGCTTGTTCGCCGTCGACGTCGCCAGCGGCAAGGAGCGCCTGCTGGTCGGCCAGGGGACCAACCAGTCGCCGGTGGTCCTGGGCGAGCGACTCGCGTTCCTGAAGGACACGCTGCAGTCCCCCGCCGAGGTGTACTCCGCGCGCGTCGACGGCACCGACGTTCAGCCGCTGACGCACCTGAACGACGCGCGCGTCGCGCGGCTCGCCTGGGGCGCGGCCGAGCAGTTCACCTTCATCGGCGCCCACGGCGACACCGTGCATGGTTTTGCGATGAAGCCGGCGAACTTCGAAGGCAGGTCGAAGGCGCCCGTCGCCTTCCTGATCCACGGTGGCCCGCAGGGCAGCTTCGGCGACCACTTCCATTACCGCTGGAACCCGCAGACGTTCGCCGGCCACGGCTACGCCGTCGTCTTCATCGACTTCCACGGCTCCACCGGCTACGGCCAGAAGTTCACTGACGCCATCAACGGCGACTGGGGCGGCGCCCCGTACGAAGATCTGATGAAGGGGCTCGACGCCGCGCTGCAGAAGTACAGCTGGATGGACGGCTCGCGTGTTGCCGCGCTCGGCGCGTCCTACGGCGGGTTCATGATCAACTGGATCAACGGGCACACCGATCGCTTCAAGGCGCTGGTCTGCCACGACGGCAACCTCGATGAGCGCATGGCGTACTTCGACACTGAGGAGCTGTGGTTCCCCGAGTGGGAGCACGGCGGCGTGCCGTGGGAGAAGCCTGCCGGCTACACGAAGCACAACCCCATCGACTTCGTGCAGAACTGGAAGACGCCGACGCTGGTCGTCCACGGCGCCCTCGACTTCCGTGTCGTCGACACTCAGGGCATGAGCACGTTCACCGCGCTGCGCCGCAAGGGCGTGCCGGCGCGCCTGCTGTGGTTCCCCGACGAGAACCACTGGGTGCTGAAGCCGCAGAACAGCCAGCGCTGGCACGCCGAGGTGCTGGCGTGGATCGACCGTTACATCGGCCACACGCCGCCACGCTGACCCTTCGCCACCTGCCGGGTTGAGCCCTGCCGGCGGGCGGGTAGCGTGTCTCCATGGCGAACCATCACGGCACCGAGATCGAGCTGAAACTGCGCGTCGACGACCTCGCGGCGTTGATGCGCGTGTGCGTCGCCGCCGGCGCTGCGCCGGCCTTCACGGCGGTGCAACGCAACGAGTTTCTCGACACCGCCGAGCGCGCGCTGGACGCGCAGCGCTTCGTGCTGCGCCTGCGCAGCGAGCGTTCGCCGTCCATGACGACGAGCTATCTGACCGCCAAGGGCCCGTCGCAGAAGTCGGCCGACGGCGCGCTGTCCCACGCCCCCGAGCAGGAGATCGTTGTCGCCGGCGAAGTCGCCGAAGCCCTGCGCGCCGGGCGGGCCGATCCGCTGCAGGTGCTCGAGGGCGCGGCCGACACCAACGACGTCCGACGGGCGCTGGTCGCGCGCATGCGCGCGGCCGCCGGCGCGGCCCCCTTGCGGCTCGTGGGCGGCTTCAGCACCGAGCGTACGCGCCTGTCGGTGCGCTTCCCGGCGACGGCTACGGCGGCGGCGTTCGACGGCGTGCTCGAGCTCGACCGCGTGCACTTCCCCGGCGAGCAGGTGCACCACGAGGTCGAGTTCGAGATCCCCGCCGGCGTCGCCATCGAAGACGCCCGCGCCGGCTTCGACGCGCTGCTCGCCCGGGCCGGCGTTGTCGGCCGTGCGGCGCCCGGCAAAGCGAGTCGGTTCTTTCGCGCGCTGAAGGGCGAGCGCCTCAACTGACCCGGAGTTCGCTCCCTGCGAAGACCGCGACGACGACGACGGCGGGCCGCGGCGCGCGTTCGCTGTCGACGACGATGGCCGCGAGCCCTTTCCTGCTGCGAGGCGCCCAATGACGACTGCTGCTCCTGCGATGACCGACCCGCCGCCCGCCGACATCGACCCGTCGAAGATGCCGCCGCAGATCCCCTTCATCATCGGCAACGAGGGCTGCGAGCGCTTCAGCTTCTACGGGATGCGCAACGTGCTGACGACGTTCCTCGTCGGCTACCTGCTGCTCGACGTCGCTGAGGTGGACCGCGCCGCCGCCGCCAAGGACGTGATGCACACGTTCATCATCGGCGTGTACTTCTTTCCCTTGCTGGGTGGGTGGCTGTCGGATCGCTTCCTCGGCAAATACAACACCATCTTCTCGCTGAGCCTCGTCTATTGCGCAGGCCACGCGTTCCTCGCCGTGTTCGAGAGCTGGCGCCCCGGATTCTACGCCGGCCTCGCGCTCATCGCGCTCGGCTCGGGCGGCATCAAGCCGTGCGTCTCCTCGTTCGTCGGTGATCAGTTCACCCAGCGGAACAAGCACCTGGCGAAGGTTGTGTTCGACGCCTTCTATTGGATCATCAACTTCGGGTCCTTCTTCGCGTCGCTCACGATCCCGCTGCTGCTCAAGCACGTCGGCCCGAGCGTCGCCTTCGGCGTGCCCGGCCTGTTGATGTTCGTCGCCACCGTCGTGCTCTGGCTGGGTCGCGATCAGTACGTGATCGTGCCGGCCCAGCCGGCCGACCCGCACGCGTTCTCGCGGGTGCTGAAGACCGCGCTGTTCTCCGGCGTGGGGCCCTCGGCGGGGGCGGCGCTGGTGCTCGTCGGCGTCGCCGTCGCCGTCTTCAGCCTCGCGGGCATCGGCAGCCTTGGCGTCGTGCCGGCACTGTGCATGGCTCTGGTCGCGCTGCTGGTCTTCGGCGGGGTCGGCGCCTGGCTGCAGCTCGACCGCGCCCGTGGCGTCCATCCCGACGACGACGTTGACGGCGCCCGTTCGGTGCTGCGCGTGCTCGTGCTGTTCGCGCTGGTCACGCCGTTCTGGTCGCTGTTCGACCAGAAGACGTCGACGTGGGTGATCCAGGCGGGCGCGATGACCAAGCCCGCGTGGTTTCAGCCGAGCCAGATGCAGGCGCTGAACCCGCTGCTGGTGATGCTCCTCATCCCGTTCAACAACCTCGTGCTCTACCCCGGGCTCGCGCGGCTCGGCGTCACGGTGACGGCGCTGCGGCGGATGACGGCAGGGATCGTGTTCTCGGGGCTGTCGTGGATCGTCGTCGGTGCGCTGCAGCTGGCGATGGACGCAGGCGCGCCGCTTGGCATTGTCTGGCAGGTCCTGCCCTACGCGATCCTGACCTTCGGCGAGGTGCTGGTGTCGGCGACGGGCCTCGAGTTCGCCTACTCGCAGGCCCCGCCGAAGATGAAGGGCGTGCTGATGAGCTTCTGGAGCCTCAGCGTCACCATCGGCAACCTGTGGGTGCTGCTCGCCAACGCCGCGGTGAAGAACGACACGGTCACCACGGCGATCGCGTCTTCGGGGCTGTCGGTGGTGGCGTTTCAGATGTTCTTCTTCGCCGCCTTCGCCTTCGTCGCCGCCGTGGTCTTCGGGCTCGTCGCCGCCCGTTACCCCGTCGTCGACCGCTACCGCAGCTGACCCGCCTCGCGCGCGCACGGCGGACCGGTCGCCGGCGGCTCTCCGCGAGGCCCTCGCCGCCTTACCGGCCGGCGAGGGCGGCGCGCGGGTCGAGGCCTGCGGCGTCGAGGATGCCCATCTCGACCATCAGCTGGCGCTCGTGCTCGTCGGCGCTGCACTCGTGATCGAGCCCGGCGAGGTGGACGAGCCCGTGGCAGGTCAGCACGCCTACCTCGGTGACGACGTCGTGACCGCAGGCGCGCGCCTGCCGCGCGGCGGCCTCGACGCTGATCACGAGGTCGCCCAGAAAGCGGTCGTCGCCGACGACAAATTCGCCCTCCCACGACGAGAACGACAGGACGTCGGTGGTCTTGTCTTTCTTACGCCAACGGCGGTTGAGCGCGCGCATCTCTACGTCGAGCACCAGAGTGACCCCGACATCGACGCGGCTGAACCGGGCCGCGCGGAAGACCCCACGGATGACGTCCAGGGCGGCCGCCGCGTCGGCGCGCAACAGCCGTTGTCCCAACACACGGATGCTCATGCTCCCTCCGAGGTCCGGCGCTCGAGCCCGGCGCCTGGTGCGCCGCGCTGAAGGTCGCGCAGCGCCTGCTTCAGCGCCGCCCGCGCCCGACCGAGGTCACGCAGTGACAGGTCGCACGCCGCGAGCAGGTCGAGCGCGAGAGCGCGGTTGACGATGGCGTCGACGACAACGTCCTGCCGCTCCGCCGACGGCTCGTGCAAGGCGCGGGAGGTGTTTTCGATCTGATCGGCGAGCATCACGAGCGCCGCCTCGCGGGATCGCGGCGCCGTACCGGCGAAACGAAACACGCGCTCGTCGACAGCGTCGTCGGCGGCGGCCTGCGCGCGGGCCAGCGCCAGCAGGGGCTCCATCACCACGTCGGCGTGGTGCTCGCGGATGACGGCGGCGACGGCCTCGGGGATCCCGTGCCGCCGCGCCAACGCGAGGCCCTCGTCGACGTGGGCGCGCCGCAGCGCGGCGCGCTCGTGCGGCGGAAGGTGGGCGTGGGCGGCGTCGCTGTCGTGGGCCGCGCCAGGCTGCGCGATATTGCCGGCGTCGTGGTACAGCGCCATCACGCGGGCGAGCAGCGGGCTCGCGCCGCCGACGACAGCGGCGGCGCGCTCGGCGAGCACCGCGGTGCGGACGCTGTGGTGCCAGGTGCCCGGTGCGTGCACGATCAGGTCCTTCAGCAGCGGATGGTTCAGGTCGGCGAGCCGGTACAGGCGCCCGTCGGTGATGTAGCCGAAGGCTCGCTCGACGAGCGGCACGCCGACCATCGCCAGTCCACCGGCCAGCACGCCGCCGCACGCCGTCGCCGCCAGCAGCGCGACGAGTTCGGCGCCGGCCAACGCACCGCGGAACAGTTCGACGGTCAGCGCCGTGGCCACACCGACAGCGCCGGCGCCGATGCCGGCGAGCAGGATCGTCCAGCGCCGCGGGCCGCGCATCACGAGGGCGGCGCCGGTCATCGACGACAAGGCCGCGACCACCGCCCAGGCCATGCCCGCCTCGACGACCACGCCGCCGAGCAGCGCACTCGCCAGTGCCAGCAGCAGCGCGACATCGGGCGGCAAGGTCACCCGCGCGCACATCGGACCGAAGGCGATGGGCACCGCGAAGGCGACGACGGCGGTGGTGGCGCCGGGCACCCGCGCGGCGACGACCGGCGCGAGGGCGTCGGCCACGGCGAGCAGCGCGAGCTGCACGGCGACCAGCCCGCCGAGGAAGACGACGTCGCGCGTGCGCAGGCGCCGCTGAAAGACGCGCCGTGCGCCGAAGAGGTAGATGACGCCACAGACGAGGGCGATGAACGTGGCGGTGCCCAGCGTCGCCCGCCGACGCAGGCGCTCGCCCTGCTGCGCGTCCATGGCTCGCGCGAGCAGCACGTGGCGCGCCACGATCGGCTCGCCGGGCCGAAGCACGATTTCGCCGCGCTGGGCGCGCACGACCGCCACCGGCGTCGATGCCCGCGCCGCGCGTCGACGGGACTCGGTCTCGGCGGCGTTCCACGTGAGGTTCGGCCGCGGCAGCAGCGCGGCCCACCCGGCGACCGCGTCGGCGGCCGTCGCGGCCGCCGACGCCGACGTCGCTGCCGCCAACGCCGCGAGCACGGCGGCCTGCGCGGCGGCGCGGGCCGCCACCTCGTCGAGCAGATCGGTCGCCGGCACGACCCTTTCGTCGCGGCCGGCGCCGAGCGCCACCCCGCCGATGCCGCGGACGGTGACCGCCCCCGACGGCAGCAGGCCCCGCTGCCCTGACGACACGATCGGCCGCGCCAGCTCGGTCGACAGCGTCGTCGCCAGCGCGTCGATGCTGCCCGGGGCGGCCCACGCCATCGCCAGCAACGCCTGCCATGCGTCGTCGCGCGGGGCCTCGAGCCCTACGTCGGCGAGCTCGCCGGCGACGACGGCCCGCACCGGTTCGAGGGCGACGCGCACCGATGGCGGCGCTTGTGTGGGCGGGTAGTCGAAGCTTCGGCGTTGCGCCTCAAGGGCGACAGCGACCCGCACGAGGGCGCGCTGGACGACGCCGGCGTCGCGACGGGCGCGCTCGTCGTCGAGGTCCCACAGCGGCGTGACCCGGTCGGCCGCCGCCCGGCGCTGCGACTCCGTCGCCTCTTCGTCGACGAGCGCATAGTCGCGGTCGGCGCGCAGGACCGTCCGCGCCGGCGACCCGATGAGCGCGGCCTCCACCGGGAGGTCGCCGTCGAGGAGCCGGGGCCCCACGGCCAGCGCGCCCACCGCGGCGACCCCCACGAGCACGGCCAGCCGCGCCGCCGACGAGACGAGTCGCCCGCGGACAGCGCGCGGTGCGCGGCGGCTGTCGACGAGGGCTGCCGTGTCGGCCCAGCTGGCGACGTCGGCGGAGTCCGCACCGGCGGCGCCAAGCGTGAGCGTGAGCCCACCGTCGTCACCCGCCGGTGCCGCGCCGTGGACTGCCCCGTGGACCGAGTCGGCGATTTGATTGTCGGCGGGCCCGGCACCAAGACCGGGGTCGCGCACGACACTGAGCAGCGGGCGATCCGGCATGCGGGTCACCGAAGCGGCGGCGCCAGCTCGTAGCGGTCCTCAGCGGTGACCGCACGATAGGCCCAGGACGCAGCGAAGGGGAAAGCCAGATCGTGATCGGTCAGCAGGCCCGCCGCCACGAGGTCCTCGAGCCGCTCCGGATAGCGTCCGCTCTCGGCGCGGGCGATGGCCAGCGCTGCCGAGAGCCGGTGCCGGGCGACGACGGCGAGCGCCTCCCGCCCGGCGTCCTCGGCGCGCACGCTGGCGGCGTCGAGGGCGACCACGCGGTTGGAGGCGCGCACGAGCCCGCCGACCAGCGCCGCGATCAAAAGGGACGTCAGCGCGCTGGCCAGCAGCTGGCTGAGGCTGGCGAGGACGACGGCGCGGGTCGAGGGCGGCGACAGCGCCGTGGTCGACGGCGTAGCCGCCGCGCCCGCGGGGGCGGCCACGATCTCGAGCACGCCGGCCTGCACGAGCGCGACGAGCGCCTTCGTCGCCTCGAACTCGCCCAGCAGGCTCCGCTCGGCGATCACCGCGACGGTGCGGCCCGGGGCGACGACGGTGAACACGTGGCGCTCGGCGGCGCCGAGCGGGCGCGCCGGCTGACCGCGCGAGCGGTCCGAGCGATCGAGCTCGAGGGGCCCGGTCGTGCTCGCGGCCATCGCCGGCAGCTCGCCGACGATGACGAACGACACCGACGACGATGGGATCACCTCCCGCAGCGCCGGCAGCTCGTCGACGCGCCGGAACCCCTCCATCAACAACGCGTCGGTGCGCAGCGGCTCATGCAGGATCTCGCCGGGGTGCACCGGCTGCGCGCTGAACGCGTAGGTCCCGGTCTTCCATTCCTGCAGCGCGCAGACGCTCTCGGTGGTGAGCAGCCGGGCGAACGAGGCGAGCGCCTCCCGCGTGACCGTCCCTTCGTCGACGAGCACGTTGGCCGCGCGGCGCATCGTGTGTTGCTGGACGTCCAGCGCTCTGGCCAGCTGCGCATGGGTCAACAGGCCGGCGCGCAGCAGGCCAGACGCGACGGGGTCGATGGCGCCCGCCTCGACGCGGTGGGCAGCGACGACGTTGCCTTCGACGAAGGCAACGCGCATCGCCGCCGACGGCCCCTTGACCAACAGCGCGCCGGTCTTTGCCTGCGACCCGATAAGCTGGAGGAGGTCGGCGACCCCGAAGTCGCCGAGGGTTCCCTGCAGGCTCATGAACGACCCCCGGCGGCGGCGGTCAGCCCGTTGCGCTCGTCGTCGGCCCGCTCGACGGCAGCGCGGATCACGCCGACCACGACGAACGCCAGCACGAGGGCCGGCATCGACGCGAGGACCCACGCGGGCCACGGTCCGAGGGGTGTCGACGCCGGCCACGCGCCGCCGAGCAGCAGGCTGGCCCCCCCAAGGACGACGGTAAGGACGACGAGCAGCGCGCCGCGGACGACGGCGCCGTGGAAGACATGCCCCGCGCCGGGCAGCAGCAGCGTCGCCACGAGCACCGTCGCCGCCCGCACGCGCCCGCGCCGCAGGATCGCGCGCTCCTGGCGTACCCGTGCGGTTGCATCGCTGCGCCCGCGCCGGGGCGAGAACGCCTGAAAGCAGGCGCTGCAGGTGTTTTCGGCGGCCTCGGGCGGGTCGACGCGCCGGCTCGCCGGTGCCCCACAGCGGACGCAGGCGCGCGCCCAGCGCACCCGCCGGCCGACGACGCCCATGACGAGCCAGACGACGACAACGCCGGCCAGCGCAGCAGCAAGCGGAGCGCCACGCAGGCGCATGCCCCACAGCGGACGGCCGAGCGCCAGCGCCACGGCGTCGCTCGTGGGCGTCGCCGGCACGAGCAGCGCGCGCAGCGCGCGGCGGGGGGGGAGCACCTCGACGAAGGCGCGGTTGTGGTGCACGACCTCGTCGGGATCGCGGAACGTCGCGCGACGCATCTTCGCCATTGCCGTGCCGCCGCGGCCGACCACCGCCCGCAGCGTCGCCTGTGCACTGTCGCTGCGGCCCGCCTGCTGGTGCATCACCGCCGCGTCGAACGCTGCGGCGGAGGCCACGGTAGCCTCGCGCCCCGCGCGCTGCGTGGCGAGGTTCAGCTCGGCGATGGCGACGTCGTCACGGCCGGCCGCGGCCAGCGCCACTCCGAAGCCACCGTGCGCCCACCCCGGCTCGGGCGTGCGCTGCACCAGCGCCCGCCAGCGATCGACGGATTCGTCGATGCGCCCCTCGCGAAGGGCCGCGGTGGCGAGGGCGGCCTCGGCGATCGGCGGCAGGACCTGGCCGCGGGCCGCGCGCGCGCGCAGCGCCGCGCGCGCGTCGTCGGCCTCGACGTCGTAGAGCGCGGCCGCGATCACCGCCGCGTCGCCGCCGGCGACGGCGATGGCGCGCGCGACCCCCTCGATGACCAGCGGCAGCGCCGCGACCGCGAGGGCAGTCAACACCACGAGCACACGGACGCGCCGAACCAGATAGGGGTAGGCCAGAGTCAGCCACCAGAGCGCGACGACGACGACGCCGGCGCCGAGGACGGCAGGCGCCGCGGCGACGACCGCCACCAGCGCGAGGCCTTGCAGGCGGTGGCTGCCGCGCGGCAGGGCGATCCACAGGTCGAAGCCGAGCAGACGCAGCGCCGGTACGGCGACCAGCAGCGTCCACACCGCCAGCAGCGCGAGCACCGCGCCCCCGAAGAGGCAGCCCAGACGCACGACGACGTCAGCGACGCGCACGGGCTCGCCCGCGATGCGCTGCAGGACGTCGACGAACGCGTCGGCGCCGCGGACCCCCTCAAGGCGGGCGCGTACGTACGCGACGCGGGCGGCGACCCCGACGTCGTCGGGAGCGGCTCGGCTCGCGAGGTCGACGACAGCGCGCGCGGCCTGGTCGTCGCCGGCCACGACCAGGGCGGCGGCCTCGCGGGCGAGGGCGGCGGCGATCGCGGGCGCCTGCGGGCCGCCCTCGAGTCCGTGGACCCCGGCCTCGACGAGCGCGCGCTCGAGCGTCGACAGGGTCCGCGTCGCCTCGGTGCGGTCGCCACGCGCGACGGCGGCGAAGTGGACATCGGCGGCGGCCCGCAGCTCGCGAGGGCTCCACGGGCGCACGGCGAAGTTGGACGCTCGTTGGTCGTCGCCGACCGCGTCGGGCGGGGAGACAGTCGGCGGGGGGACGGCGGGCGGAGCGGCGGGCGTGTCAGGCGAAGCGGAGGCGCTCGTCGGGCCCCCCGTGGACGCCGGCGAGCCCGCCGCGGGCGGGGGCGTTTTGTCGAGGGCCGGGCGACCGCGCGGGACGGCGGTTTTGCCGCCGGGCGCGGCGCCCACGTCGGGGGCATCGAGATCGATCTCGTCGGGCGCTGCCTGACCGCGGGCGACGCCGGGCGCGATGCAAGTCACCACCAGCGCGAAGACAACGACCGCCGCGGCGGGGGCGGTTGTGGACGCGACGTGCACACGAGGCCTCATCGCGAATCGGTTATCACGCGCTCTCCGGTTCGCGGGCGAGCGTCGAGCAATGAGACGCCGCCGGGGATGTCCGCACGGTCGTCCCGCCGGCCCGTCCGGGGCGTCCGGCGCCCCGGACGGGCCGACGGTGGCGCGACCTGGTAGCGTCGCGCCATGGGCGCAGACCATCGCCGCGTCGAGCCACGCCAGATCATCGGGACAGGCATGGCCAACGACCCCGAGCGCCTCGAGCAGATCGCGCAGGAAGCCGGTCGGCGGGAGCGCGCGTGGCGGTCCCCGCCTGCGGAGCGCTTCGGCGCCGTGCTCGCGCGCGCGCCGTCGCAGGGCGCCCTCGCTGACGACGAAGAGCCGCCTCCACGGCCGCCCGGCGACGTCTCCGGCGACGATGTCCCCGAAGCCGGCGCGGCGGATCGAGCCGGGCGCGGGGAGCCGGCGCGGCCCCCCGTCGTCGGGCAACGCCCACCGCTGCGGGCCACCGTGCGCGGCCCCGATCCTCGCGCGTGGGAGCTGCACGCCCAGCTGGATGCCCGCCCGGACGCCCGCCCGGCACCCGGGCTCGACGGCCACCACGACGCGCACTCCAACCACGCGCGCGGCCCCCACCCGGCGTCTCCGCCGAAGGCGCGGGCGATGCCGCGCGCGCGCTGACACTCGACAGGCTGCGGCCGCGTTGACCGCGCCTGCCGCGCGGGTTTCCCTGTCGGGGTTGCCCATGGGTCTGCGCATCGCCTTCTTCTGCATGGAGAGCGTCTTCTCGGTGGCGCCCCTCGAGGCGCTGCTGGCCGCCGGGCACGACGTCCGCCTCGTGGTCCGGCCGGTAGGACCTCTCTCGTCGCGGCGCGATCCGGTGCTGCGGCGCCACCGGGGCTTCGACCTCGCGATGCGGCGATTGCTCGGCTTGCACGACGACGCCGCGCGGGTGAACCCGCTCGCACTGGCCGCTGACCGCGACATCCCGGCGTGGCTCTGTGGTGATGCCTCTACGCCAGCGATGCAGGCCTTGCTGCGCAAGGAGCGCGTCGAGCTGATCGTCGTCGCGTTCTTCAACCAGCTGCTCCGCCCGGCGCTGCTGGCGTCGGTGCCCCTCGGCGCCGTCAACCTGCACCCGTCGCTGCTGCCGGCCTATCGCGGCCCGGCGCCGCTGTTCTGGATGTTCAAGGACGGGGTCGAGCAGGGTGGCCTGACGGTCCACCGCATCGCCCCCGGCGAGGACGACGGCGCCGTGCTGCGCCGGGTCCCGGTCCCGATCCCCCTCGGCGTGGCCGGCGAGGATCTGGTCGACAAGCTCGCCGCCGTCGCCCGCGCCGCGGTGGGTGACGGCGTCGACGATGTCGCGCGTGGCGTGGCAGGCGTACCGCAGGAGCACACCGCAGCGACGCGGGCGCCACGCCCTGTCGCCGAAGACCTCGTCGTCGATGGCGCCCTGCCCGCGCGGCGCGTGTTCCACTTCGCGCGCGGCGTGGGGCGCTGGAACCAGCTCGTCGCCCACGCCGCGGGAGTCAGGCTGCGCGTCATCGATGCCATCGACGTCGATGACGCGCGCACGATCCCCGGCGAGCACGCGCTCGTCGGCGACGAGCTGCACCTCGGCTGTCGCGACGGGGTCGTACGGCTGAAGGTCCGTCCGCCGTGAACGTCGGGCTCACGACACCTGGGCGACGGCGCCGGCGTTGACGACGATCTTCTCGAACTGGCCGCGGCCGGCCGGCGGAACCAGCGTAAAGACCGGCTGCCCCGGCGCGTAGTCGTCGGTGTCGCCCTGCACCGACCGCTGGTCGCGGAACAGAACAGTGACCGACCGTCCGGCCCTGCCCTTGGGCGTGGCGTTCGGTTGCATGTGCACGAACACTGCCTTGATCTGGGCGATGGCGATCTCTTCCTGTGCGCCGGGGACCTCGAGCTTGAACCCGAGCTCTCCACGACGCAGGGCGCGGATGGTGCCCTGCTTCTTCTCGCCGTTCAGCATGTGGACGGTGACCTTGCGCCGCCCGACGAGCAGGCCTGGATCATCGGGCTCGTCGACCACATCGTTCTGGGGCTGCGGCAGGACCCGCTTGGTGTACAGCATCGAGAAGTCGTCGAGGAACGCGAGCCCCGGCGGCAGCGTCACGCTCGTCGCGCCCGCGGCGGGGCTGCTCGTCGCGTCGAGGGCGCGGCGCAGCTCGATCTCGCGTGGGTCGATGGGCTTCAGGTCGGCGGTCTCGGTCGCGTGCGCGATGCTCAGGCCCTCGCCGAAGTAGTCGCCGTAGTACTGCTCGTAGACGAGCTGGTCGGGCTCAGGCGGTGTGTAGCCAGCGCCGATCTCCCTCAGCTGCTGCTCGACCCTATCGGGCTCGGTGACGCGCTCTCGCTTCTTGTTGGCCTTGACCGCCGCGTCGGCCCGCGCCTCGGCTTCTTCGACCTCGGCGGCGCTGGCCTGCGCCTTGCGGTTGGCCCACGGGTCGACCTTCGCCACCGCGTCCGAGTTCATCGCCGCGTCGATCAGCGCCGAGGCTGACCCGCCGATGGCGTACGCGTCCTTCTTCTGGACGAACTTCGGCGGCTCGGGCGCCGGCGCAGCGGGCGGCGGCGCAGCGGGCGCCGGCGCAGCGGCCACCGGCGGCGCGGTCACCGGCGCAGCGGCCACCGGCGGCGCGGTCACCGGCGCAGCGGCCACCGGCGGCGCAGTCACCGGCGGCGCGGTCACCGGCGGCGCGGTCACCGGCGGCGCGGTCGCCGGCCGCGCGGTCACCGGCGGCGCGGTCACCGGCGGCGCGGACACCGGTGGCTGCGGTGCGACCGGCGCCGCCGCGGGGCTCGGGCGCGCGGGCGCCGCGGCAGCGTCGTCGTCGCCGCCGGCACCTTCGAGCTGCGCCTTCAAGAACGTCTTCAGTTCCTTTCGACGGGCCTCCTCGTCGGGGCTCAGCGTCTCACCCGCCTTCTTGCGGGCGTTCAGCGTCTTCAACTCGCGCACCAGGCCCATCAACTGCGCAGACATCGTCGTTCCTCGTCGGCGAAAGCTCGGGAGTCCGACGCTACCGCATCCATCTCCTGACGGTCGGGATCGCCTGCCCCCTGCCGCTGTCCGCGCTCCCATGCCAGACGGAACGTCGTGATGCCTCCCGTCCGTGCTGCCTTCGCCGCCGTCGGCTCTTCCTGCATCCGTCCCGCCTGTGTCGTTCCCGGCGCCGTCGCGACTCCGTCTCTGCGCCGACCGGTCCGCTCGTGACCGTCGGCGTCGACCCCGCGTTTGGTCCGTGGTGGCCGCTGTCCGACGAGGCCGTCCGCCGCGAGGCTCCCGACGCCCCGGGAGCCGTGCAGCTGCGGCGGGCCGACGGCAAGCCCGTCGTCTACCCGCGGGGGCGCAGCGCGATGGTCTTCTATCTCTACGCCGCGCGGTCGACGCGTGAAGCGCTGCTGCGCCTGTTTCGCGACGAGCTGCTCGAGCCCGGCGCGCGCGGCGAGGGACCGCTGGTGTTCCGCGTGCGTGCCGGTGGCGACGACGCACGTGCCTCGATCGAGCAGCTGTTCGGATCCTTCGTCGCAGAGTTCGGCCGCGCGCCGATCCTGCATCCCGACGACGACGACGACGAGTGACGCACGTCCTGGCCGGCACGCGCCAGCGGTGACCCGACGCCCGCGACGACCACGGGCACGTCGGCGACCGCCGGTCAGGCCCCCATGCCGAGGCGGTCGAGGTGCATCGCGTGGTAGGCGCGCACCTTCTTCATCGGTTCGCTGGGGTCGACGCCGAGGCAGGCCATGTTGTCGGCGTTCTCTTCGAAGATGGCCATCATCTCGTCGGACAGCTCGCCGACGGTGTCTTCCACGTAGGCGCGGCGCTCGGGCTGGTTCTCCAGCAGCATGCGCAGGCGCATCAGGCCGAAGCCAACGTGCCGCCTTTCGTCGAGCAGCACGGTCTTCAGGATCTCGGCGGTGCCCGGGTCGACGTCGGCGAGCAGCGCAGCGTTGAACTCGAAGAAGCCCAGGGCGAGCCCTTCGAGAGCGAGGTTCTGGCCGATCACGCCGCCGACGAAGTCGCGTGTATCGACGACGCGGGCGCGCATGTGCGCGTGAAAGGCGAACATGCGCGGGTTCACGTACCGGCGCATGGCGCCCTCGGTGTCGTCGTGACCGAGGCTCTTGAGCCGGTGGGTGAAGACTTCGACGTGGCGCGCCTCGTCGATGACCTGCGTGGCCAGGAACATCCTCGCGTTGTCGTCGGGCGCGAAGGCGCACAGCGCCGCCGAGCACTCGAACGCGATGCGCTCGCCGGCCAAGCCGCCGGCGACGGCGCCGACGAGGGCGTGGTACGTGGTCGACGGGTAGCCGCGCAGCTGCTCCTTCGTCAGCGGCGGTGTCTGGTACCCGAAGGTCGTGCCGTCGAGGTACGTGCCGCTGCGTTCACGCCAGAACTGCACCTCGTACAGCTTGTGGGGCCGCAGCTCGGCGGGCGTCGGGGCGTAGCCCAACAGCTCTTCGGGGGGCGCCGACAGCGATGCATGGTTCAGGCGCGGGCGCGACTCGAGGGACGTCATCGGACCTCCGACAGGCGGAACGTGCGGGTGGCTTCGTGGGCGACGAAAGCGAGCGATGCGCCCAGCGCGGCGCGGTCGAGCGGCGCGGGGCCGCGGGCGGCGATGCGCCACTGCAGCAGCCCGCCCTCGACGATGGACAGGACCGTCGCGCCAAACAGGCGGCGGGCAGCGTCGGACGAAGCGGCCAACTCGGGTCGTTGCAGCAACACCGCGCGCGTACAGAGCGCCCGCGCCCGCTCCTGCACCTCGAAGACGACAGCGCCGATGGCTGGCTGCGTCGCCGCCTGCCCCCAGAAGTCGATCCACACCGACATCAGGCGCAGGGCCTCGTCGGCGTCGCCCGCGAAGTGCCAGCGAGCCAGCGCGCCGACGACGCGGTCGCCGCGGCCGCGCTGCTCCTCGCGGTCGACGAACGCCTGCATGCGCGCGACGTAGCCTTCACCGAGGCGCCGCATCAGCGCCTCCACGACCTCGTCTTTGCTATCGAAGTAATAGTGCAGCGCGCCCCGGGCGACGCCCGCCGCCTCGGCGATCTCCGAGACCGACGCCCCCACGCCGCCCGACGACGACATCACCGCGAACAGCGCGTCGAGGATACGCGCGCGGTTCTTTTCCCGCGGACGTCCGGCGGGGGCTTCGGGGGGCGCTGGCACGGCCGCGGTGGTCATCAGGCTCCGGATTGGACGATCGTCCAAAATCTATCGACCGCGACGGATCGGGGCCAAGCGATCAACGCGTGCCCCCATCGGCCATCAGGATGATGGGAGCACGACCCACATTAAGCAGTTCACTACATAAGCTTATCCGCAACCTGCTCCAGGGCCTGGGCGGGGGGAGGCGGCGGGAATCGCGCGCGGCGGCGTCGAGTCGGCGTGCCGCCGGACGCATCACTCGGCATACGGCTCGGCGGGCGGCGGAGCGGACGACCCGCGTCGTCCGCAGGCGATCAGGAAGCAGCGCCCCCGAGGAGCGGCTTCACGGCGTGGAAGTACCCAAGCACCCACGGCGCGACGAAGAACAGCGCGTCGATGCGATCGAGGACGCCGCCGTGGCCGGGGATGAGGTTCCCCGAGTCCTTCACGTCGTAGGCGCGCTTCCAGAGGCTTTCGACGAGGTCGCCCATCGGGCCGAGGAAGGACGCCCCCACCGACACGAACAGGATGTCGACGGCGCCGACGTGGGTGAACGTCAGCGGGAACAGCAGCTTGCCGGCGAACAGGAACGCGGGCGTGCCGACGAAGCCCCCGGCGAAGCCCTCCCAGGTCTTCTTGGGGCTGATGGGCCCGGCCATCTTGTGCCGGCCGAAGAACCGTCCCGAGAAGTAGGCGCAGGTGTCGTTGGCCCAGGTCGCGACGAAGGCGACGAGGATCAGGCTGCCCTGCGCGGTGCCCGTGAACGCGTCACCCATGTCGCGCAGGCGGGCGACCGCGAACACACCGAGGGCGACGTAGACGATGCCGAAGACCGTCAGGCCCAGCTGACGGAAGGTCGCGCCGAGGTCGTCGGCGCGCGGGCGCAGCACGGCGTTGGCGCCGAAGACCAGCACCGACGCCTGCACCGCCAGCAGCGCGACGATGGCGTCGTTGCTGACGAGCGCGGCGACGGTGGCGCCGCCGCCGACCGCCACAAGCAGCGCTCGCGCCAGCGGGTCGTCGCGCAGCACGACCCGGCCGAATTCGTACAGACCACCCAGCGCGGCGACGAGCACCATGCCCCGCACCCACCAGCCGCCGAGCACGCACGCCATGATCACGAGCGGCAACAGCACCGCCGCCGACAGCAGGCGCAGCGCGAGGTTGTTCACGGCTTCCCCGTCGTCGACGCCGAGTTCAGCTGGGCCCCGGTCTTGCCGAACCGTCGCTGGCGCTTGCCATACGCAAGGAACGCCGCGTCGAGCTCGCCGCGCCCGAAGTCGGGCCAGGCGACGTCGGTGAACCACAGCTCGGCGTACGCCATCTGCCACAACAGGAAGTTCGAGATGCGCTGCTCACCGCTGGTGCGGATCACCAGATCAGGGTCGGGGATGCCCGCCGTCTGTAGCCGCGAAGAGAGCAACGCCGGGTCGATGGCGTCGACGTCAAGGCGACCGGTCTTCACGTCGCGCGCGAGGGACTGCACCGCCGCCACCAGCTCGTCGCGCGACCCGTAGCTGAGCGCGAGCGTCAGCTGCATACCCGTCTCGTTCGCCGTCGCCTGCTTCGTGATCTCGAGACCGGTGCGCACGACCAGCGGGAGCCGCTCGATGTCGCCGATGGTCGCCAGCCGGACGCCGTTCTTCTTCAGCGTCGGCAGCTCGTCCCGCAGGTAGACGCGCAACAAATCCATCAGGCCGTCGACCTCGTCGGGCGGCCGTGACCAGTTCTCGGTCGAGAACGAATAGAGCGTCAGGAATTTCAAGCCGCGCTCGCGACACGCCGTCGTGATCTCGCGGACGGTCACCGCCCCCTGCTTGTGTCCCTCGAGGCGCGACAGCCCGCGCTCCTCGGCCCAACGCCCGTTGCCGTCCATGATGATGGCGACGTGGGTCGGGACACCGGTCTTTGCGGACACGCGGCGCCGATCGCGGATTCGCGCTCCGTCGTCAACGGCGTCGCGTCGGTCGTCGACGACGGCCACGAGGGCTGCGACGACATCACCGCCGTCGACGACGCCGCGCGCCCCACAGCAGCACCAGTGACGCCCCCAGCGCCGTCGACGACGCCGGCGCGGCGGCGCAGCCGAAGCCGTACGCGGGCGGCGGCGGGACATCACCACCACCACCGCCGCCGCCGTCGCCGTCGTCGACATTGGGGTCGCGGCCCGCGCGCAGCTCATCGACGTCGCCGGTGCCGTCACCGTCGCTGTCGGTGGCCGCCGCTTCGAGCGCGTCGAGCGCCCCTGTCAACAGCGCCGTCTGGCCGAAGCCGGTGAGCCCCTCGTCCTTCATCGCCAGACCGAACGGCGTGACGACCGTATCGCCGCCGCCCGGCGACTGGTGGCACAGGGTGCACGCCGGCGCCGCCGGGGCGTCGAGGTGGCTTTGCAGGTCGCCAGGGTAGTTGCTGCTGGCGAGCGCAGCGGGCGCGAGCAGCAGGAGCAGCGGAAGCGCACGACGAAGCATGGGAGTCTCAGAGGTAGAGGTGAACTTGCAGCAAGGAGGTGAACGTAGCCGGCGTAGACGCGCCCTTCAGCGACTCCTGCCGGACGTAGTTGTCGAGCCGCAGCTCGGTGTGCACGAGCGGGTACCACGACGCCGACAGCCAGCCGCCGACGGCGGGCCCGGCCTCGGTGCCATCGCCACGGTACAGCGTCTCGACGGCGGGCTGGATGTGCACGCCCTGCACCGGCTGCAGGTCTACCTGCAGCCAGCCTACGCCGCCGGTGGACAGCGCGCCGTCGAGGCTCGCCACCAGCGCGTCGACCTCACCGAGGATGGCCACGCCGTCGACGGGAGACCAGCGCGCCGAAAGGCCGTTTTCGGTACGCAGCGCCGAGGGCTTGCCGGTGGCGAGGTCGCGGCCGGCGACCGTGAGCTTGCTCGATGCGGCGATCGCGAGCTTCTCCTGCGGCGCCCACTCGAACAGCCCGGCGTAGCCGCGCTCGCGGTACTCGCCGGGGCGCAGCTGGTAGTTGCCGGCAATCCCCATCACCTCGGTGCGAAACAGGTCGTTCTGCCAGGCGACGGCCACGCCGTGCTGCTGCCCGACGTTGACGTCGGAGCGCGTGGCGCTGCGCACCCACGAGACGTGCTCGTAGTTGCGCAGGCCGAACGGCAGCGGCAGCCGGCCGGCGCGGACGACCAGCGCATCGTCGAGGAACTTCATCCCCACCCAGTGCTCGCGCGACACCAGCGCGTGCTGCTCGTCGCCAAGCAGCAGCACCGCCGCCGGCCCCACCAGCGCCTTCGCGCGACCGGCGAGGCCATAGCCGACGGCGACGTGGGCGACGAACGACTCGACGTTCACGGTGGCGTACACGTCGGTGGCCATCAGCAGCGGGATGGCCCGCGCGGCGCTGGGTTCATCGACCTTGCCCACGACCATCCCGCCGCCGCGCAGGTTCCCCGAGACGTTCAGCCACCCAGGCTGCGGCAGCCCGAACAGAGCCGCCGACAGCGGCGACGGCTCGCCGTTCTCAAGCTCTTTGGGGTCGGCGTGCCAGCGCACCGCCTGGTCCTGCAGCGCGGCGCCGTACTGCGTGAGCTGCCCCGAGCCGCTCGGATCGACGTGACAGGCCGCGCACTTGGCATAGCCGTGGTTGATGAGCCATGGGTACGCCGACGCGTCGACGCCAGCGAGGGCGACGACGGCGATGGTGGTGCCGACAAGCAGGGACGAGGCGCGCATCGGGGCTCCGCAAGGGCTGCGCCCGCCGTCGTCGCCGGGCGCGGATCGGGGAGAAGCAGGGCAGCGACCCGCGCGCGGGTCAGGGCGCAGGCGCGGCGGGCGGTGCAGGCGGGGCGGGCGGTGCAGGCGCGACGGGCGGCGGCGGGTCGCGCTTCACCTGGAACTTCGCGCTCACCGCCGTCTCGGGCTTCACAGTCACGCCCAGGTAGCTCGGTACCTGAACGCCGAAGTCGTTGAAGTTGATGTCGAAGTTGCCCTCGACGTCGCAGACGCCGGCGGCGTCGCACCGGCCCTTGTAAGAAAGCTTCACGTCCTTCTTGACGCCGTGGAGCGTGAACGCACCGGTGGCGTCGCCCTCAGCCGCGGCCCCGTCGGCGGGGATCTTGAGCGCGGCCTTGGCTACCTCGAGCACGACCACGGGGAACTTGTCGGCCTCAAGGTACTTTTCCTTCATGTGCTTGTTGCGCAGCGACATGCCGGTATCGAGGTTCTGCAGCGCGACGATCAGGCGCACGTTGTCGCCGGTGTCCTTGACGACGAGGTCGGGCGTCGTGCCCTCGAACGCGCCGCCGGGCTTCATGATCGCCTTGAAGGTCACCTTCGCCGGCGTGGTCGTTCGCGTGAACGCCGCGCCGCCACCAGCAGCGAGCAGGAAAACAACTGAGGCAACGAGCACTTGGCGGGTCATGGGGGCTCCTTCATGCGGGAACCAGCGTGAGGCGTCCGGCGCGTGTCGGATGACCCAGGCAAGACCGCGCTTGCAGCATGCCCCACGTCATACCCCGAAGAACAGCCCTCATGAACCTGCACCGGCG
>Ga0194129_10002975_pt1 | contig 24278 bp, 23 predicted proteins | sample TA2KigCa35mmetaG_FD_150862 | JGI IMG/M metagenome (GOLD analysis project Ga0194129, IMG submission 150862) | Freshwater microbial communities from Lake Tanganyika, Tanzania - TA2015038 Kigoma Deep Cast 35m | ecosystem: Environmental > Aquatic > Freshwater > Lake | place: Tanzania: Lake...
CAGGCTCTTGAACTGGTGCTGGTGCTGGTGCTGGTGCTGGTGCTACAACAACAGGCTCTACAACAGGCTTCGGTGGAGGAGGTAATTCAAACTCATTTTCGTCATCACTATCATCAACAATCGTGCAAGTATTTGCGCCGTCATGACGTTCAATTTCAGTTTCAGGTTGAGCTTCAAGTGCTTGCTTTTCAGATGGCTTTACATTTAAGAAACAACAATCGTCTGAAATTGCTGATAACTTAGGCTTTCTTACGATGATTTGCTTTAAGTTCCATGTAATCGAGACCTTTGCAGGGCTACCAACAAACCATAAACCGGCGCATTGAATTAAGCAAATAACTTGAATTGGCGCCTTTCCTGAATTCCTCAAGAAATCGAGTGGTGAAACCTCTGGTGCTGTCTTACCCTTAACATATAATTGATTATATTCTTCGTCAAAAACCGACGTTTGCCATACACCCTTCCAACAAGGTAGCTTAACCGATAATGATGGTGCCTTCGAATAATCGCGCTCTTCACTATCCTTACTGATCTTGGGATACTTAAGCATTGGACTAATCTTCTCATCCATAACATCCATGCTCGTAATTTGCTTACCAAACCAATCCTTTGAATAAGTCATCGCATCTTCCTTAATCTTATGCTCAAGCTTCTTCATGTTTGCCAAAAACGCATCCGTATCGGCATTTGCATAATCACCTGTAGGAAATTGTAATGTCATAGTATACTTACCTGTAGGGTTCTTTACAATCGTCGCACCTTCCTTCTTCGATTCCATAACTTCTTGAGCACCCCAAGATGGCATTAATGGAACAGAAATAGTGAGCGATTCACGTGCCAATTTATTATATAAATTAACTACTTTGCCACCGGCCGGATTAGGCTTGGGTGCGCTATAAGAGAATAAAGTAGTATCAATATTAGTACCGTCGATAATTGCGTTAGAGTTAGCCATTCTGTCTGTATGATTTATATTACATGGATTATCTTTAAATCAATTTTTTTTTATATTATAAATGAAAAATAAAATCTAAACGAATAAGTATCTTACGCTACATCGTAAGCATTTTAATTTTATTTATAATATATTATAAAAATCGATTAAAAAGAAAAATATAAATATAATATATAAATAAAATAATGGATAATAATAAGCAGTATTTTAAAAGTATCGATGAATCAAACGATTATATGAGTATAATATTTAAAAAATGTGAAGAAAATATTGTTAAGCCTATTTCTCTCATTAAAATAAAAGATGAAGAAATAAAAATCCCAACATTAAATAACTATCATGACTTATATAAGTATAATTATAATATTTCACAATTAAAAACTATCTGTAAGCATTATAAATTGAAATTATCCGGAAATAAAAGCGAATTAGTAATGAGAATTTATTCATATTTTCATTTTTCTTTTTACGCAATTAAAATACAAAAGATTTTTCGTGGTTACTTCGTTAAAAAATACAATTCTTTACATGGTCCAGCGTCACATAACAGAAAATTATGCACAAATGAGGCGGATTTTGTAACAATGGAACCTTTAGAAGAAATAGATTTTCATCATTTTATTAGTTATAAGGATATTGATGGCTTCATTTATGGTTTTGATTTGTCATCTCTCTTTAATTTATTTAACAAAATGAATCAAGATTTTAAATCACATAAAGCTCCCGAAAATCCATATAATAGAAACAAATTTTCTGACGATTTTGTATTAAGTGTTAAGAAATTAATAAAATATAGTAGAATGTTAAAAATAAAATTAAATCTTGTTTATGAAGATGACACGAAAAATGTATCTGGCGAAAAGGCGATTGAATTGAGAGCATTAAAATTATTTCAGACTATTGATTCTTTAGGAAATTATTCAGATTATCATTGGTTTCTCTCTTTAAATAAACAGCTATTAATTAAATTCATAAAAGAATTATCAGATATATGGAATTATAGGGCTCAACTAAGTGCTTTAACGAAGGTTTCAATTTGTCCTCCAAGGGGTGACCCATTTACAAACTTAAGTATTCAATATATTTATACTGAAAATAACATACAAAATATACAAAAGGTAATCTTAGAAGTTTTAGAAAAGTTGGTTAATTCGGGAACAGATAAAGATAATAAATCTTTAGGAGCTTGTTATGTTTTAGGTGCATTAACATTGGTTAATCACGAAGCATCAACAGCATTACCTTGGTTATTTTATTCTTTTAATCATGAATAGAGAGAAAATAAAAAGAAAATAAAACCAAAGAATAAAAAGAATCAAAATCTCTTTTGAAAAATTATATAAAAAATAATTAAAAAAAAATATTTTTTATAAAAACGATAAAAAATAAGGAAAATGCTATATTTTTACAATTTTTTATCTTATAATTAGAAAACTTTTCAAAATATTTAGGAATAATTATAATTTCTGCTATTTTCAATTACTTAAAACCATATTATCATAATGATATATATTATTTGCGTAAAAACACTTAAAAAGTAATTATTATTGTATAGTATAATAAGATGGCAAAGAAAACCTCTAAGACTACTGAGACTGAACAAGTCACCGCTACCGCTACTACTACTCCTGTCAATACTCCTGCTCCAGTTGAAGCTTCCGCAAAGAAGCCCAAGACTCCCAAGGCCCCTAAGGCTGAGGCTGCCCCTGCCCCTGCTCCCGCTCCTGTTGCGCCTACCCCAGTTCCCGAATCCGTTTCCGCTCCTGAGACTACTGAAGCTCAAAGCGACGAAGCTCACCTTGCTGAGAAGTCAGTTGAGTTTGTTGCTAAGCTCCAACAATTAAGTGTTCTTATTGCTTCCTTAAAGGCTGAATACAAGACCCTTGAGAAGCAATGGACTCGCGACTTAAAGACTGCTCAAAAGCAATCTTCTAAGCGCAAGAGAAAGGCTGGTAACCGTGCCCCTTCTGGTTTTGTTAAGCCTACCAAGATTTCTGACGAGTTAGCAGTCTTCTTAGGCAGAGACAAGGGAACCGAAATGGCTCGCACTGAAGTCACCCGTGATATCAACAAGTATATTCGCACCCATAACCTCCAAGACAAGGAAAATGGTCGTAAGATCAACCCTGATTCTAAGCTCGCTACTTTATTGAAGCTTAAGAAGAATGATGAGCTCACCTATTTTAACCTCCAAAGATACATGAGTCCTCATTTTGCCAAGGCTTCTAAGGACGTTGTTTCTACCGCTTAAAAAGTTTAAAAAAATAAAATTTTTAAAAATAAAATTTAAAAAAAATAAATCTAAGACAAGAACAAAAATAAAAACAAAAATAAAAATTATATAGTCTACAAAAAATAGACTAAATAATTTAATAATAACCAAAAATATAAAATACTTATCGCAAACGTTATTTAAGCCATATTACAAAGTTAAAACAAAAAGCCGTAATGCATAAAACTACAATAGTTAGAATTAAAGCCATATTATATTATATTATATCATTCGCGTAAATATTTTTAAATTGTTATTGGTAAAATCATAATAATTCACTAAATACAACCATAATATTACAATACTTATTTTATTGTTATTAATTATAATATAATAATAAAATATATAATGTCAAAAGAATTTTCAGTCTATAAACAAAACCTAATTAACAACGTAACAAAAAAATATAATAACCAAGTAACAATATTAACTCAAAACTATAATAAATCATACAAATCTATATTAAATTCATTTGTTAGATTAAACGTCAAAAAGCAACAATTAAATGCTTTAACGGCACAATACAACGTAAAATTACAAGCTTTAAAAAACGGATTAAATGCAACAATAAATCAAATTAATGCGTTAAAATTGCCGACAATTCAAATAACAAGTAACAAAAGTGGTTTAATGATCGGATTAAATTATATTGGTACTGAAAATGAACTATATGGTTGTATTAATGATGCTACAAATATGTGTCAATTCGTTAAAAATATTGGCTTTAATAACGTTTTATTATTAACTGATAATACACCCGTTAAACCCACTAAAAATAATATTATTAATCAATTAACTTCTTTGCTAAAAAATACTAAATCCGGTGACTTTGTAATAATGACATATAGCGGTCATGGTTCATATCAACGCGATACAAACAGAGACGAAGTAACTGGATACGATCAAATGATTGTTCCTCTTGACCTCAATTGCATAGTTGATGATGAATTAAAAAAAATAATCGACAATAATCTCGCTAATGGAGCAACATTTATGGCTATTTTTGACAGCTGTTTTAGTCAATCTGTTTTAGACTTAAAATATCAGTATTATGATAGCTTATATAATAATAATTATTCTGAAAATAATGCGGAAACAGAAACCAAAGGAAATGTTATATGTATTAGTGGCTGTTCCGATATTCAGACGAGTGCTGACGCATTAATAAACGGAATAAACCAAGGTGCTTTAACGTGGGCATTTTTACAGACACATAAAAAAAATATTACGTGGCGTAATTTAATACTAGGAATGAGACAAATTTTATCTGATAATCAATTTACACAAATACCTCAATTATCTTCAGGTAAATTTTTAGATATTGATTCAGTTACACCTTTTTGAAAAAACTTCAAAATTTTCAATACTATCTTCATCAGAGCTATAATTTATCATTTCTGACTCAAGTTTTTCTCTCGTAATATGTTTTTGATAAAACAAAATATTGTCTATAGTTAACTTATCTTCATCTGAAATTTGATATTTTGGGTTTAAAATATATCGGACTATAAATGTTACGTCTAGCTTTTGGGTTTTAATTACGTCAATAAATTTAATGGAATATATATTTTCTTTGAGAGTTTTTCTGTCGTATCTTCTACCGTATAAGTCAAGCATTTATCTATAATAAAATAATAAAAAATATTTATTATTATTATTATTATTATTATTATTATTATTATTATTATTATTATTATTATTATTATTATTATTATTATTATTATTATTATTATTATTATTATTATTATTATTATTATTATTATTATTATTATTATTATTATTATTATTATTATTATTATGGAAATATAAAACCATCATTTTTTAATATTTTTCTTACATTACTTTGATTAATAGGTCCATTCATTATTTTAATATGTTTAATAATTTTCATAGTTTTCTTATCATCTTTTAATATAAATAGTTCATTTATTTTTTTTAATACTTCTTTATCCAATGAAAATTCTTTATCATTTGCTAACCAGTCGTAAAATGTATCTTGTGATTTTGACTTTTTATATTTTTTAAAATGTTTCATCATAACGAAAATATTTTTATTGTCGCTTACGTCGATATTATAATCTGTGCCAGAAATAACACATATTTCTCTCAGTTCGTCTTGTGTTAATTTAAGTTCAGCAAGTATTCCTTTTAAATCATATACAACTACAGTGTGATTTATAAGACTTAAATAACGTAGCACCCTTGGACATCCATAAGCAAACATATCTGTATCATCACTAAGACATCCCCATACTTTACCAGTTATAGTTAATAAAGCACAAAACCCGTCAGCTTCTTCTGGTGCTTCATAATAAGTAACACCATAAGCTTGTATAAGCTCTTTAACTGTTTGTTTTTGCTCTTTTGAAATTGAAACAAACCTTTTTTTGAGTAGATCCATTGCATTTAATAATTCTTGTTTTTCATTATTATCCAATTGTTCGCTATCACTATCTAATTTTTTTTTAAGTTTTAAAAATTCACTTTTGGCTTCTTTTTTATCTTGTTTGCGTTTAGCGATAATTTCTTTTTTTTCGTCTGGTCTACCTTCACCATCAAAGACAAAAATCGGCACAATATCATAATATCTAAATATAGATAACATCAAATAAATATTTTCAATTAAAGCATCTTCCGTAGCGTATTTGTATAAATATATACTTGTATCAATAGCTATTTTTTTGCCAGATAATTCTGACAAAGGTGTCAGTTTAATTGAATCTTTTACTTCATTTTTAAAGTATGTGTTAAGTAACTTAATTCCCATATATTATTATGATATACATTTATATATATAAATAAATATCAATTTTATTTTATTATTATGATATAATATAAAATAAAACAATTATGAGTGTGATTGAAATAAATAATAATTCTACAGACGAGGAATTTGAAGATTTTTATAATTTATACCTTAAAAGCTATAAGGATTTATGTATATGGGAAAATAAAAACAGCATTTATGGAACAGAAAATTTTTTAATAATTAATTTAGATGATTACATAAGTAATACAGAAGATTTAAGTGCGTTTAAAGAATATATAAAGTTCATTACTGGACAATTAAGCAAAACAATATATTATACGCATAATAATAGCGTAATAACATCGTTTTCAATTATAGAAATTGAACCGTTATATAGTTGTTACGTAACAATTAAAGTTTTATGCGGAAATGTAAAAACAAAAAATACCAATATCAATAAAAAAAGTCAAGGAAAATACATGCTAGATTTTATTTTCAATAAATATAATAACTATGTCATATTAATTGAACCTGCCACACCACAATTGATAACATATTATACAAAATATAAAAGACCAAGTTTTCCGATTTCAAATGAAACAATGGGATTTTTAGTTTACGGAAATTTAAAATTGTTAAATGAAGTTTGTTTTGCATTAATTTTTCGGTCAATTAAAAATATATACTATTTAATGAAAAAATTAGGATATAAAAATTTAACGGATGTTTACGAAAATACTCATGACGTAAATACTCTGAAAAAAAAATTTAATGAACGATTTAACCATATGAAATTAAACACAACTCATTTCGATAGAGAAACATTGAGAGAAATAACAAATAAAATAAACGATATTGAATACTATGACATAAATGAGATTTTAATTGAGTCAGAATTTTACGATGAAGGAGAATTTTACGATATGATGTCAATGCTATCACTTACGGGAGGAAAAATAAGACGTAAAAGCTGTAACAAACGTAATAATAAGAAAAAACGCACAAATAAGAAAGGTCGTACAAATAAGAAAAGACGTACAAATATAAAAAGTCGCACAAATAAGAAATACACATAATTCATTCTCTTTCATACATACTGACGCAAAAACGCCATATATAATTTAACGAACCCTCTAACCCAACTCGCAAATACTCATTCTCATATTAGTCATCAAATACTTAAAACTCTTATTAGACTTTTTATTGTTAGATTTCTCTCTAATTATATTATTGTATAAACTATCCATATAACTAATGGATCTTAACATATCTCTTGTTTTATAGTTTTGTTCAATAAATCTACAAAATTCAATTTGATTTGCTATTGTTTTATTAAATTGTAAGAGAGAAAAATTATGGGTTTTACACCACATTAAAAAGCCATTAAAATTATTCATTAATATACATTTTATTACATAATAAGACAAAACGTTTGAATTTTCTTTATACATATTTTCTCTCAATAATTTGCTTTTGTTATTATTGAGATATAAGTCACTATATTTAAGACCCATAAAATTAAGAGTTTTAACAAGCTGAAAACAACTATATGTTCTCTCAAAATTAATATATAAGTCAACATAAGAGAGAAACTCTCCTATATTTTTTTTATTTTTAATTGAATAGAAACTACAAAAACATGCATTAATTATTTCAGCCCAAAATTCCGTGTAAGCTTCATATAAATTTACCTCTGATTTTACGGGGAATAATTTTAAAATATATTTTGTGCTTTCATTTATGTTCATATCTGAAAAATCAAGACCGAAATTATGAAATGTTTCGTGTATAAATACCTTAAACCATTCTTCTTTTCTAAAAATAACTATTTCTGAATCTTTTGGACATGATGTCGTAAAAGCGGTATTTACATTATGCTCGTCTAATATAGTAACATTCGTTTGTGGCAATTCTTTTGTTAATGATGTAAAATATAAATAAACCGATAACGTTTTAGCGCATCTATTTGATGAATAAATACTTAACATACATATCCATAGTGCTATAGCCTTAACGTATTTATTATAAGTGGTTATCGCAAAGTTACTTGTTTCTTCAACTATAAAAAATAGTTTTATATCTCTATTGAAGAGAGAAAAAGTATAACAAATTTCATATACAGAATTTTCATCAATATGTTTTCTTATTCTCTCTGGAAAGCTATTAACATTAAACATTTTAGGCTTAGTTATTTGTCCGATGTTCGTTATTTGTTTGGTTATTATTTTGTTTGTCAGATTCATTTTAGAGAGAAAAATATAACCCTTTAACATATTTTCGTATAATTCTGTAATTATTTGTGCTGTTTCTTTTGTGAGTTTAATTTTATTTAAATTATTATCGTTGAAAAAATTTAAAAGAAGTTTACTTTCTTTTGCTAACTTCATATCTTATATATAAGTATATAATTTATAATTATATATTTTATATTTTATATACATGATATATTTAATATAAATATATTATATATTATGGTTTTTAACAGTCCAGAAAGTAACATTAATAACTGTATAAATATAACAAATAAACAGTCTTTTGATAATTTATGTTATGCAACAAAATACATTCCAATGACGAAAATTATTGAATACATTAGAGATGGATATACAGATTTTTTAGATGTTCAAAAAGAATATGACGCTAAAGGTGATCCGATTTTGTCTCTAAATAATTTTTTTGAGATTGGTGATAAATTTAAATATGGACAAAATATTTTTGAATACAATGGTGACATTAGTAGTAACGGCAAATATTCTCTTGACAAATTAATTGCATATACATTTTATTTGAAAATGAAGTATATTTTTGAGGGAAATAAAGATACCGAAACCTTTTTAAAAAATATTAAGGATCAAATAGGTAAAGACGTAAGGAGAGACAATAGAACTATTAATGGTGAACCGTATGATGCCGAATTTTTTAATGAAGAGAATAATGGTGAATTAAAATATAATAATTATGAAGTTGCTGATATGTTTTATGAAACGTTAATTAAATCATATAATAATAACGATAATGGTGAAAATACAATAGATTTCAATAATATTAATAAATTCGCATTATTGTCTTGTCAAAATATCTATAATTCAGTGTCAGATATGATAATAATTGAAATAAATAATATTGTAAAGCCCGAATCAAGCTCTGTTACGGGCGTAAAAAAATCTGCTGAAATAACAATTAGTAATAATTCGCAAACAATGTCATTTAATTTTAAATCATTACTAATAATTTCACAAGGAGGTTTAATTGATCTAGAATATCCGTGTGGCGAATTATCGTTTAAATTTGTTGTTGATATTTTAAATAATACATATGAATTTAAAGATTTTAATATAAATTATGACCTTAGTAAGTGTGGACCCAAAAATAACTTAACAACAAATAACGAAGGTAATGCGGTTCAACCGCAACAGACAAAAAAAGGGTTAAAACTTAAGTACGCTGTTCCTGCCGCGTTAGGTGTAGCCGGCATTGTTGCTACTCCGTTTGTATTGCCGTTTGTGTTAGGAGGCAAAACTAAGAATAAGAACAAAAATAATAAAACGAAAAGAAACAAAAGAGAGAAAACACGAAAACATAAATCTAAAAAAAATAAAATTACGAAAAAACGTAAACACAGAAAAAATTCTAAGAAAAACTAATTATTATGTAGGTTATTATTATCTATAATAATAATAACAATAATAATAATAATAATATTAATATCAATAATAATATCAATAATAATAACAATAATAATAATATTAACAATTATTATGGATAGATCAATCATAATAGTTTTAGGTATCATTTTATTAATTTTAATTATATTAAATCATATGACCATTACAATTGATCAGCAACAAATATCATTGTGTTCTAATACGCAATATGGATGTTGTCCTGACGGCGTTAATTCAAAGATTAATTATTTAGGGACAAATTGTCCAGGATATAAGCCTGTTCCTATACCAGTGCCTCCAAAACCTATACCGGTTCCGCCAAAACCTATAGGGGGTTGCGCAGGAACGATATATGGATGTTGTCCAAATGGAATAACGCCAAAGATAAACCAACAAGGAACAAACTGCGTGTAAATAATTTTATTAGCACTTATTATCAAGAAGCAAAAACAACATCAGAGTTTTACGCCTTTTTTTATAATAAAAAAATTGATTTATTTAATTAAATATAAATATAAATTAAATAAATAGAGTAATTAAGACTATAAAATGTCAAACAACGCGAATAACAATACCGATACGATGAGTTATCGTTTAATTGAAGAAACAATGTTACATTCATTTAAAAAAATATTAATTAGAAAAGGTAAGACTTCTGATGAAATTAAAAATATATTACATGACCATAATGAAAATATTAAAGAGTGCATAATGTTTATGTATGATGAATTTGATTTAAATGATGAGTTGGATTCAATTGAAATATGTATTGAAGAAGAATGGACTTACAAATACACAAAACATTTTACAAAGCATTTTGATAAATTTAATAATAATTTATTAAATGAAACAAATAATAGATTGAAGCTTATGACTATGAAAACGATGACAATTGAAAAAATATATAATAAATTAACTAATATTATTATGGATTATCTTATTAATGACACTATTAGTTTAGATGGAACAGTCATTAATGGTATATCGAGACCATTAGCGTTTTCGTATATTATGTATAGAACAAATGATATTAAAGCATCTTGTAAAGAAATGTGTGAAATGTATAATTTGTACTTTTGGGTGTTTAATAATTTTGATTTAAATGATGAGGTATACAAAAAATATGCTACTCAATTTGTTGAAGAATTCGATAAGCAAACAACCGAAATATAGACAAAAATATAGCTAAACAAATAACAATAACATAATAACAATAACAAAATAACAATAACCGAATAACAATAACAAAATAACAATAACCGAATAACAATAATAGCCGAATAACAATAACAAAATAACAATAACCGAATAACAATAACCGAATAACAATAACCGAATAACTATTTCAAAATATTTTATTTCAAAAAAAATATTGTAATTTACACTTTTAAATATTTAATTTTATTTTTTTTTAAATAAAAAATTGAAACTATATTAAATACATATTATTATATTAATAATACAACAAAATGAGCTATAAGGTTATTCAATCAAGTGAAGGATTAGTATGTAACGATTTTGAAGATTTCAGTGAACACGAAGTATACAATTCCGAAACGTTTTTAAAAACAGGAGCACCAACAAAACCGATGTTTTTAACAGGAACACATTTATTATTAGATATGAATATCGATAACATTAAAAACTTATTCATCAATTTTGTACTTAATTATCCAAAATTATCTACAGATATTTATTGCGTTAAATTTTATAAATGGAATTTTAAATTAAGTGAACCCATAAGAGAGTCAAAAGAAGCTTTGAAATTATTACAGGAAAAAGGGATAAAATATATAAATTCTGGTGTTACATGTTTAGTTGAAATTAGATTATACTATGATGAAAATTGCAATAAGTATATAATTGAAAATAATGTTTTAAATGGTGATAAAAAATTATTTTATGAATATTATTCTGAATTTAAAAAATTATTTTGAAAAATAAAAATTATTTTGAAAAATAAAAATTATTTTGAAAAATAAAAATTATATTCTGATTAAATCACTACCACGTAACATTAATAAAGTTTCTATATCGTCATAATGTTCTGATTTTCTTTTATAGCCTGTCTGTTTATTCTTTTCGTATTTTAAGTCTTCATAATCATCATATTCTTTTTTGCTATTAAAAATTGTTCTTTTTCTTTTGCACGGAAAATCTGCTTTGAGATAAGGGTTTGCCTTACATTTTTTTACATCCTTAAAAGGTTTTTCACGTTTCCATTCTAATTCAGATGTACCTAACGTAAATTCATATAATTCATTTTCAGGAGTATTGATTTTAACGCGTTTTCTTGTTGTATTTTTATTTTTTGTGCTTGTATTTGTGTATCTAGTTGCTATTGGGGGCAAAGACACACTTAATCTTTTGTGAGGCGACGTGTTAGTAGATCTTGTTTTTGTTCTACCACGTTCTTCTGAAGGACCGCTACCATATTTTTTCATATTTTTACGTGTTTTAACTCTATGTTTCATATATAAATAAATAATATTTAAAAAATAATATTAAAAAATATAATATTAAAAAAAATAATATTAAAAAATATAATATTAAAAAAAATAATATTAAAAAAAATAATATTAAAAAAAATAATATTAAAAAAAATAATATTAAAAAAAATAATATTAAAAAAAATAATATTAAAAATATAATATATTATATTATAATATCTTTTACTGATATAAGCTTAGGTGAATCAACAAATATGATAAGTAAATATAATTTAAATGAAATTATTTCTTTTAGCTTAATAATAATTCCAAAATATTTAGATAAAGAGTTAATCAACAGTACTTTATATAACTTAGACGATAAATCTATTATTTTACTAAAAAAAATATTAAAATACTATCCTGATGTAATTGAGAGTTCTAAAAATATTTTGGTTTCTATTATTGATGATGGAAAGATTGATATGAAAGATATCCCGAAAATGATTATGTTAATTAATCGTCTATATGTTATAATTTATAAGATGAAAAAATATCATAATTTTTTAAATACACAAATTACTTCAGAAATAGCTGGAAAAATAATTAGGTTTATTATTTATGTATTATTGGAAGAAGGAATTATTAATATTGAACAAGCAAAAAAAGAAGAATTTGTAAATTTAACAAACACATTAATAGATACCATAACAAAACTATATACTATACCTAAGTTAACTAAAAATGATATTCGTAGATTTTCATTATGCTCTTGTTTTTTTGGTTAATTATTATAATTATTATTATTATTATTATTATTATTATTATTATTATTTATGTGATAAATATTATATTTTTTATTATAATATTTATATAATGAAAAAAAATACGCGTAAAAAAATAAACCAAAGAAAAGTTAAAAATTTAACGAATAAAAAAAATAAAACAAACAGAAATAAAACAAACAGAAATAAAACAAACAGAAATAAAATGTATGGCGGTGATGTTTTTAATCATTTATTTTGTAAAAAAGGAACATCAAACAACCCTCGTCCATCGTTACATCCGGAAGAATATCCAGATGAAGATCAGTCTAGTGTTGCTATGGAATATTTTAAATCAATAGATAATCCGTTTGAAGTTTGTGAAGAAAATATGGACAAACTTTTAGAATTTAAGAACTCTGAATTTAAGTATTTCAAATTTTTGATATTTATAATTAACGGTTATACATACATATACGTTATAAATGGATATCCAAAAGTGAATAAACATCCTTTATGTTTATTGTTTGGTATAATTGAAAAAACTGACGATGATGAATATGTTAACTTAAAAAAAGCTTTTGAAGCAGTTAAAATATTGAAAGAGCAAGAAGCACAAGGAATAAATGAATACTCGCCAGAAATAATAGAATTAAACTCACAAATATTTGCTAACTTGCAATGTATGAAAGTTAAATCAGCAGGTTCAGGAAGTATTTTAGATGACGGTTCATTATGCATTAATAATAAATCGGGACATTTTAAGGCAGAATTACAAGATATAGAACCTTACGCTACAAATATATTTCATGAAAAAACTGGCCTTAACGTAACAGCCATAAAATCAGCAAGTAAAGAACAAATATATGAATTTTTAGAAAAAAACGGTAAGGATAGAAAATTAGTTAACAGATTTTCAGGTTTATGTATCACATAATTATAATTCATTGCGTTTTATTTTATCGCGTATTAACATAAGTTCATAAAATACAACTGGACTAGCACCTTTAACAAAATGCATTAATTTCGCATCATTAGTAGCTAATAACATTCTTTTTAGGTCTTCATTTTGAGTAAATTTCGCATATTGCGCATCATACATTTCTTTTTGCTGTCTTTTTCCGAAAAAATTAGAATCAGCTTTTACTTCAGAAGGTCTTAAAAGTTCGCCCTTAAATTTACCGCTTTTACCACCGGCCGCCTTTGCCATAGCAGGATCTTTTGATAAGTCAGTTCCAGAGTCTAGAGAGAAACTTAAATAAAATTCTGGATGACTGCGCTTAAATTTAGAACCCTGATAATAATGTTCTACAGACGCCCACTGATGATTATCTAACGAAAATGGTTGAACCCAAAAATTTGATAATTTTTTACGCCATTGAGGTATAGTAGCTAACTCCGTGTATTCTTTTAATTTATCATTTGGTATTTTCTCTCCAGCTCCTTTACCTGGCAAAGGTTTATCATTTGACTTTGAATAAAATAAAAATACAATTTCATCGTCATATAAACCTTTTATTCTTGATTCATTAAAATCTTCTTCTTCATAATGGCGCTCTTTTATGATGTTTTTACCTAGACTTGATTTAAATTTTTGAAAATCTGGAATAATGTCGTATGTTCCGCCGGATTTTTCCATACATTTTTCAACAATCATTTTTTTTATATCATATGGAATTTCCTTAAACTTAAAAATAACTTTTTTCTTATAACCTACTAGCATATAATGACTGCCAGTATGTTCTACCATTATATAAAATTCAGGCCTAAATGTTCCACTGTTTTTTAAGAAATCATCGTTTAATTGTCCACATAACATTACGTTTCTTACATCATTATTTTTATAATTAAAGCTCGATAATATAATTAACTTAACATTAAGTATTCTCTCTAATGTCGATATAGCCCAAGTGTCACCCCAAAAATCACATTTCTTAATTTTACTTCTGAATTGGTCTAATGTATCAACACCTTTCATAAATTTAAATTCACTTAATATTTGTGACGTTACTTTTTTCTCTTCAACTAGTCTATCGTGATGTTCCTTTACTTTTTTGGCTTCTTCTGATACCTGTTTTTTTTCATTTCTATCAAGTGCGGATTCAAAACGTTTTTTTAAATTAGTGTATTTTGCTTCTAATTCCTTAATATCATTTGTATCTTTTAATAATGACGCATGATACATATCATATTGTTCTTTGTAACCTAAGAAAATCTTTTCGTCTGCTTCAAGCGATAACTTTTTTCTTAATTTATGAACCGATGTTTGCTGACCTATACTTGAAAAAGCATCACGAATAGTAGCAAATAAGCATTCACCACCACCTTCATTATCGGTTATGGTATAGTTGTTATTTTTCATAAATTTCTCTATCCATAAATCTGATGGTTTTTCGCGATATTTATCTCTTAATTTTTTTGCTTGGTTTAAGTCTTCTTCATTTAACTGTGGAGGAACTGGCATACCTTTTGTCATAATAAAAATATCTTGACGATTTTCAGGTATTTCATAATATTCGTTATATTCTTTTTCTTCAGACGGTTCTTTTTCAATTCCTTCATCTTCAGTTAATTCACCTTCTTCTTTATCGACACCTTCAATTCTCATTAATGGAATATCGGGTTCTAACCGCATCTTATTTAAGAATTCTTTTGTAGCAAATGAATATATTAAAGGTTCGTTTAATTCTTCTACGTCTAAATTGTTATAATCATCTAAATAAGATAAATAATCTGTTGCTCTGATTTCATATACACCAATTTGAATAACCTTATTATTATGTTTAACTAAATAAATTGGAAAATATAGGATATTTTTATCTTCAAATGTGTTTTTAGCATTTCCGACAGCAATTATGACATCAATATCTTTTATTTCCAATTGATATAAGTTGGCTTCTGTTTTTAAATCACCATAATCAACACTTTTTAACTCTGGATAACTTATATTATTATCTAATTTTGACAAAACCATATTATTATAATAATTTATTATAATATTTTTATATTTATTTTACCATATTACAAATTTTTTCATAAATTTATCATTTTTTAACTCTGACATATAAAACCACATTAATTTTCTGTTATAAACGATGTGTTGGTTTTCTAATTGCGATTCAAAAAACACAAGATTACGCACTATTTCTTCCTTTTTACATTTATGCATTTTTATATTTTTTGCGAAACCATAATAATCACAAATTAATAACAAATCTTTTACGTTATAATTTAAAGTATAATTTATTTCTTCCGTAAAGCATGTATTTGCGTTATCATATTCTAATTTGGAATTTAAATTATAATTTTTAGTAAAGTTAATATTATCAGTTGAATTATTTAATTGTTCTATTAATTTTTCATAATTAAAATTATTTTCATCGTTAACAGAATTTTTATCGTCATTGTCTTCAATTAAAAAATCTATATTGTTTTCCATTTATGTAATATAATTTAAGACATTGTTTTAAATTATATTTTTTTTATAATTATTTGACCTTTTTATTTTTGCGTGTTTTTTTAGATAATTTACCTTTTGATTTTTTGGATTTTTTTGATGATGTTGATTGTTTAATTTCTTTACTAAGTTTTTCAATATCTATTTTAATTTTGTTAATTTTTTTATTGATTTTTAATATGTCTTGTTTTTTAATTCCTCGTGCTGTGCTTGCATAATCACCAAACAAAAAATAATTTCTTAATTGTTTAAAAATCTCAGTATCATTTTGCCAACTAATATCTTTAATTATTTGTAAACAATGATTGGCGTTATCAGCATTATTTTTTACGATTGAATAAGTTACGACTTCTTTATCTGGTCCCTGACCTTGTTCAGATAAAACTAATCCATAATAGCAGTATATTAGTGATAAACATATGTCTTTATCCGTTACATTATCAGGATAAACTTTCCTTAAAGTAGCAACAATAGTAAAAAGTTTTTCCATTTCTGGTGTTCTACAACAATAGTTAAAATAATCCGGAATATCTTTATCGAAATAGTTATAGATATGGTCATAAAATAATTGTGCTACTGAAGTAAGTGTTACCTCCAATTGATTACTTATTCTATATGTCTCTCTTAAATTTAAATGAGTATTTAAATTAATATTTGTTTTTTTTGTATTATAATCTTGATTATCTGATGTAGCAAATGTTCTTTTGCGCTTTCCAGTTTTAACATTTGTATCGACAAAAATAGTTTTTTTGCGGGTAATTACTTCTTTACATGTTGGACATTTATTGCTGTTTTTATACCATTGCATTAATTCGTCTTCATGAAACTGATGACCACAGTTTAGTAAAGCTATTGGTTTATCTGGTTCCTCACTAAACTTTTCGGTACATATTGGACATGTTTCTTCCGGATAAAATCTTGAAACTTTGTTTATTGTTGGTAAGTTTTCAAATTTTATTTTTTTTGTAATTGTTTTTTTTCCTTCTGACATAATCCTATTAATATAATATAATATTTTATAGTTATTTACGGTGATAAATATAAAATATAAAAAGTAAAAGAAAAAAAGTAAAAAAGTAAAAGTAAAAAAGTAAAAGAAAAAAAGTAAAAGAAAAAAAGTAAAAAAGTAAAAGAAAAAAAATTTTAATTATTTTTTATATAATATTATCTGTAACATTTACTATATTTCGTAATATATTTTACATTAATTTTCAACTAAATCCATGAATTTAAATATTGTTTTGTTGGTTAAACTTTTATAATCTTTAACCTTACTGTTTGCTAGTTTTTCAATGATTTCTGTAATTGTATGACCATCAATTTCGTCGTAGTCATCTGCTTCATCATCTTCATATAATTCCTTTTTATACAATAACGCAACGTTTTCCGCTAATTCATCAACCTCATTTTTCTTATTTTCGACACTTACAAAATCATAAATTTGTTGTAATAAATTTCTTGTAATAAATTTAATTTGCTCTTGTTTAATAATACCATTATTCATTAAATTAATATAAAATGCTGATAATGCCTTTCTTTTTTCATTTAATTTATTAATTTCACAGAACTTATCATAATTTACGTTTGGATCAACATATTCAATATTGTTAAATAAATCGGTAAACTTATCTAAATTATTCTGAATAGTTGATGAAATAATAGTAAATTGTTTTGATAAATCTGATAGCAAGTCAGCGTAATTTTTCGAATAAAAACGATTATTTGAAGCAATATCAAATAACACACCACTTACGCGGTTCATGTCGTCTTTATCTATATTAGTATTAATCATAGCCTCAATAATGATAATAATTTTATCCCTTAAGTCTTTGTAATTTTTATCCGTAATTTTATTGATATGTAAACGTATTTGATCTATTTGACTATCTATGCCAGTTTTACTTTCAATTTTAGTTGTATGAAATGAACGCATATTTTCCCAATCATCATCATTTATTTCCATAGCTTTGTTTCCTTTTCTCTTTCGAATACTACCGCCATTATTAATGCTATTGCTACTATTGTTAAATTCACTAATTACTACATTATCAGTTAATAGAGGGTTTTCACGTTTCTTAAAAATTGGATTATAAATTGTATCATGATAACCTACGCTTTTTGATATTTCATTTATAGTTGCCAATGTTTGAGCAGACAACTCATAATTAAAACCATTTAATATAATATTATTAAAATCGTTAATAGTATATTTTGCTACACTGGTCATTATATTACTGGTATGAATATCATTATATTTATTTGTTTATATCAATTTTTTTAATTATTAATATTTTTGCTTATTTAATATTAACCAATTAATTAATTATAATAATAAATGAACTTAAACATAAAAAAGAATATATAATATACAGATGACTACAAAAGAAAGCACAGTCGAGGTTAATGAGGAGGAAATCAGTTATGGAGCGGAAGAAATTATTGAAGAAATTACTTCTTGGGATCAGCTTGATATTTCAAATGAAATCTTAAGAGGCATTTTTGCGGTTGGTTTTGAAAAACCAAGTCCAATTCAATCAAAGGCAATTAAGCCGATTATTGAGGGTAAGGATGTGTTAGCACAAGCACAGTCCGGCACAGGTAAGACGGCAACATTCGCCATTAGCGCTTTATCTCATGTTGACGTCAAAAATAACAGCACGCAAGTGTTACAGTTATCACCGACCAAAGAATTAGCGATGCAAACTACTAGTGTTTTCAATAATATCGGTAGAATGATGAATGGGTTAAGGATCCAAACGTTATACGGTGGCTCTGCTTATGAAGAGACAAGTAGTTTTACCAATAAAAATATTCCACATATTATTTGTGGATGTCCGGGTCGTGTTTATGATATGATTCGCCGAAATAGGGTTTATTGTCGTGGTATTAAACTCGTAATTTTTGACGAAGCAGATGAAATGTTTTCAGAGGGATTTAAAGAACAAATATATAACATATTACAACATTTAAATGAAAATGTTCAAATAGCACTTTTTAGCGCTACTATGCCTGAAGCTATCCATAGAATCGCAAATAAAATTATGAGAAACCCCGTAAGAATTAGCGTTAAACAAGAAATGTTAACATTAGAAGGAATTAAACAATTTTTTGTTGCTGTTGAAGATGATAGAGAGAAATATTTAACCTTAAAAGATCTTTTTTCACATCTTACTATGTCACAATGTATTATTTATTGTAATAGTGTTAAAAGAGTAGCAGATTTATATGAGGCTATGATTGAAGATGGGTTTCCAGTTAGTTGCATCCATAGTAATATGGACAAGGCATCCAGAGAAAAGTCTTTTAAAGAATTTAGAACTGGTGGTTCAAGAGTATTGATTTCTTCAAATGTTACTGCACGTGGTATTGATATTCAACAAGTAAATATTGTCATTAATTTTGACTTACCAAAGTGTGTTAATACATATTTACATAGAATTGGACGTTCTGGTAGATGGGGAAGAAAAGGTGTTGGTATTAATTTTATTACTCGTCGTGATATTATACAAATTAGAAAAATAGAACAGCATTATTCGTGTCAAATTGATGAAATGCCTGCTGATATTAGTTTTTTACAGAGCCTATAAGCATAAATAATTAATTTTTTTTCTGTTCAAACCTTTGTATAAAATTTATTTTTATCGAGTTTTTTATCTTTACCTAGTTTTTTAGATTTTAGTTTTTTAGTTTTTTGTTATTTTTTGTAAGGTTTATCAATTATTTTGTAACGTTTTAGTCATATTATTATTATATATATCTCATATAATAATAATTATTATGAATAATGCAATCGAATTATATGACATAGAAAATCAGATTTCGGTAATTAATCCGTCATTTTACGGCGAAAATAATGAGATTTATGCTACTAATTGTAGTACCGAGACAAATTTAAACGATAGAAGTTCAAATAGCTTAACTGTAACGAGCGACATATGTGAAAAAAAACATTTATTATCTAATTACTACATTACAGATAATAAAATTGACTTTTATTTTTTTAAACTTGACAAATATAATTGTTTAAATAAATTTTTAAGTATGTTTTTTCATATATCCATTATGGTAAGTTTTGAAATATTTTTTTATTTTTATTACATAGTAAATATAGAGAGATTAGAAATTTTAAAGAAAATTTTCAGATATATGAGAACTATTAATAGTTATGAATTAACTTATGAACAACAATTTATTTTACATACATTTTTAAATTCATCTGATTTTGAAAACTTTTATAATAATTTATATATCGATTATACAAATTCAATAGAAGTTCGTAATCAAGCTCTTAAGGGTCTTATAAAAAAATCATGTCTTATTGGAAGCGGATTTTATTTTACATTTTTTTTATTATTAACGTATGGAATTTATAAATACAGAAGAATTAGCTGGAAATGGTTATTATCTGAAAATTTTTATATGCTTTTATTTCTTGGAATTTTTGAATATTTCTTTTTTGTGGAAATAATAATGAATTATGATCCGTTAACAAACGCAGAAATTCAATATTATTTTATAAGAAATATTTATGAAAAATACAAATAATAATTTACGATTTATGTTAATTTACGATTTATGTTAATTTACGATTTATTTTAATTTACAACTCATATTGCTGAGTGACTTTTTCAATATTTTTTATTGTTTCATACACTAATTTTTTATTTGCTAAAGGATTATCTACTAATTCACCATGAACAGATGTTAATAAATAAGATATGCGATTATTAATAAAATTAACGTTATCGTTTATATATACTTTTATATTTTTAAGTTTTAAGTTTGCAGGCATATTTTTTTTAAAATTATTTTTATAGTATTCGCTATATGTATCCATTGATGTATATATTTCAAAACCATATTCAAATAATTGTGGGTCTATTATAAAAATATCGTCATTTGTACTTAACCATATTATAACAGAGTGTCCTATGTCACTATCTTTACTAGAATAATTTAATATTGTTATTATATTTTGTTTTATGTCTGTTCCATACATCTTATCTCTCTTTTCTCGTAAAACATATTTTAAATCTTCAATATATTCATTTATATGAGCATATTTATTTATGTACTTATCTTCATAATTATTACTTTCGTTAGTTTCTTGAATTTTGTTATGGGTGATAATGGACCATTCCATTTTTACTTCCAAGTTTTTATTTAAATACAAATCTTTATCTAAATATTGACTTAAATATGGGTCCATTTCACGACTTCTTAATCCTCTTTGTCGTGTTAGTCTCTCTGAACTTAACTCTTCAAATGTAGCTAAGTCTATTGATTTTAAAAACAATAATGTATTTGATGTGCATGTTCCGTAATTATTACGGAATAATTGGTGTGAGTCATAAGCTTGTTCTAATCTTTCCCTTATGTCTGAATTTGTTACATTTCTTATTCCAAATACCGATGAAAATAATAAAAACATTACAAAGAACATAATATAATTATTCATTGGAAATCCTCCAAGTTGTTTTATGTTTTTAACTTTTACTTTATTCGTTTTTCTCGTTTTTCTCAATTTATTTTTATTGTTTTTTGAATCATTTTTTTTATTATTATGTTTTTTTACTCTTTTATTTTTAACGCTTATGTTTTTTTTATGGTTGAATTTTTTATAGCCACCTTTTAGAGACGAGTTATTGATACTCAATATATTTTGAACAAATATGTATAATGCGTTTATTGTCATTAAATTATTAAATTCACATTCACTTTTAGGATTTAATAAAAATGTATTATTAACAATATCTACAATAGGAATATCCATACTCATAATTACTTTATCATTTATTACTTCATTATTCATTACTTCATTATTCGTTACTTCATTATTCATTACTTTATTATTCGTTACTTCATTATTCATTACTTATATAAAATAATATTAGATAAAATAATGTATTCGTTAAATTAAAATTATTATAATTCTATAAAAATATAATGGTATATAATTTTATAGAAAAAAAATACTCCAAAAATGATAATATAAGTAACGATAATATGTCATCATACATAAGTTTAAAAACAGAAGAAATCAATAGACAATTCAAATTACCTATTTATTATAATGACAAAAAACAAGAATTAAATAAAAATATAATCAATGATTTAGAATTAGTATCTACAGTATTAGTATCTACAGTAGAACAAAACGGTAAACCTATATACGATTTTTGTTTCAATAACGATAATGACGTAAGCAAAATAATTAACAAACAAATAACCAAATATTACACTACGGATGTTGAGTTCCTAAAAGATAATCAAACTTTATTGAAGGATTATAAGTGTGTTGTTCCTGACTCAAAATATAATAATTATTCAAATAATTATAAAAAAATTCTCGATATATGGTCTGAACTTAGGGTTGAACAAGGGTTTAAGGAAAAATACTACTACTTAGAATGGGAAGCATTGGAATTTTTAAATAAATCTGAAATGTTTCTTCAGATAATGAGTATTTATAACTTATTTTCACCAGTATTATCTTTTCTAATGCCAATAATCATACTTATTATCCCTTTTTTTGTAATTAAATTAAAAGGGTTACCAATAACTATAAGTGGCTACTTTGATGTTTTAAAAACTGTCGGAAAACAAAACGCAATCGGTAAATTATTTTTAACTAATTTTAGTGAAATTGACGGAAAAGAAAAAATGTATATATTGGCGTCTGCTGGCTTTTATTTATTTACAATATATCAAAACATTATGGTATGTATTAAGTATCATAGTAATATGAAAGTAATACATAATCATTTTTATGAAATGGGTATATACCTTAATAAGACTATTGTGTCAATGGAAAATTACTTAAAATACTCTTCTTCATTGAATTCAGAGTCCCATAAAAAATTTAATGACAAGTTGACTAATAATTTGTCTTCGTTAAAGCAATTGTATAATAAGGTAACGTTTGTAAGCGAATATAGCATATTAAATTACAATAAAATTAACGAAATTGGTTTTATTTTAAAATATTTCTATGAATTTCATAATGAACAAAACATTGATGATGCAATATTATTTTCAATCGGTTTTAACGGTTATATAGACTGCTTAGATGGATTACAAAAAAATATTGAAGATGGAAAAATGAACTTTGCTAATTATGTTGACAATTGTAAAAAATCGGTTATTACAAACTGTTATTATGCTTGCTTAAAAGACGATAATCCGGTTAAAAATACAATTAAAATGAAAAAAAATATAATAATAACCGGACCAAACGCATCAGGAAAAACCACTATCCTTAAGTCAGTATTAATAAATATTATTTTATCACAGCAATTTGGTTGTGGGTTTTATAGTAGCGCAAAATTAATTCCATTTAAAAATATACATTGTTATTTAAATATTCCCGATACATCCGGAAGAGATAGTTTATTTCAAGCTGAAGCGAGACGATGTAAAGAGATTTTGGATGCAATCGGTAATGATGATAATGATAATGATGACGATAATGATGATTCGAACCATTTCTGTGCTTTTGATGAGCTATATTCAGGAACAAATCCAGAAGAAGCTGAGTTAAGTGCTACGTCATTTATGAAATATTTATCAAAACGTAAAAATGTTTGTTGTTTATTAACTACACACTTTAATAAAGTATGTAAGAATTTAGAAAATAATAAGAATGTTATTAATTGTCATATGGAAGCTAAGAAAGATGATGAAAACGGACAAATACAATATTCATATTTGTTAAAAAATGGCATTTCAAATATTAGGGGAGGATTATCTATTTTAACACAAATGAATTATCCAAAAGAAATAATTGACAATGCTTTAAATTAATCGTAAAATTATTATTATTATTATTATTATTATTATTATTATTATTCGTTTTGTTTTTAGTAATTAATTAATCTGTATATGTAATAAAATGGGCTTTTTTATCGACATTTTTAATTTAAATACTTTTTTATTTCTAATAATTCTAGTTTTAGCGTGCGCTCTGTTGGTGGCTTATTTTGAAAGC
>Ga0194129_10002978_pt1 | contig 24267 bp, 30 predicted proteins | sample TA2KigCa35mmetaG_FD_150862 | JGI IMG/M metagenome (GOLD analysis project Ga0194129, IMG submission 150862) | Freshwater microbial communities from Lake Tanganyika, Tanzania - TA2015038 Kigoma Deep Cast 35m | ecosystem: Environmental > Aquatic > Freshwater > Lake | place: Tanzania: Lake...
GGTCTTTCTGGTAATGGTAAAACTGTAAGTGTTGAACAAGCATGTGCCCAACTAAAACGAGAACTTATCCGTGTTAACATTACTATCGAAACTGATGAAGATGATCTCATTGGGGGATTCCGTCTTGTTGACGGTAATACTTCTTGGCATAACGGTCCTGTCATTGAAGCTATTGAACGAGGTGCAGTATTGCTCCTCGATGAAATCGACCTTGCCTCAAACAAAATCCTCTGTCTGCAAAGTGTTCTAGAAGGTAAAGGTGTTTTTCTGAAGAAGATTGGTAAGTATGTCCGTCCTTCTCCTGGATTCAATGTATTTGCTACCGCAAACACTAAGGGCAAGGGTTCTGATGATGGACGCTTCATTGGCACTAATGTTCTGAACGAAGCATTTCTTGAGCGTTTCCCTGTTACTCTTGAGCAAGAGTATCCCACTGCCAAGGTTGAAGTTGAGATCCTTAGTCGTTTGTCAAAACAACTTGATTGTTATGATGAAAGTTTCTGCAAGCATCTTGTTGATTGGGCAAACATCATTCGTAAAACTTTTTATGATGGTGCAATTGATGAGGTTGTTTCTACTCGTCGCCTTGCTCATGTTATCCGTGCTTACAGTATCTTCAATAACAAGGTAAAAGCAATTAATCTTTGCTTGAACCGCTTTGACGATGACACTAAGCAATCCTTCCTTGAACTGTATGACAAGGTTGATGCTGATATTGATATCAACAAAGTTGACAACGAAGAAACTTTCTGATATGATATGGGGGAAGCAATTCTCCCTAAAACATTTGGGAAAGAGAAGTTGAAAAAATTTGCAAACAAATTTCTTTTTACCTATGATTAATTCTTGGTCCCTTTTATTTGATGTTATGACTGAACAAAAAAACAATCTTTGGAAATATAATGAAGGCAAAATCCTCAAAGACATTGAGGATTATGTAACTAGTACCTATCATGGGCATTACTGTGGTGATGAGGATGGGTACGCTGACATTCAAACAATTGATTTGATGGCGGCAAAGAAACTTGCAACTGGATTTTGTCAGGCAAATATCCTAAAGTATGGAAGTCGTTACGGTGATAAAGATGGTCGAAACAAAAGAGATCTTATGAAAGTAATTCATTATGCAATGCTCCTGTTGCATTTTGATGGTCATTATACTCGTACTCAAAATGGTCTTACTGAATTTCGTTGATTATGAAACTATCCAAGAAAACACTTTCTATTCTTAAAAATTTTGTTGGCATTAATAATTCTATTGCAATTAAACCAGGCAGTACAATTGCAACCATTGCAGTAACTAAAAACATTTATGCTTCTGCTACCATTGAGGAAGAGTTTCCAATTGGATTTGCTATTTACGATCTTGCTGAGTTTGCTCAATCATTTGATTTATTTGCAAATGACCCTGAGTTGAATTTTACTAATGATAAGTTTGTAAAATTTGTTGATGGTAAACTTAGTGTAAAATACTTTTTTACTGATCCTGAAGTTATCATCAGTGCTCCAGATACAAAACCAAATTTGGGAGAATCTCAATTTAATTTTAATTTGGATGTTGTTACTTTTGAAAAGTTGATGAGGGCATTTAATACTATGAAGTTCCCAGACCTCTGTATTGAATGTGATGGATCTGATGTCAATGTTATTTGTAAAGACAAAGATAATAATACATCAAATACCTTTTCAATTGAAGTTGGTAATTCTTCAGACACATTTAGATATAATCTTAAAACTGAGAATTTTAAAATCCTCAAAGGCAACTATAAAGTAAATCTTTATTCAAAGGCAGTAAAGTTTACTAACACTGTAGATAAACTAGAGTACATCATTGCTCTAGAACCCGATTCAAGTTTTCAAAAATCTTGAGGTTATTGATTTATTATGAGTAATTTTGTTTGGGTTGAAAAATACCGACCAAAGACAATCAGTGATTGTATTCTTCCTAAACTGAGTAAAAAAACATTTCAGGATTTTCTTTCTGCTGGGGAAATCTCTAATCTTCTTCTTTGTGGAACTGCTGGCATTGGTAAAACAACAGTTGCTAGAGCACTGTGCGAAGAATTAAAAGCAGATTACATTATCATTAACGGATCGGACGAAGGACGATTTCTTGATACAGTAAGGAATAAAGTTAAAAATTTTGCATCGACCGTATCATTATCTAGTGATTCCAACCATAAAGTTATTATTGTTGACGAAGCTGACAACACATCTTCAGATGTACAGCTTGCCTTAAGGGCGAATATTGAGGCGTTTCATGGCAATTGTAGATTTATTTTTACCTGCAATTTCAAAAACAAAATCATTGAACCGCTCCACTCTCGATGTTCAGTCATTGATTTTTCAATTCCAGGAAATGAAAAACCAGAACTTGCAACACAATTCTTTAACCGTCTCAAGTTTATTCTTGAGAAAGAAGATATTAAATATGATCCAAAAGTTCTTCAACAATTAATTTTTAAATTTTTTCCAGATTGGCGTAGGGCATTAAATGAATGCCAACGGTATTCTGTTGGTGGAGAAATTGATAGTGGTATCCTATCAAACTTGTCTGATATTAAATTCACTGAACTTACTAAGGCAATGAAAAATAAAGAATTTACTGTAGTTAAAAAGTGGGTGTCAAACAATCTTGATAATGAACCTTCTCACATTTTTCGTTCTGTATATGACAATCTGTATAACTATTTGGATGCTAGAACCATTCCACAAGCAGTGTTGATTGTTGCCAAGTATCAATATCAATCTGCATTTGTTGCTGATCAAGAAATTAATCTTCTTGCGGCTCTTACTGAAATGATGGTGGAGTGTGAATTTAAATGACAAGTTTAAATCATAATCAAAATCCTTGGAAGATGTTACTTCGTCGTGCTAGAGGAAACTCTAGACCTGGATTTATGAAAAGAAACGGGACTAAAAGAGATCACTGGCTTGATGTTGAAATCACTGAACAGCATTTGATAGAACTCTATAAAAAACAGAATGGGAGATGTTATTGGTCAAACTATCCTTTAAATCCTAATGATGTTTTTAAAAAGCATTGCCCACAATCAATTAGTTTAGATCGTCTTGACGATTCAAGAGGTTATGTTCCTGGTAATGTAGTTCTTACTACTAGAGGTGAAAATCTAGGTAGAAAAGATTGTCCAGTGGATGTCTATAGAAAGTATGTTGAAGAACGAAAATTATATTCTAACAATAATTTAGAACCAAACACACTTGATTTTTTATGATGTACAAAACTCCCCTTAGATACCCTGGAGGAAAATCTAGAGCAATAAAATATTTAAGTTCTAATCTTCCAACCATTGAAAGGTATCGTGAACCATTCCTTGGAGGTGGTTCTATGGCGCTCTACGTGACGCAGAACTACCCCTATGCAGAGGTTTGGGTCAACGACCTTTACAGACCCCTCTACTGCTTCTGGAGGGTCCTCAGAGACGATCCTAGGAGGTTGTCAGACGATCTTAGAGAACTCAAAACTCAACTTGGTGAAAGTCCAGATGCTCATCGAATTGCATTTGATAATGCTAAACAGAGATTAGATGAACAAGATGAGTACATTGTGGCATTTAATTTTTATCTTGTAAATAAATGTTCTTTCAGTGGACTGTCTGAATCATCTTCATTTAGCGAACAGGCATCAAGACAGAATTTTACTTTTAAAGGAATAGATAAACTTCCTTTTATTGGAGAATTGATTAGTAATTGGAGAATTACTAATCTAAATTATCAAGAACTTCTTTATGGTGAAGATGCTTTTGTATTTTTAGACCCACCATATGATATTAAAACATCGTTATATGGTAAGAATGGTAACATGCATAAAGGATTTGATCATGAGTGGTTTGCTGCATCGGTAAATAATAGTTTGAATAAATGTATGATTACTTATAATTCAGATTTATTTGTTAAAGAAAGGTTTCCTAAATGGTATCAGAAAGATTGGAATCTTACCTATACCATGAGATCTACTGGTAACTATAACCAAAATCAAAAAAGTCGCAAAGAACTTCTACTACTAAATTATGAACTTCCAATACAATCTGACGGATTATTTGAAGAGCATCAATGAAACTAAAGTTAATTTAATGGACGGCGAAGATCCAGGATGGGAAAAAGATTATCCATCTTGGGTTATTACCAAATGCATGTCATCTTTCTATGATACTATCTTCATAGCAAATGAAATGAATTTAAATTATACTCTTCCTAACAAACTTCAATATGATTTTTATATAAATATTGTCAGGAAGAGAAAACGATTTTCTCCTTGGGAAAAGAAAACTAAGATAGAAGATCTTGAATGTGTCAAGCAATACTATGGTTATAGTAATGAAAAAGCACAAGCAGCTCTCAAAATACTAAATAAAGAACAAATTGAAATTATTAAATCTAAGTTGAATCGTGGAGGAAAACATGACTGAAGTTGCTGAAGTAAAGTGGAATCGTGAAAGTATGGTTGAAGTTATTCTTACTCAACCTGATGATTTTCTAAAAGTTAGAGAAACACTTTCTAGGATTGGAGTTGCTTCTCGTAAAGAAAAGAAACTGTATCAATCTTGTCACATTCTGCACAAGCAAGGTAAATATTATATTGTTCATTTTAAAGAACTCTTTGCTCTTGATGGTAAGACAGCAAATCTTACTCAAAATGATGTGCAGAGGAGAAATAGAATTGCTCAACTTCTCTGTGATTGGGGACTAATTGAAGTAGTTAAGTCAGATTCTATTACTGATATTGCACCTCTTAATCAAATTAAAGTTCTTGCATACAAAGAAAAAAATGAATGGATTCTTGAATCCAAATATAATATTGGCAAAAAGAAAGTAGTAGAATCTAATTAATTTTATACGGTAACCCCTTCGATTAATTTGGGATTACCGTATTATTATTTTAAGTAGTTTCGATAAATAAGTATTGGATGCCGTTAGGGTCCAAATAAAAACTCGCTTATTAAAGGAGAACTAAAATGAATAAATATACCTGGGATGTGTATTCCCCATTTTCAGTAGGACTTGATGATGTGTTTAATCGCCTTGAGGCAATGTCTGGTCGTAATACCAGTTACCCACCCTATAATTTAATCAAACACGATGCTAGTAATTACGAAATTGAAATTGCTTTGGCAGGATTTAAATCAGATGAGATCGAGGTCTCTACTGAACAAAACATTCTCAGAGTTGCCTCCAAAGTTGCGAAAAGAGATTCTGAACGAACATACCTACATCAAGGTCTCTCCAAACGTTCCTTCTCAAACTCTTGGCAACTTGCCGATGATGTCAGAGTATCTTCTGTAAACTTTGAAGATGGTTTATTGACTATTTCTTTAGAAAGAGTTATCCCAGACCATCAAAAAAAGGTTACATATTTTATCAATGCGGATACTCAACAATTGTTGACTGAGCATAAATAGTAACGGGGTAACCCAATATCGTCGGCGTAAGGGGGTTCTTGACAAAGACCAAGGACCCCCTTATAATGTAAATTGTTTTTAACACTATGGCAATTAGAGTAGTCAAACTGAAATCTGGAGAAGATGTTGTTGCTGATGTGTCAGAGGTACAACATAAAGAAACTGGAGAAAGGCAGGCATTTATTTTCAATAATGCCTATAGAATTTTTATAGAAAAGGAAATTGTTCCAGGTACTGAAGGTGAAAATCAACAGTATACTGGCAGAATTCTTTTAGAAAAATGGCAACCATTAACTCATGATAATGATATTGCAGTAAATCCTGATTGGATTGTATCTATTGTAGAACCAATTCTTTCTGTTTTAGAGGCATATGGACAAACCCTCAGACCAGCAGAGCAAGCAAAAGCAGTATTTGGAGCAGACACAATTACAGAATCACATATTGAAATCGTGGAAGATAAATAAAAATAAATTCAATCTAGTGTCTGTGAAATCATTTCAGCAACTTAGGTTAACCCTAATGTATCACGATAAACTTAATATTAAGTTTTGGGAAGGACTTCAGTTAAGGCAAGAAGTTAAATCAAAACTTCTTGAGATTGGATATAAGTGGTCAGAGTTTGCAAAGATTCCTCAAGAAGCAATCAAAGATATAATTTTAGTTGGTGGTAATGCCAACTATAACTATACTAGATTTTCTGATTTAGATTTACATTTAGTTGTAGACAAAAGGGAAATTGCAAACTGTCCAGAAATTTTAGATGATTATTTAAGAGATAAAAAACAATTGTGGTCTTTGATGCATGACATCAAAATTTATTCACATTCAGTTGAATTATATGCTCAAGATATTAGTGATGGGTTGCCAGTGGGTCAAGGGGTATATTCTATCTTAAATGATAGGTGGGTAAAGGAACCTCAAAGATATGAAGTTAATTTATCTGACCCCTTGCTTTTTAAGAAAGTTCATGATATGATGGAAAAGATTGACGATATGATTGATAGTCAAGTAGATGACTATGATATTCTTAAAAAACTTAAAGATAAAATTAGAGATATGAGAGCATCTGCAATTCAACAAGGTGGAGAGTTTGCTCTTGAAAATTTAGTATTTAAAGAATTACGCAATCGTGGATACCTTGATAAACTTTCACAATACATTATTAATTTACAAGATAGGAAATTGTCATTATGACCGTTAAAGTTATGCTTTTGAAATCTGGTGAAGATGTCATCAGTAATGCAAAAGAAATTTTAGATAAAGAAAAAAAGGGAATCATTGCATATTATTTGAAAAATCCTTACACCATGCAGATTGTTGAAAAGCAAGATGATTCGGATCAATTGGTGACTGATAGTGCTAATGAAGCAAAACCAAAAACAACTTTTCAAATTAAATATATTGATTGGGCACCATTATCTAAGGAAAGAGAGTTTATCATTCCTTCTGATTGGGTAGTAACAATATATGATCCGCACGATCAGATTATGAAAGATTACTGTTCAAAGCATCAAATTGAAATTGAAGAAGATGGAAATCAAACTGATCCTGCTTAAGAATGGAACTTACCTTATAACTCAACTTGAAGAAATGCAAATGGAACCATCAGTGTTTCTTTCCAATCCAATGGAAGTAATAGAAGCTATAGGTAACGTGGAATTGATAAGTTATCCTAAACACACATCTCAAAAAAACATATTGCTTTATTCTGACATGCTTGCTACAATAGTAGACCCATCAAAGTCCCTGTTAGCAAAGTATCTTGAACAACTACCTAATGAAGAAGTTTTACAGTAATGTTTCACTAACTGGGGATACTATTTTTTATATTGGATATGAGAATGGAGAGCGTGTTCAATATAAAGATTCATTCTCTCCAGTTCTTTTTGTTCCATGCAAAGAAGATACTCAATACAAAACTCTAGAAGGTTACAATGCTAAACCGATAGAATTTTCTAATGTAAAAGATGCTAAGGAATTTTTAGATAAGTACAAAGATGTAGAAAATTTTAATGTGTATGGTAATGATAGATTTCTTTACCAATACATTAGTAAAAATTTTCCACAAGATGAAATCCCTTACAATATAACTAATTTAAAAATTTATACCCTTGACATTGAAACTAGTTCTGAGAATGGATTTCCTAGTATTGAAAACACTACGGAAGAAATTTTATGTTTAACAATTAAAAATTTTACTACTAAAAAATTTATTGTTTGGGGTACACGAGAGTATAATAATACTAGACCTGATGTTGAGTATCGTGTGTTCTGGGAAGAGCATGAGATGCTTAAAGATTTTCTTTATTGGTGGTCTCAAAATACTCCAGATATTCTGACTGGATGGAACGTAAAAATGTTTGACGTTCCATACATCTGCAGAAGAATTATGCGAGTGCTCTCAGATAAGCACATGAAATCTCTTTCTCCTTGGAATAAAGTTCCAGAAAAAAATATCACAATACGTGGTAGAGATTTTATTTACTATGATATTGTTGGCGTCAGTATCTTAGATTACTTAGATTTGTATCAAAAATTTACTTATGCTAATCAAGAATCTTATCGTCTTGATCATATTGCATATGTTGAACTTGGTCAGCAAAAACTAGATCATAGTGAGTATGATACGTTCAAAGATTTTTATACAAAAGATTGGAATAAATTTGTAGAATATAATATTCATGACGTAGAACTTGTTGACCGCTTGGAAGACAAAATGAAGTTAATTGAACTTGCAATCACAATGGCATATGATGCAAAGGTAAACTTTGAAGATGTCTATTATCAAGTTCGCATGTGGGACAGCATAATTTACAACTATCTTAATAGAGATAACATTGTCATTCCTCCTTCAGAAAAACATGAAAAAGATGAAAAGTATGCTGGTGCTTATGTTAAAGAACCAGTTCCAGGTATGTATGATTGGGTTGTATCGTTTGACCTCAACTCCCTATACCCTCACCTCATTATGCAATACAACATATCGCCAGAAACTTTGGTTGAGGAAAGGAACCCAAAGATCACAGTAGATAAAGTTCTTAATAAGGATATTCTAATTAACAGCAAGTATTCTGTCTGTGCAAATGGAGCACAATACCGAAAAGATTTTAAAGGATTCTTGCCTAAGTTAATGGAAAAGATTTATTTAGATCGTACCATCTATAAAAAGAAAATGCTCACAGCAAAGCAGGAATATGAAAAGAATCCAACTGAAGAGTTGGAAAAAGAGATTGCTCGCTGCAATAATATTCAAATGGCACGAAAGATTCAACTTAATTCTGCCTATGGTGCTATTGGTAATCAGTATTTTCGTTATTATAAATTAGCAAATGCAGAGGCAATTACTTTATCTGGTCAAGTTTCAATTCGTTGGATTGAAAATAAAATGAATATGTATCTTAATAATCTATTAGGATCTAATAATATGGATTATGTAATTGCATCTGATACTGATTCAATTTATTTAAATCTTGGACCATTAGTAAAGAAATTCTTTTCTAATAAACTTGATAACAAACCAGCAATAGTTTCTGTTCTTGATAAAATCTGTCGAGATAAAATGGAACCATTTATTGAATCTAGTTATCAAGAACTTGCCGATTATGTTTCTGCATATGAACAGAAAATGCAGATGAAGCGTGAGAACATTGCAGATAAAGGTATATGGACTGCAAAGAAAAGATACATTCTTAATGTTTGGGATAGTGAAGGAGTTCGCTATGCAGAACCAAAACTTAAGATGATGGGAATTGAAGCAGTTAAATCTTCAACTCCTGCTCCATGTAGGAGTAAAATTAAAGATGCACTTAAAATTATTATGACTAAAACTGAAAGTGATCTTATTAAGTTTATTGACGAGTTCAAAAGTGACTTTTTTAAAATGAGACCTGAGGATATATCGTTTCCCCGTAGTGTAAACAATCTCAGTAAATGGAAAGGCAGTTCTACTTTGTATAAAAAGAGTTGCCCTATTCATGTACGAGGTACTTTGGTATACAACTATCACATAAAAGGTAAAAAGTTAAATCATAAGTATCCTATAATTCAAGAAGGGGAAAAGATTAAATTTGTTTATTTAAAACAACCAAATATCATTGGAGAAAATGTAATATCTTTTCTATCTAATTTTCCAGAAGAACTTGATCTCAACAAGTACATTGATTATAAGTTGCAGTTTCAGAAGTCCTTTTTGGATCCTTTACAAATCATCCTACATGTGATAGGATGGAAATCAGAAAAACAAGCAACCTTGGAGGACCTTTTTGTATGAGTATTTTTGATAGCATTGCTAAAGAAGCAAAGAATGATTTTGCAAAATTAGTTTCAGATGGGATCATTACAGGATCTGAACAAAATTTTATTGATACTGGATCTTACATTCTTAATGCAGTTCTTAGTGGGTCAATTTATGGGGGCATTGCAGACAATCGTGTTACTGCTATTGCTGGAGAACAGGCAACAGGCAAAACATTTTATGCTATTGGAATTGCTAAGAACTTTTTAGATGCAAATCCAGATGGGGCAGTATTTTACTTTGATAGTGAAGCAGCAGCAACTGGAGATCTATTTAAGAATCGTGGACTTGATGAAAAAAGAGTATGGCATTTTCCAGTAGATACTATTGAAGAGTTTCGTACTCAAATTATTCGTATCCTTGATAATGTTTTGAAACTTAAAGATGATGAAAAGAAACCTCTTTTAATTGTATTGGACTCTTTGGGAATGCTTGCATCTCAGAAAGAACTTGATGATGCACTTTCTGATAAACAAGTTCGTGATATGACAAAGACCCAAGTTATTAAATCTGTCTTTAGGATTGTTACGAGTAAACTTGGTAAAGCAAAGATTCCAATGATTGTAACCAATCATACTTACAAAACAATTAATCCTTACGGTGAGCAAAGTGAGATGGGTGGGGGATCTGGTCTAAAATACGCAGCATCTACTATTGTACAATTAACAAAATCTAAAGAGAAAGATAGTAAAGGATCTCAAACTGGTGTGATTATTAAAGCAAAAGCATCTAAGTCAAGATATACTAAAGAAAATTCTATTGCTGAAACACGACTATTCTTTGATGTAAGAGGACTTGACAAATACTATGGTCTTCTTGAACTTGGAGAGAAGTATGAAATCTTTAGCAAATCTGGTGCATACTGGGTGATTGATAAATCTAAGCATTATGCTTCTGCTATCCTTGCCGAACCAGAAAAATTCTTTACTCCTGAAATTATGGACAAACTTGATTGGGCAGCAAAACAGGAGTATTCATATGGTAGTGAAACGAATTGATGATTACATAAAAGTTTATGATGATGTATTGTCAAAACAATTCTGTCAGAAATTAATTGATCACTATCATGAATCAATACCTGAATTTGTAGACAATCAACATAAACCAAAATTTCATCATCTAGTTATTGATGATGGTATTGCTATGGAATTAATACCAATGCTGCGTCCTATATTAAAACAATATATGGATAGTTTAGATTGTATTAAATGGTTTCCTGAAAGATATGCATACGAGGAATTCAGGATAAAGAAATATAGAAAAGGAACAGATGATTCATTTCAAGAACATGTAGATGTTGGAGATCATCAATCTGCAAAAAGATTTCTTGCTTTTTTTCTGTATTTAAATACGGTACAAGTTGGGGGCGAAACTCATTTTACTACTATCAACAAATACATCAAACCAAAACTTGGTCGTATGCTAATATTCCCCCCTACCTGGACTTTTCCTCATCAGGGTAAACCTACAGTTAGTGAGGACAAATATATTATTGGGTCTTATTTTCATTACACATGAAAAATTTAGAAGTTACTATTTTACAGAATCTTCTGTTTAATGATTCGTATCGCAAACAAGTATTTCCTTATCTTAAAAAGGAGTACTTTGAAAACGTTGACAATAAACTTGTCTTTGAAATAATTTATAATTTTATTTCAAAATATGAAAAGTGTCCAACAAAAGAATCATTAGAAGTAGATCTTCAAAACAAAAAAAATATTACAGAAGAGCAATATAAGAATGCCTCTGTTATTATAGATTCATTTACTGATGATGAAGTCAACCTCCAATGGATAGTAGATTCGTCTGAAACGTGGTGTAGGAATCGTGCGATTTATCTTTCTTTATTAGAAAGTATTAAGATTGCAGATGGACAAGATCCAAATAAAGATATGGGAGCAATCCCAAGTATACTATCAGATGCTATTTCAGTATCATTTGATAATACTATTGGTCATGATTACCTTGATGATTATGTAGAAAGATACAACTCATACCACAGAAAGGAATCAAAGATTCCTTTTGACATTGATATGTTTAACAAAATTACAAAGGGTGGTCTTCCAAACAAAACTCTTAACGTTGCACTTGCTGGCACAGGTGTAGGTAAATCTTTGTTTATGTGTCACGTTGCAGCATCCGCGTTACTACAGGGGAAAAATGTTTTATACATTACTCTTGAAATGGCAGAGGAAAAGATCGCAGAACGCATAGATGCTAATCTTCTGAGTGTTCCCATCCAACAACTTCGTGACCTTCCTCAAAAATTATATGAAAGTAAAGTAACCAATCTTACTAAAAAAACTAATGGTAAACTTATAATTAAGGAGTACCCTACAGCGTCAGCACATGTTGGGCATTTTAGATCTCTTCTTAATGATCTTTCTCTTAAAAGAAATTTTAAACCTGATGTTATATTTGTTGATTACCTTAACATTTGTTCCTCTCAACGGTTTAAAGCAAGTTTTGTCAACTCATATACCTTGGTTAAAGGTATTGCAGAAGAACTCCGTGGTCTCGCTGTTGAGAACAATGTGCCTATTGTATCAGCAACACAAACTACTCGTTCAGGTTATAGTAGCTCTGATGTTGACATTACTGATACTAGTGAATCCTTTGGTCTTCCCGCTACTGCTGATTTTATGTTTGCTCTTATTAGCACAGAAGAATCTGAACAACTTGGACAAATTATGGTAAAGCAACTCAAGAATCGCTACAACGACCCAACCATTAATAAAAGATTTGTGGTGGGTGTTGACAGAACGAAGATGAGGTTGTATGATTGTGAACAGTCATCTCAGAACAACATCATTGATACAAAAAAAGATGTTGAGTATGACTTTGACGAACATAAAAACATTGTCGATAAATTTGAAAAATTCTCTTCTTTAAAAGTATGAAAAAAGAAATTAACTTCTCTAACTATGAACATTTTGTGGATGCAGTAACTTCTAATTGCTCCAAGAACTTTGTGGACTTTGCAGATCGTATTGGCGAACTAGATCGTCAAGGTGCAAATATTGAACGACTACTTACTGCTGGTGTTGGCATTAATGCTGAAGGTGGCGAGTTTCTTGAGATCATCAAGAAAATGATTTTCCAAGGCAAACCATGGACAAAAGATAACCGAGAGCATCTTATCATTGAGTTGGGTGACATCATGTGGTATGTTGCACAAGCAACGCAAGCACTAGGAGTTTCTATGAGTGATGTTCTTCTTCGTAATATTAATAAACTTGAAAAAAGATATCCAGAAGGAACCTTTGATTCGTATTTTTCAGAGAACCGTTCTAAGAATGATCGTTAATAAATAATTTAAAAATTAAATTTTAATGCAATTTATTACACCAGAAGAAGTCCTAAATTTCCTTACTTCTAATATTAAGACAAGTTACAAAGAACGATATAGTTCTGTTTCCATTCTTGATGAAGGAGTTTCATATAAGAAAATTAAATTTGAAACTCAATCAAGATGGGAACTTCATGATTCTATACAAGAACTTTTAAATTTAAATAATGTTTCCTATGAATTAAAGAAAACTAGTGAGCAAACTAATCTTGAAGTATTTTATATTCCAACAGGAAAAATAACTACAAGAGTTTTAATCAAACCAAAAGGTGGTAGGGAATGGTTAAAGCAAGGATTCTGGAATGAGGCATTACAATCACTACCAAACTGGAGAACTTTATTTAATGTCCCAGATAATCAAATTGAATTTGAAGTGCTTAGGCAATGCAATGATCAAATTGCAAAATTGGGAAATGGAAAACCAATAGAGGTTCAAATTAAAGGTGCCATTTATAAAAACATTATTGGAGTAGTAAGTGGACCAGCAGGACATAAAGCTGATTTTATGGGCATCAATAAAGATGGTCAAGCAGTATTCTATATCTCCCACAAAGCAGGCAATACTGTAAAAGATTTTCAACAATACTCTGGTATTTCAAATAAATCTGGTCAAACCATTTACAATCATGAAGAAGTAAAATCTTTTAGAAAAGATATTTCAGAAAAAACTACTGAAGATTTTAGGAATAACATGTTTTTTAGACCAATTGATGATGTTAAACTTAAACAGTATGCAGTGTTTGGTAAGGATTATATGAATAGTAAATTTTCTTCTAACAATATAAATTTCTTTGCACAAGGTAGACCAATATTTACAGTAATACGTAGATCTACTAAAAGAAATGCCACAACATTAAAATTAGATTTTACTACTAAGTTAATTTCTAGAAGGCAAATTACTCAATTTTCTAGAGAATATGAACCTTATCTTGGAGCAAGACAAGGGGAAGCATACCGAACAGTTGATGCCACAGATTCTGGTGGTAGTAAAGTAACTGGAGTTAGAGCTGGAGTATTTGCTAAAGGATATATAGAAAGTAGAACAAGTGAAAAAATTTAATGGAGTTTTCTCAATTTAAAAATAATGCAATCAAAACTTCGTACAGGCATGGAAATCTGTACGAGGTTGGTTCGTATGTAAAATGTTTGACAGAAAACAAAATTGGAAAAGTATATCGTCGTGGTCCTAACTACGTCATTTGCATAACTGAAAAAGGAGAAATGTTTCGATCATGGATAACTGATCTTATGGAGTATACACAATTTAATAAATCTGGAGATACCGCAAAGCATAGATTGGTTGGTACTCCAGAGTATAAAAAGTTAACACATGAAATGACACCAGGATCAGAGTATGATCCATTTAAGGCTAAGAATACTATAAATAAGAATAAACAATTTAAAGAAGAGAATATGTCTACGACTGTACGATTATCTGCCTGGATGATGAGCCTCAATCGTTTTGAGCAAATTGAAATTGCATCTAAAATTGATACAATCTTAATTGAAAATTCAGATGAAAATAATATCATCACTGCTATTGATGAATCTTTTGGAACCGAAAGAATGAAAGATCTTGCTCTTGAGTATGTAACTATTGTATCTGAAGGAAAGATTAAAGGTGCAGACGGAAAGGCATGTTGGAAAGGATACAAATATGCTGGCACAGAAAGTGGAAAAGATAAGTGTGTTAAGGCAGGATTTGAACCAGAAGGTGAGATAATTGAAGGAATGAAGCAAGCTCGTGCTAATGTTGGTGCTTCTACTTGCTGGGATGGTTATAAGGCAAAGGGAACTAAAACAAAAAATGGTCGTGAAGTTCCTAATTGTGTTAAAGAAGATGAGGAATTGGAAGAAGCAAAGAACGGTCTTTATGCAAACATTCATGCCAAGCGTAAGCGTGGGGAAGCACCTGCTAAACCAGGACACGAAGATTATCCAGCGAAAGATGCTTTTAAAAAAGCAGCTAGAACAGCAAAAAACGAAGCACTTGACCCTGTAGGTAAAGAAGATCATGATGTAGATAATGATGGTGATTCAGATAAATCGGATAAGTATTTGAAGAAGCGCCGTGCTGCTGTTTCTGCAGCAATTAATTCAAAGAAAATGAAAGAAGGATTCTCTGATTGGAGATCAGAACTTTCTGAAAAAGCAAGTAAGTATGTAGAAGTTTCTCCTAAAGTTGAAGATCAAGATGAACCATCTGGAACTTTTGATAAGAATAAAAAGTTAAAAGATAAAAAAAATGATGTAAAAGAAGAGTGTGATTGTGAAGAAGAGACCCCAAAAGATAAAAAGGTAAAGCGTGTCAAATATGCAGATGGGGTAAAAGAAGGAGTTGATATGAAAAAAAGAGAAGATATTGTTATGGGTATGAAAAAGAATGCAAAGGATTTTAAAACACGTTATGGTGATAAAGCAAAAGAAGTTATGTATGCAACTGCTACAAAAATGTCTAAGTGATCCTATATAATTAGTTCTCATCACTAGGAGATCACCATGGCTCTTTTATTTCCAATTGCCCAATCATTGATTATGCGTATTGCTAATGATCGTCGTGTCAAAGAACTTGTTATCTCACTTCTTGAGAAGTATGTAAAAAGTACTGATAACGATGTTGATGATCTTATTGTTGCTACTGTAAAATCTGCCTTGTTAAAGGGTTGATTAAAATCAGTAAAAATTTTAATGGGGAGGATGACTCCCCATTTTTTATAAATAAATTTAGAAAATTGTTTTTTATAACGGGAGTTTAACAATGCCTCTTTGGGGAAAAACCACAACAGACGAATCAAAACCAAAATATCTGCAACGTGGAAATAAAGTAGCAGAGCCTGATAATTGCTTTGCAACTAGTCAGGGTTGGGTTTATCGTCATTATAAGAACGCAACAAAAACAGAATATTACGACGAAGTTCTCGTTGCCATTGGTGGACTTGCTGGTGCTCAAGGAGAAGTTGCACCTCAAACAACCAACATTGGTGAAGCAACAATTACGGCAGTATTCTTTGAAGAGTCAGCATATGCTGGTGCAGCAACTGGTTCTGTAGTTGTTATTTACAATGAAAGAGTCACTGTCTCAACTACTAATGGATCACCAACAATCACAGTAACCGCTGGTGCAGGTACAGCAACTGCAACCTATGCACGTGGTAGTAGCACTAACAGATTAGAATTTGATTTCACTGTTGCAGCAACTGGCACAACTCATAGCATTGCAGCACAGTCAGTTGTTCTTAATGGTGGAACCATTTTTGATGTTGGCACTACCAATGCTGCAGATGTTACCATTGTCGCAGGTGATGTTACAGGCGCTGGTGGGCAAGGAACTACCAAGACATTTGTTTCTACCTGATTTTAAAGTATGAACTTTAGTGAATTGAATAAAGATAATTATATCTTTTTTGCGATTAAATATTATTCAAATCCACAGGCAGTAACAAAGGAGGACTTCTTTGAGGATCTGAAAAGATTTAAATATCTCAAGAAGTTATTAAAATATTATAAAACAACAGGTATTCTTAAACTCCATTTGATACTTAATCATTTAATTGTTTTATATAATGTTTTTAATGATGCTACAACACCTTTGTTATTTTTTAAAATAGAATCTGAGTATTGGTCTATTATTAAAAGTTTTATTATTTACTTGAATAGATATCCTGAAATTTCAAATGACCTAGATAATATATCTGTAGATCAGAATTGCATAAGGGAACTTCAAAAACTATGAAAGTATACACAATGAAAAACAATGGTCATATGTATATTGAAGAAATACCAACTAATACTGTAAGTAGCGGAGCAATTGCTGGTCTTCCTCCAGACGAACCTCCAGTCAAAAAGAGGAAGAAAAAATTTAAAACCGATATGTTTAGTAGGATTAGAAATTCAAAGTTAAAAGAGGAAACTATGGAAGATACAACATTAATTGAAGAGGCACCAGATTCTGGTAATAATGAAACTGCATCTGCTATGCGGTTTATCCAACAAAAACGTAAACTTGCAAAAAAGCAAGAAAGAGAAAAGAGAGCACAACTTCGCAAGCAAGAGATCCAAACTCTTTCTAAAGCAAAAGCAAAAGATTATCAGAATAAAGCAAGTGATCGTCAAAAGAAAATTGCAAAAGATATTAATAAAGCATCTACAGAAACCATGAAAAACTCATTTGACTTTGATATCTATATGGCATCATTTGCTGAACTCAATCCTGAGTTTGGATACTTATCTGAAGAATTTAAAAATAAAATTGTTGAAGTTTGGATTGAACTTTCAGAAGACAACCAAGATAAAATGGCAGAAATTATTTGCGAAGAAAATGGAATTGAGTTGATTACTAAATTTATAGAAACTCTATAGTATAGAACCATGCCATTTGGATTTGGTAACAACGTAAATGTTTTAGAAGCCAAGTTTCAAATATATGAAGATCTCTCCAAGGAGATGCTTGACAAACTTGAGAGAGCAGTAGACAAAATAAGTGAGAGTAACCAGAGTGTTGCTCTTATACTAGAGCGTCACGAAAACAGATTAGAACAATCTGATAAAGCAGATGCCGCAATCATAGAATTAATTAAAGGAATTAATACCAAACTAGACAAACTTGAAAAAAGAATTGACGAACTTTCAAAGTTTCGCTGGATGACTGTTGGCATCGCTACTGCTGCCACTGTTGTTATTGGTTCAGCTACATTCTTTGGTAATCTCTTGACACATGGGAACAATGGTGCTAGTATGGGAACGCAAGTAACACAGCCTAGTAGATGAGTTTTATTGATAAGAAGTACATTTCGTTATTGTCACCTCAACTTCAAAAATTTTCAAGAAAAAAAGAAGATTTATATAATTTTAGATGTCCTTATTGTGGAGATTCTCAACGCAATAAGAATCGAACTAGGGGATATCTTTACAGAGTAAAGAATGACTTCTTTTATAAATGTCACAACTGTGGAGTAGGAACTACGTTTGTTAATTTTTTAAAACAAAACTCCCCACTTCTTTATGAGGAGTATCTTCTTGAAAGATATAAAGAGGGATTGACTGGAAAGGGATCTGTTGCACCTACCCCAAAATTTAATTTTAAAGCGCCTGTATTTAAGAAAACTATATTCTCAGAATTGGAAACCATCCAGGATCTAAATATAACACACCCAGCAAGAAAATATCTAGAGCGTAGAAAACTACCATCAGAATACTTGCCCAAACTGTACTATTGTCCAAAATTTAAAGAATGGACAAACAAGCATAAACCTACTTTTAAAGATACAAAGTATGATGAGTCAAGAATTATCATTCCAATGTTAACTAAAGATGGTGTCATAGGATTTCAAGGCAGATCATTATATCAATCTGCAATACGATACATCACAGTCATGTTAAATGATGACAATCCAAAAATTTATGGACTTGACAGAGTAGATGATTCAAAAAAAGTATACATTACTGAAGGACCTTTTGATTCTTTATTTTTAGATAATGCAATTGCTATGTGTGGTGCTGACGTAAATGTTTCTCAATATGATTGGCAAAAGATTTACATCTATGACAATGAACCACGAAACCGACAGATTGTAAACAGGATGTTAAAGACAATTGATAGTGGAAATGAAATTGTTATTTGGCCATCACAAATAAAACAAAAGGATATTAACGATATGGTTTTAGCTGGACACGATGTTAAAAATGTGGTAGAATGCAATACCTACAAAGGACTTGAGGCAAAACTTAAATTTACTGATTGGAAGCTAGTATGAGTAATGGAATTAAAGTAAAAAAACGTAACGGATCTATTGCATCCCTGGATCTAGATAAAATTCATAGCATGGTTGAATGTGCATGTGGGGGATTGAGTGGAGTTTCTGCATCTCAAGTAGAAATTAATTCTGGAATTCAATTTTATGATGGTATCAAAACAGCAGAAATACAAGAGATTCTCATTAGGTCTGCATCTGATTTGATTGATCTTGATCATCCAAATTATCAATTTGTTGCAGCACGTCTCCTTTTGTTTGGTCTTAGGAAACAAATATTTGGTGTTCGCTGGGAACATCCTGCTTTTTACGATTATGTGGTTCAATGTGTTGATGCTGGTGTATATGATAGTGAAGTTCTTTCTAAATACAGTCAAGAAGAACTTGAAACTATTGGTCAATGGATTGATCATGGAAGGGATTATTTATTCACCTATGCTGGTTTGCGTCAAGTAGTAGACAAGTATCTTGTACAAGACAGAAGTACTGGTAAAGTATATGAAACTCCTCAGTTCATGTACATGATGATCGCTGTTACTGTATTTGCTAATTATAATAGTGATCGTTTAGGTTATATTAGGAGATATTACAATGCAATCTCAAAGCACAAAATCAACATCCCCACGCCCATCATGGCAGGAGTGCGAACGCCACTTAGACAATTCGCTAGCTGTGTTCTTGTTGATGTTGATGACACCCTCGATAGTATCTTTAGTAGCGATATGGCTATTGGCAGGTATGTTGCACAACGTGCGGGAATCGGCATCAACGCAGGTCGCATCAGGGGCATCAACTCTAAGATTAGAGGTGGTGAAGTCCAGCACACTGGCGTTGTACCGTTTCTCAAAAAGTTTGAAGCAACTGTCCGTTGCTGTACGCAAAATGGCATACGAGGCGGAAGCGCAACAGTCCACTTCCCAATCTGGCACCAAGAAATAGAAGATATTATTGTATTAAAAAACAATAAGGGAACTGAGGATAACCGTGTTCGTAAGTTAGATTACTCTATTCAAATCTCTAAACTGTTTTATGAACGATTCATTAACAATGAAACAATCTCCCTCTTCTCCCCACATGACGTGCCTGGTTTGTATGATGCTTTTGGAACTGATCGATTTGATGGTCTTTATGTGGATTATGAACGAGATCAATCTATTCCAAGAAAAATTATTGGAGCTCAAGAACTCGTTCTTAATATTTTAAAGGAACGAGCAGAGACAGGTCGTATCTATATTATGAATATTGATCACTGCAACTCTCATTCTTCATTTAAAGATAAAGTGAACATGAGTAATCTTTGCCAAGAGATTACTCTTCCTACTGATCCCATTAATCATATTGATGATGCTGATGGTGAGATTGCACTTTGTATTTTGTCTGCGGTCAATGTAGGAAAAATTCATAAATTAGATGAACTTGAAGAACTGTGTGATTTATCCGTTCGTGGGTTGGAGGAGTTGATTGACTATCAGAGATACCCTGTAAAGGCAGCAGAACGTGCTACAAAGGCACGTAGGTCCCTTGGAGTGGGTTTTATTGGTCTTGCCCATTACCTGGCAAAACATGGCGAGCATTACGACGAACCTTATGCTTGGCAGTTAGTTCATGATCTTACCGAAGCATTTCAATATTACTTGCTAAAATCTTCTAATCAACTTGCAAAAGAAAAAGGAGCGTGTGAAGCATTCAATAGAACCAAATACTTTGATGGTTTTCTTCCCATCGATACATATAAAAAAGACGTAGATCAAATTGTCCCTAATGAATTGAAATATGATTGGGAAACTCTACGTGCCGACATTAAGGCACATGGATTACGACACTCAACGTTGTCCGCACAGATGCCTTCGGAGAGCAGTTCCGTTGTGTCAAATGCAACCAATGGAATCGAACCACCTCGTGGATACCTGTCCATTAAGAAATCGAAGAAGGGACCACTCAAGCAGATTGTTCCTCAGTATCAAACACTTAAGAACAATTATACGCTTTTGTGGGATATGCATAGCAATATTGGTTATATTAACGTTGTTGCTGTTATGCAAAAATTTTTCGATCAAGCGATTTCTGGGAATTGGTCGTATAATCCAGAAAATTACCCAGACAATGAAGTCCCCGTGTCAGTAATGGCACAAGATTTGTTGACCACATACAAGTATGGATGGAAGACATCTTATTATCAAAATACATATGATATTAAAACAGATGAGGTAGAAGACAAACCAAAACTTTCAGACCTATTAGAAGACCTATCATCGGAGGAAGATTGTGAATCCTGTAAAATTTAAACTTAACGAACCAAATAACTTTGATGGCATGACTGTATTTAATATTAATCAAAATGAAATTAAGAAGCAACCAATGTTTTTTGGAGCACCACTTGGATTGCAAAGATATGATTCGTACAAATATCCTATCTTTGATAAGTTAACTCAACAACAACTTGGATATTTTTGGAGACCTGAAGAGGTCTCCCTTCAAAAAGATCGTGCAGATTTTGCACACCTTAGATCAGAGCAAAAACATATCTTTACTTCTAATTTAAAGTATCAGATTCTTCTAGATTCTGTCCAAGGTCGTGGTCCTGGTATGGCATTTATTCCATATTGTTCTTTGCCAGAACTTGAAGCATGTATGACGGCATGGGAATTTATGGAAATGATTCATAGTCGTTCCTATACATATATTATTAAAAACGTTTACGCAGATCCATCTGAAGTATTTGATACTATTTTAAATAATGATAGGATTTTAGAGAGAGCATCTTCAGTAACAGATGCATATGATGATTTTATTAATTCTGCACAACAGTATGGAACATCTAATGCTTGGATTTACGCACAAGAGGGTGCAGGAAGTGCGAGACAAGATAGAATTGAGTTAAAGAGAAAACTCTATAGGGCAATTGCTAATGTCAACATTCTCGAAGGTATCAGGTTTTATGTCTCGTTCGCTTGCAGCTTTGCATTTGGTGAACTCAAACTTATGGAAGGATCCGCTAAAATTATCTCTCTCATCGCAAGAGACGAAAATCAACACCTTGTCATTACTCAAAACATCCTCAATAAGTGGCGTGAAGGAGATGATCCAGAGATGCAACAAATTGCTAGGGAGGAACAGGATTGGGTAGTTCAAGCATTTAAAAATTGTGTTGATCAAGAAAAGGATTGGGCGCAATATTTATTCAAAGATGGATCAATGATTGGTCTCAATGATAAACTTTTGATCAATTATGTTGAATGGATTGCCAATCGTCGTATGAAAGCAATTGGAATCAAACCACTTTATGATGTGTCTGCTAAGAACAATCCACTTCCTTGGACTGAACATTGGATCTCTTCTAAGGGACTTCAAGTTGCTCCTCAAGAAACTGAGGTTGAATCATATGTTGTTGGTGGTATTAAACAAGATGTAAAGCAAAATTCTTTTGCTGGATTCAAACTGTGAAAAGAAAGGAGTTTGAAAAACTGATGGAGTTGAGGGAGAGGTTGCTGGAAAACAATGGACCCAACAGCCTCTCAGCAGCATGGGCGCTGTGGGCAATAGAGCAGAAGATGAAAAGAATTGGCGTATCCCTGACCCTTAGTTCAACTGAATAGATAAATATCTCTAGTGAATAGAGATGTTTATGTATGAGAACCCATGGTTTTTTAATGATAATGTATTTGATTCTGATGAAATAAATGGTTATTATGGATTTGTTTATTTGATTACAAATTTATGTAATGATCGAAAATATATTGGTAGAAAATACTTTTGGTCTTTTACAAAAAAGAAAGGACAAAACAGGAGAACCAAATCTGAATCTGATTGGAGAAATTATTATGGGTCTTGTCCTGAACTTAAAGAAGACGTTAGGAAATATGGTAAAGAAAATTTTCAAAGAATTATTCTAAGTTTGCATACAACCAAGGGTCAGTGCAACTACGAAGAGACCCGCCAGTTATTCATTAATAATGTTTTGACAGAATCCTTGACAGAAGGGGTTCCTGTATACTATAATAGCAACATCCTTGGACGCTACATGCGAAAAGATTATTATGGAAAAGCGTGAACTGCTTAAAACTGTTGATTGGATTGTAGATAGGATTCATCATCTGGCAGAACATAACGACTATGGGAGTGCAGTTGCACTACAGGAAGAATTTGATGAGTGGTTGTCTCCTAACACTTTTCTTGAATTTGTAGATTGAATTTACTAAATACATTCAGTGTTTAGGTAAATCTAATGACCCTAGATCTTCATAACTTTTTTAAATTTTATGATGACGCTAATGATAATCACGTAGCAGCAGTCCAATGGTTAGAAGACAACCTACCTGCTCAATTCTTAGATGACGCAGAAACTGATTGGATTAGTATTTTTAGAACCAAACCACCAACACCAGAAGTTCTCGCAGTTCCTTACTTCAACCAAGTAGATAACTATAGAGATGCTCATAGAACCTGTAACTCTTCATCGTGCGCTATGTGCCTTGCTTTCCTCAAGCCAGGTAGCATCAAAGGCGATGATGAATATGTCAAGAAAGTATTTGCGATTGGTGATACGACTGACCATGCCGTACAGACAAAAGTTCTGGCAGGTTATGGAATTAAGTCGCACTTTAGCTATAATCTTTCTTTTGCTGATGTTGATCGTAGCCTCGATGCTGGGAAACCTGTTGTTATTGGTATCCTTCACAGGGGTTCTTTATCTAATCCTACTGGTGGACACATGTGTGTAGTCATCGGTAAGACACCAGATGGCAAAGGATATTTTGTCAACGATCCATATGGTTCATTGAATGATAACTATACTGGTCCAGTTACAAATGGTAAGAAAACCGTTTATACCAAAGCAGTTCTTAAGCATCGTTGGTGTCCAGGTGGCAACGATGGTTGGGGTAGAATTTTCGACTGATAGGAGGCACAACAATGGCAACAATCGATTTACACAACTTCTTCAAGTTCTATGACGAGAAGAATCCTAACCATGTTAAGGCAGTTCAATGGTTAGAAGATAATTTACCAGTTAAATATCTGGAAGATAATATTGATTGGGCGGAGATTTTTAGAGGAAAAAAGGGTAATGCTGCACCAGCACCTGCTGCTGCAGCTCCTGTAACAGGTGGTGATGATGTTCCAATGATGGGTCTAAAACTCATCAAAGAGTTTGAAGGGTGCCACCTCAAGGCATATCCTGATCCTCTCACTGGTGGACTTCCAATCACTATTGGTTGGGGATCTACTCGTAAGAAGGATGGATCACACTTTAAAATGGGTGATACACTAACACAGGCAGAAGCGGATGCACTTCTCATTGAGCAGTGTAAGAATGAGTTTCTTCCTGCACTTCGTAAAGTACCACACTGGAGTGAAATGTCAGATGGAAAAAGAGGAGCTCTTCTCAGCTTTGCTTATAATCTTGGTGCTGGTTTCTACGGGGGCTCTAACTTTAATACTATTACTAAACGC
>Ga0194129_10002979_pt1 | contig 24265 bp, 21 predicted proteins | sample TA2KigCa35mmetaG_FD_150862 | JGI IMG/M metagenome (GOLD analysis project Ga0194129, IMG submission 150862) | Freshwater microbial communities from Lake Tanganyika, Tanzania - TA2015038 Kigoma Deep Cast 35m | ecosystem: Environmental > Aquatic > Freshwater > Lake | place: Tanzania: Lake...
GTGCCTGGTAGCAGGCTTTTCGGGGAGCGCGCCTCTTCGACATCCCTGGCGTCAGCGTACCGCCCCCGGCGGCGACGGCGACGGCGCCACCGGTAACGAAGGTGACGACGGCGACGAAGGCGGCGCTGTCGAGGACGCGCGGCGCGGCCGGCGCGCGAGGCGCGCCCGCAGCAGCATCGCGACGTCGTCGTCGTGCTCCACCCCCAGGCGAGCCGCCAGCGCCCGACGCGCGGCGGGCGAGCCTTCGCGCCAGGCCGCCAGCGCGCCGACGGTCCGCAGCGCCGGGTCGTCCTCCGCGAGCAAGGGGAGGGCGACGGCAAGGACGTGGCCGGCGCGGGCGGCGCGATCGACGCGGGCCCACGCAACCTGGATCCGCAGCTCGCCGGTGGCGGCGGCCTGCAGCGCGGTCAGGTCGCCGTCGACGACAACGTCGGCGTCGGCGGCGGCGCCGGCGGCGAACAGCCGCAGCGCGCGGGCCCGGCGCAGCAGCGGCTGGGTCGCGTCGAGCGCCACCGCTCGCAACGCGGCCCGCTCGTCCGGCGCGAGGGCCGGGCCCCACACCGGCGGCGGCGAGTCGAGGCCGGCGAGCAGCGCGTCGAGGGGCGCGGGCGACGGCGGCGCGGCCCCCAGCAACGCGATCAGGGCGGCGACGACGCCGGCGCTCACGGCAACACCACGGCGCCACGCTGCAGCGTGGCGGCCTGGCCAGCCGACAGGGCGCGATCGCGGATGCGGCTGACGTCGAAGAACATCAGGTTCTCGCGCGCGGCCGGCGCCTCGCCGGTGTCGGCGACGTTGTCGTACAGGGCGGCGCCGAAGCGGTCGTTCTCCTGCGTGTGGAACAGTCCGAGCCAGTGCCCGATCTCGTGGGCGAGGGTCACGGCGAACCGGTCGGGATCGTTCGTGAGCCACGCACCGGCGACGACGACGCCGGCGCTCGGCGTCGCTGAGGCCCACGGCACGCCCGGGACGCCCGGCGACAGGCCGAGCAGGAACGGCCCGACGCTGCCGCACTCGAAGCGGTCGACGAAGAACACGTTGAGCCGGTCCGGCCGCCCGCGCGCCACGATCTCATCAAGGTCGCCGCCGTCGCAGGTCGGCTCGTCGAGCACCAGCGTGCGCAGCGCCGCGCCGTCGGCGACGTCGCCGTAGACGACGTCGTCGAGGTCGACGCCGACGCCGCCGTAGACGTCGCGGGTCAAGGCCAGCGCGTCCTGGAACGCCGGCGACCGCGCCGCCGCGTCGGCGGTCAGCCCGCCGGCGCCGGTGAAGTGCAGCGCGAGCCCCACCCCCCCGGGGCCCGGCGCCACCGTGCGGACGAGCACCCAGACCCGCACGGGCAGCGGCAGCGGCGTCGGCGTCGGTCGCTGGGCTTCGTCCCAGGTGAGGGTGAAGTGGCCCACGCGCAACGCCCACGTCCCCTTGGCCAGCGGCAGGTCCGCCGTCGACGGCACCGGGAACGCGCCGATCCGCCGCGCCGGAAGGACCCGCCCCGGGGACAGGAACTGGGCCGGAAAGCCCCGCGACAAAGTCGTGGCCTGGGCGCGGGCGGGCACGTCGACAGCGACGGGCGCGTCATCGACGATGACGCTGCCGTCGGGGGCCTCGGCGCGCGTCAGCATCACCTGCGCATCGGGCTGCCCGAGCACTACCACCGTCAGCCCGCGGATCCGCAGGTCGACGTCGACGAGGATCGTGCCGCTAGCGCCGTCTTCGCCCACGACGACCGGCCCGAGGTCGACCATCACCACGCCCTCGGGGGGCGCCGGCATTTCGGCGGGTGCCGGGCGGGGAGCATCCGCCGTCGCAGCGACGGCGGTGCCGAGGCGGACCTGGGTCGGATCCAGGGGCGCCGGCGGCGGGGGAGGCCCGGCACCTCCGCCGGCGTCCGCGGTGCCGACGCCGCCGGCATCGACAACGCCGTCGTCCGGCGCGGCGCACGCCCCGAGGAGCATCCACGCCCCGCCGAGCGCAGCGGCGACGACCGAGCGCACCATCACATGCCTGCGCGCAAGGCCGCGGCGACCCCGTCGAGGGCTCGGCGCGCGCGGTGGTCCGCCCCCGGCGCGCAGGCGACGACGACGTAGTAGCCAAGCTGGACCGGGGCGACCCACAGCACGCTGTCGGCCAGACGCGCCCGCAGCGCCTGGCCGTCGCTGACCTGGCCGGCGATCGCGGCGAAGGCGGCGCCGAGGACATCGACCTCGTAGGCGCCGAGCTCGCCGTTGGCGGCAGCCACGCGCTCGCCTTCTCCGTCGCAGAACACCGCCGCGCGCACCCCGGGCTGGGCGGTGACCTGCGCAAGGACGACCTGAAACGGCACCAGCGGGTGTCTACCAGCGGATCGGGCGGCGGAAAAATCGACTCGATCCCGCTTTTGCCCGAGCCAGATCCCGAAGGTGCGTGGTAGGAAATGTAGGTCCGAAGACGATTCTTCGCGACAGGTCGCCGTCGATGGCCGGGGGTAGCCCCCGGTCGGATAGCGGGGTCCACGAGGTTGGTTACTTTGGCACGCACGGAACCGTTCCGCTCGTTGCTGCAGATGGCCGCCGGGTTGGTCGAGACGCCCGCGCCGACACCGCCGCCCGTCATCTTCGACGAGGACGCGGAGCGTGTGCCGTTCGAGCGCCGCCTCGACGCCGTGGTGCTTCCCGCCGGCGCGACGCCGCCCCGGGGGATGCGTGGCCTGGCGTTTCAGGCGCTTGGCCTGCCGCCGCTGCCGCCCCAGCCCCTCGTGCCGTTGCGCCTCGACCCCCCGTCACCGATCGCCGCCGCCCGGCCAGAGCACGCGGGTCGTCCCCTGGCGGCCTTCGAACCCCTGGCGGCGCCCCCGGGCGTGCTGCTCGATGAGCCCACTCGCCCGGACCTCCGCCTGCCGTTCGACGCCGCCCGCCCCGGGGCCGGCCAACCGCTGCGTGCCGATGGCATCCGCGCCCAGCTCCGGCGTCTGGCCAGCCTCCACACCGGGCGGACCCCGCCGCGCCCCCTGCCCGCCGTGGGAGCCGCGACGAGCGTCGACCTGACCGCCAAGGTCATTACCGTCGAGACGCTCGCCCAGCACGGGGTCTCGGTGTGCGCCTTCTCGTCTCGGGACACCGACGAGGGAGACGTCATCGACGTCGCGATCTCGGTCGACGAATTCGACGACGCCGAGTTCATCGCCGAGCGGAGCAACCGCGCCGCCGCCGCCGTCGCGCTCGCCGCTTTGTCCGACGAGGGTCCCGGCGAGGTCGATCCGTTCGACGCCTACGCCGACATCGCCGCCGCCGGCTTCGACGGCGACCTCGACGTGCTGGCCGAAGCGCTCGGCCTGGGTGGCGGCGTCGCCGTGCCGCGGATGCCCGCCACGACAGGCGCGACGGCGGTCGAAGCGACCGTCGAGGACGACGAAGTCTTGTACGACGGCGTCGCGGTTGAGGTCGACGAGTGCGACATCGAGGACGTCGACGTCGCGGCCGGGTTCGCCGCCGGCGACGCGCACCCGCTGACGTCCTCAGCGACAGCCCCCGCTTCTCTTCCTGACGATGACGAAGCCGGCTTCCTCGATGAAGACGAGGTCACGCCGGCGCGCGGTACGAAGCGCCCCGCGATGCCCACCGACGCCGTGCGCGTGGTCGTCGCCGAGGCGCCGGCGCGCCCCCGACACGAGGCGCTCAGCGCTGACGAGCGCGAGCGCAACGGGCGCCGCGCGCACGAGCTGTACCTGGTAGCCCTTGACGACGTCGGCGACGGCGACCTCGGCGGCGCCATCGGCCACCTGCAGCTGGCGGTCGCCTACGACGACCAGACCGACGTGTACCGCGAGCTGCTAGCCCAGCTCTCACGTCGCGCGCGACGCGCGGGCTGAGCCCCAGGCTGGCGCCCGGCTGCCCCACCAGGCGCGAGGGGGGCGACGGCGCCACGAGGGATCCCTTCGGGCTCACAACGGCGCACGCAAGCCGGCCACGACTGAGCCTGGCGCGACGGCGTCGTGGGCGAGCAGCGCCGGCGCGACGCGGCATACGCCGACGACGCCGCTGGACCTGATGGCGATTTTCTGGGCAGCGGCCTCGGGTTCGTCCTGCGACGTCACGTCGATGGGCGCGTCGGCGCACTGCGGGTCGTCGACGCTGGCCTGCGCCGTTCCGCCGTCGGTGAACAGCGCCTCGTCGGCGAGGCCCTCGGGGTAGCCGGCCCGACGCTTCTCTACGGTGCACGGGCGTGCGCACAGCCGCTGGTCGCCGCCAAGGTCGACGCAGCGCAGCCCCTCGGCGCAGTCCACGGCGTCGTCGCAGGCCTCGTCCAGCTGGCCAGCCTGACTGCCGGCGACGACGACGACGCCCAGCAGGGCGGTGAGGAACGGCGTGCGGATCAGCGGGCGAACGGACATCGACGCTTTCGGCGGCGAAGGCGTCGCGTGGGCCATGATGGCGAACGTGGTTGGCCGCCACGGCGGCGGGTGGTACGGACGCCGTCGGTTGAGGCGAGCCGCGCGCCGTTCGTCGAGTCGTTCGCCGAGGTACGCGCGGAGCAAATGCCCGAACGCACACACACCCGCTCCGACGTCATCGACGTCGCACGCGCAGCGAGGAGCCGATGAAGATCCACGAGTATCAGGGCAAGGAGATCCTGCGGAAGTTCAACGTCGCGACCCTTCAGGGCGTCGTGGCGCACTCCGTGGCGGAGGCGGTCGCCGCCGCCGACGACCTCGCCCGGAAATTCGGCTGGCCTGTCGTCGTCAAGGCGCAGATCCACGCCGGCGGCCGCGGCAAGGGCGGCGGCGTCAAGGTCGTGAAGAACCTCGACGACGCCCGCGCCGCCGCCGAGAAGATCCTCGGCATGATGCTCGTGACCCACCAGACCGGCCCGCAAGGCCAGAAGGTGCACAAGCTGTTCATCGAGCAGGGCTGCGCGATCGCCCGCGAGCTGTACCTCGGCGCCGTCGTCGACCGCGTCAACGGCCGCGTGTGCTTCATGGCCTCCACCGAGGGCGGCATGGAGATCGAGAAGGTCGCCGAAGAGCACCCCGAGAAGATCCTGAAGGAGTGGGTCGACCCCATCGTCGGCATGACCGGCTTCCAGGCGCGCAACCTTGCGTTCGGCCTAGGCCTCGAGGGCAAGCAGGTCGGCAAGGCCGTGTCGTTCTTGCAGAACATGTACCGAGCCTTCGTCGAGACCGACTCGAGCCTCGCCGAGATCAACCCGCTCGTGATCACGAAGGACGGCGATGTCGTCGCGCTCGATGCGAAGTTCAACTTCGACGACAACGGCATGTTCCGCCAGGCGCAGCTCGGCGACATGCGCGACCCCAACGAAGAGGACCCGCGCGAGCTCGAGGCGAAGGAATTCGACCTCAGCTACATCGCTCTCGACGGCGACATCGGCTGCATGGTGAACGGCGCCGGCCTCGCCATGGCGACGATGGACATCATCAAGCACTGCGGCGGTGAGCCGGCGAACTTCCTCGATGTCGGCGGCGGCGCCGACGAGCGCAAGGTGACGGCGGCGTTCAAGATCATCCTGAAGGATCCGGCGGTCAAAGCCGTATTCGTCAACATCTTCGGCGGCATCGCCAAGTGCGACGTGATCGCCAACGGCGTCGTCGCGGCGGCGAAGCAGGTGGGCCTGAAGGTGCCGCTGGTCGTGCGCCTCGAGGGCACCAACGTCGATCTCGGCAAGAAGATCCTCGCCGACAGCGGCCTCGCGATCACCGCCGCCGACGACATGCTCGACGGCGCCAAGAAGGCGGTAGCCGCCGTGAAGGGGGCCTGAGCATGAAGGCCAGCTCCACCACCCGCGCGGTCATCCGGATGATCGGGCGCTTGCTGGGACGCACGTTGCCGGCGACAGCGCGGGAGCTGAACCGCTCGCACGCCCCGGTGGGCATGCTCGGTCTCGAGCACATCACTCGCGTGCAGCGCCCCGTCTCGACCGTCACCTCGCGCCCCCTCTCCACCGCTTTCACGTCGACGTCGACGAAGGTCTGAAACCATGTCGATCCTCATCCACAAGGACACCAAGGTCATCGTTCAAGGGATCACCGGCGACGCGGGCTCGTTCCACGCGAAGCAGATGATTGAGTACGGCACGCAGATCGTCGGCGGCGTCACCCCTGGCAAGGGCGGCACGCATTGGGAGATCAAGGATGGCGAGCATGCGGGCAAGAAGGTTCCGGTCTTCCACACCGTTGCCGACGCGAAGAAGGCCACGGGCTGCAACGCCAGCATCATCTACGTGCCCCCACCGTTCGCCGCCGACGCGATCCTCGAGGGCATCGCCGCCGAGCTCGATCTGGTCATCACGATCACCGAGGGCATCCCGGTGCTCGACATGGTCAAGGTCAAGCGCGTCCTGGAGAGCCAGTCGAAGACGCGCCTCATCGGCCCCAACTGCCCCGGCGTGATCACGCCCGGTCAGTGCAAGATGGGCATCATGCCCGGCCACATCCACAAGGTCGGCCACGTCGGCGTCGTCAGCAAGTCGGGCACGCTCACGTACGAGGCCGTCGGTCAGCTGACGAAGCTCGGCATCGGCCAGTCGACGTGCGTCGGCATCGGCGGTGACCCCGTCGCCGGCACCGACTTCATCGACGTGCTGCGGCTCTTCAACGACGATCCCGACACCCACGCGGTGATCATGATCGGCGAGATCGGCGGCGATGCCGAAGAGAAGGCCGCCGAGTGGGTGAAGGCGAACATGAAGAAGCCTGTCGTCGGCTTCATCGCCGGCCGCACGGCGCCGCCGGGACGTCGCATGGGCCACGCGGGTGCCATCATCTCGGGCGGCAAGGGCACCGCCAGCGAGAAGCTGAAGGCGATGGAGGCCGCTGGCATCCACGTCGCGCCATCGCCCGCCGAGATGGGCGTGACGCTGGCGAAGGCCATCGGCCACAAGGTCTGACCTTCGCCGCTTCGCGGACGGAGCCAGAGTGCGAGCCGCGCGGCCCCCCGCGCGGCTCGCGCTTCTGGGGAGCGCGAAGCTCAGCGCACCGTGAAGCCGGGGCCGAGCGCCAGTGGCCGGCCCTCGCTGTCGATGGCGAGGGCGACGTTGCGCAGGTCGCCGACGAGCACCTGCTCCACGACCTTTGCAGTGGCGGTGCGCTCGTCGAGCCCCAGCGACGTCGCCAGCACCCGCGCAAGGGCGCGGACGCCCCCGCCCAGCCCGGAGAGATCGCCCTCGGTGCCGGTGATCACGCGGATCGCCACGTCGTCGTCGAGCCCGAGACCGGCGCGCTCGCGGGCGAGCTTCAGCGCGTCGATGACCGTGCCTTCGCGGTCGACGAGCTTGCGCGACAGCGCGTCGGCGCCTGTCCACACACGACCCTCGGCGATCCCGCGCAGCTCGTCCTTCGTCAGCCGCTTCTCGGTCCGACCGGCGACGACGGCGTCGAGGAAGCGCTCGTAGACCGCGTTGACGCTGTCCTGGATGCGCGCGCGCTCGTCTTCGGTCATCGGCCGCAACAGCGTCGGCCCCGGTCGGGCGCCACGCTTCTCTTCGTGCACGCCCACGCCGTTGTCGGCGGCGAACTTCTCGGCGTTGAAGAGCAGGCCGAAGACACCGATGCTGCCCGTGATGGTCGTGGCGCCGGCGAACACCTCGTGGGCGGCGCTCGCGACGTAGTACCCGCCCGACGCCGCGACGTCGCCCATCGACGCCACCACCGGCTTCTTCTCGCGGGCGAGCATCACGGCGCGCCACATCAGGTCGGAGGCCAGCGCGTCGCCGCCCGGCGAGTCGATGCGCAGCACGATGGCCTTCACCGCGTCGTCCTCGGCGGCCTCGCGGAGCGCCTCGACGACGTCGTCGGAGCCGGCACCGTTGCCGCCGAAGAGCCCGCCCCGCGAGCTGCCCATGCGGATCTCTCCGGTGACCGGGATGAACGCAATCTGCGGCGGGGACTCCCAGCGAACCTGCTTCACCTCAGGGGCGAGCCAGCCCCGCTCCAGCAGCACTCGCTGTCCCTCGCGGCCGGCGAGCACCGCGACCTGCTCGTCCACCTCGTCGGCATAGAGCAAACCGTCCACGAGGCGGCGCGCCAACGCTTCGGACGCCGACATGCCGCCCAGATCGATGGCGGCCTTCACGTCGTCCTCAGCGAGGCCGCGCCCCCGCGCGATGGCCACCACAAGCGCGCCGTAGACGCCGTCGAGGAGCGCGGCCTCGACCTCGAGTTCTTCGGCCGACGGCGCGTCGTGGGTGAAGGCCCGCGGTGCGCTCTTGTAGCGGCCGGCGGCGACGGCCTCGGCCGCAAAGCCCAGCCGGCGCAGCGCCTCGCCGACGTAGACCATCTCGGCGCGGACGCCGTCGACGGCCCACGAACCTGACGGCGACATCCACACGCGGTCAGCGGCGGAGGCGATGAACGCCGTGACGTCGTCGGCGTCGTCGACGTGGACGACGACCTTCTTGCCGAGGCTGCGCAGGCGCACGATCGCCGCGCGCAGCTCGCCGGCGCGGGCCCAGCCGACGTCGATCCCGCGCAGCAGCAGCACGAGACCGTCGACGCCCGGGTCGTCGGCGGCGTCATCCAGCGCGGCGAGCACCGCTGTCGACGACGGTGTGTCGGCGAGCAGCGCGTCGAGCAGCGTGCGGTGGCGCTCGACCGGCGCGGCGTCGCCGCCGAGCACGAGATGCAGCCAACGCCTTGAGGCCGGCAGGAGCGACGCCCACGTCGCCGTCGACGCCCGCGCGCGCACGGCGCCCGTGCCCACGATGCCATCGGCACCGCCCACCAGCGCGAGCCCGACGTGGTCGAGGTCGACCTGCAAGCCGGCGCTGCCGACGATGGCCACCGGCCCGGGCGCCACGGCCTGCAGGTTGGTGACGGCGACGCCGGCGAAGAGACCGAGCCCTCCCCGCTGCGCACGCGCCGCCAAGCCCGGCGTCACCGTCGCCGTCGCCCACGCCGTCGGCGCATCCCCCGACGAGCCCGGGGCCACGCGGACGTCGGCGCCGACGGTCAGCACCTCGCCCAGCGGTCGCCAGCTGACACCACCGCGCACGGCCTGACCGCCGCCCTTGCGCCCCAGGCGCTCGCCGACGACGCCGAGCGCGACGGCGCGCGCCGGGCGCAGTTGCAGGCCGACGTCCCACGACGTGTCGTCAGCGCCCGGCACGGGCCGTTGCAGGGTGTGCACCGCCACACCTACGGCGAGGGCGTCGTCGAGGCGCAGGCCGGTGGCCAGCGCCGTGCGCAGGAGACCAGCGCTGCCGTCGGCGGCGACCAGCCCGACGTCGCCCCCGAGCGCCAGGCCGCCGCCGCCGAGCACCAGGGCGGCGTCACCGGCCTGCGACAGCACCGGGGTGGCGCTCGTGGTGCCCCGCGTCGTCCAGCCGGCAGCGAGCTCGACGCCGTCGATGAACGCGAGGCCGGCGGGGTTGACGAGGATCGCGGCGGCGTCGTCGACGGCGGCCGCCTGCGTCAGCGGCAGGCCGAGCCCGGAGCGCGCGTCGTCGAGCGCCTGGGCATGCGTCGGTCGGGCGGACGCCAGCGCGAAGAGGACCGCGACGTGGGCGAGGGCGGAGGTTCGCATGGCGACAGGTTGTTTCGACCCGGCCGGTCAGCGTCAAGCGCGCCAGCAAGGTGCGTCTGGGACGCCAGTGCCCGGCGCCTCGGGTGGGCGCCGCCCCGACCCGCCGCTCGCGGCCGTCGATGCTCGCCGGGTGCTGAGAAATGCTTTGCGTACTTCAGCACCCGGCGAGGCGTTTCTCGCGCTCGTCGAGGACGAGAGCGGATTGGATCCAGCAGGCGGCTGGAATCGCCAGGTGAGGGCTTTTTTCAGCAGCCTGCTAGCGTGTGACCCATGGCCATTCCTCGTCGCGTGATCGCCGTCGCCTTGTCCGCCGTCGCCTTTGGCGCGGTCTACTACGTCTCGACCCGTCGTCGTCGCCAGGACCCACTGCGCGGCGCCGTGGACGACGCCAACGCCGAGAAAGAGCGCGTGGCCGCCGAGCAGGAGCGAGCCGCCGCCGCCGGTCGCGCGACGGGCGACGGGGCCCAGGGCACCGAGGGCGGCGCCGCCGTGGGCGCCAGCGCGGGCGGCGCCGCCGACAGCGCAGCGCGCGACCCCGAGCGTCCTGGTCCCCCCAGCGCGACCACGAAGGCGGGCGCGGTGCACGAGCTGGCGCTGTTCCTCGCCGGGGACGCCTGGCACGACGAGATCGGCTGGCAGGCGTTGTGGGAGAAGGAGGGCGTGACGTCGGCGGCGGCGTGGCTGCGCACCCAGGGGTGCGTGGTGCTGTCCGCCGAGCGGCGCAAGCTGGTCGACCACCCGGCCTTGCTGGCGGGGTGTCGTCGTCGCTGGATCGTGGTGTGCCGGTACGGCGGCATCGACGTCGGCGACGCCGCGTCGCTGTGGAACACCAGCGAGTCCACCTGACGCGCGGGTTCGATACGGCCGGGCGTCCCGTTCCATCGGGATCCATGTCGGGGCTGTTGGCGCGGGCGACGGGTTGGTAGGCTATCGGCATGGTCCTCCCGGTCCGCTCCAACAACACCGCGACGTCCGCCACCCGCAGCGCCAACGAGGCGCAGGCGCAGTTCAAGAAGTCGATGGAGCAGCTCGCCACCGGGCTGCGCATCAACCGGGCTGCCGACGACGCCGCGGGGCTGGCGATCGCCTCGCAGATGACCGCGCAGCTCAACGGGCTCGTGCAGGCCAGCCGCAACGCCGGCGACGCCGTGTCGCTCGTGCAGACCGCCGACAGCGCGCTCGGCAGCGTGGGTGACTCGCTGCAGCGGATCCGCACCCTCGCCGTGCAGGCGGGCAACGACACGCTGGGTGCCAGCGATCGGGCGGCGATCCAGAAGGAGATCACCCAGCTCCAGCAGGAGATCGGCCGCGTCGGCGAGAGCACCGAGTTCAACGGCAAGCAGCTGCTCGACGGCTCCTTCCAGGGCGCGCGGTTTCAGGTGGGGGCCAACGCCGGCGACGAGGTAGGGGTCGCCATCGAGGGCGTCGTCGCCCCTGACGTCGATGTCACCACCGCCAGCGGCGCATCGACGGCGCTCACCGACATCGACGCGGCGCTCCAGCGGGTCAGCGACCAGCGGGCGTCGCTCGGCGCGACGCAGAACCGGCTCGACGCCACCATCCGCGAGTTGGGCACCACCGCCGACAACACGCTGCGGTCGCGCAGCCGCCTCGAAGACGCTGACTTCCTGAGAGTCGCCGCCGATCGCGCCCGCAGCGAGATCGCGTCGCGCAGCGCCATCGCGATCCTTGCCCAGGCCAACATCATCCCGGGGATGGCCGCGAAGCTGCTCGGCGCCTGACGACGACGAAGACCGGCCAGCCACGACGCTGTCGTCCGCGTAGACGACGAAGCCGGCGTTCCGTTCATCTTCGTCTTGTCGCGTCAGCGCCGGGCGCGCACGGTGGTCGCGGGCCGCGGCTCACCCGTAGCGATAGACGCCCCGGCCGGCCTTCTTGCCGTGCCAGCCAGCGTCGACGTACTGCACGAGCAGCGGGCACGGGCGGTACTTGCTGTCGCCGAGGCCGTCGTGCAGCACGCGCAGGATCGCGAGGCACGTGTCGAGCCCGATGAAGTCGGCCAGCGTCAGCGGCCCCATGGGTTGGTTGGTGCCGAGCTTCATCGTCGTGTCGATGTCCTCGGCGGAGCCCACCCCTTCCATCAGCGCGTAGAAGGCCTCGTTGATCATCGGCATCAGGATGCGGTTGGCGATGAACCCCGGGTAGTCCTTCGACACCGTCGTCGTCTTACCGAGCTGCTCGGCCAGCGCCTTCGTCGCCGCGTAGGTCTCGTCGGTGGTCGCGATCCCACGGATGAGCTCGACGAGCTTCATCAGCGGCACCGGGTTCATGAAGTGCATGCCGATGAAGCGCTCGGGCCGCTTCGTCGCCGCCGCCAGCCGCGTGATCGAGATCGACGACGTGTTCGACGCCAGCAGGACCTCGGGCCGGCAGACGCCGTCGAGTTCGATGAAGATCTTCCTCTTCAACGCCTCGTTCTCGGTGGCGGCCTCGACGACGAAGTCGCACGCGGCGTGGGCGCGTGCGTCGGTGCTCCACGAGAGGCGCGCCAGCGCCGCGTCGGCGGCGGCCTGGGTCAACGCCTCTTTCTTCACGAGCCGCGCGAGGCTGTCGCCGATGGCCTTGCGTCCCCGCTCGAGCGCGGCATCAGCGACGTCGGTGACGACGACGCTCAAGCCGGCGGCGGCCGCCACCTGGGCGATGCCCGCGCCCATCTGGCCGGCGCCGACGACGCCCATGGTCTTGATCCCCTGCTCGGTGCTCGTCTGGCTCATCGGGTGCTCCTGCTCGAAGAAGGATCGCGGAACGACGCCGTCACGGCATCTCGCGGCAGTTGGTCTCGCAGACGTCGAAGGCGTGGGACGCCAGTTGCAGGCATTGGTCATCGCCGCCCGGGCACGCTGCCACCGCGCGATAGATGGCGGGCCGGCAGCGTTGCAGACAGACATCGACGGGCGTCGTGGCGACGGGGTCGGTGCCGCTCTGCAGGCGGGCGCGGTCGGTCGCGAGCCACAGCGCCGACGCCACTGCCTGGTCGAGCTCGGCCGCCTGCGCACAGCGATCGAGCCAGCGCGCGAGCTCCCCCGCCAGAAGCGCGACGGGACCCACGGCGCAGAGCGCCCGCAGGCGCGCCTTATCCTTCGTGCGCTTCGCGGCGTCGAACATGCCCTGAAGGTTCGCCGGCGTCGGCAGCGAGCGCGCCGCCTCGACCCAGGCGGCGTCGGCGTCCTTGGTCTTGCCGAGCGCGGTGAGCAGCCGCGCGCGCGCCGCGGCGATGGGCTCGATGTCGGCGCCGAACGCTGCCGCCTGCGCCGCGCGCAGGCGGTTGACCGCGTCAGTGGTGTCACCTTCATCGACGGTGACCCCGGCCCGCAACGCAACCGCGACGGCGTCGCTCCAGGAGATGGCGACGGCGGCATCACCCACGCCCTGCGACGCGACGCGCGCGGCGTCGAGCTGCGCCTCCGCCGGAGCCGTCGTCTGGTGGGCGCAACCGGCGAGGGCGACCACCAGGGCGGCCACCGGGACGAGACGGGATGACAGGAGTGAGCGGGCAGCAAACACGATGGCCTCGACGTCGACGGGGTCAGCGGCCGTGGATCAGCACGCGCGGCCCGTCGGGAAAAAGGATCTCGATTTTCGTGGCGTCCTTCAGCGCCGTCGCCACGCCGACACCGAAGGTCGGGTGCCTGACGACGTCGCCGGCGGCGAAACGGGCCTTCGGCGAGTAGGGCTGCGCCAGCGACGAATCGCGCCCGCGCATCAGCTCGTCGTAGTGCGACGCCTTCGCCTTCCCCGGCTGCGCGGTCCGCGGGCCGCGCTCGCCATCGCGCTCGCGGCGCTTGACGTCGCGCGGCGACTCGCCGGGGAGGTAGGGCTTGTAGGCGTGCTGCGACTTACACGTGTTGCAATGCACGCGCCCCGGAACGTTGCCTTCGAGCGTCTCGATGGTGTGGTGCAGCATCAGCTTGCAGCGGCCACACCACGCCTCGACGGTCCCTGCAATCTTGAACGGTCCGGCCATGGCTGCTCCTCGCAGGGTGCGCGTAGCAGGTCGATTGCCACGACTGAAGTCGCCACGGCAGAGGGAGCGAGGTCTTCAGGGGGGGGCGAGCTTCTGCGCCCGGGCGTACATCGGGCCGAACTGACGGCGGTAGCTGACGTCGAGGGCGGTCAAGCGAGCGAAGCAATCGCGGGCCGTCGCCCAGTCCTGCTCTTGCATCGCCTGGGTGCCGAGGCCGATGAGCGCCGCGGGCGCGGTCGGATCGGCGTGGAGCGCGACGAGGAACTCCTCACGGGCCACGGCCTGACGCCCGTCGGCCACCGCGCGCTGGGCCCGCGCGATCGCCGCATCGCGGGCCAGCGGATCGACCGGGCGGGACTCGTCGGGCAAGACGCCGGCCCGGCCGGGCACGCCCGCTGCGGCCGTCGGGGAAACCGGGGCGCTCGCCGCCAGAGGCGCCGGCGGGGGCTTGCCGGCGTCGCTGACCGCGGGCCGGCGCAGCGCGGCGAGCCCGAGCAGGACCAGCGCGACGGCGAGCGCCAGGCCGCAGACGAGCAGGATGACCGCCGCGACGCTCATCCGCGCCGTCGCCGCCGGACCGGACCGCGTCGCCGCCGGCGGCGCCCCGTGGCGCTGGACCGACTCGACGGTCACCAAGCGCGTCGTCACCGGCGCCGCGACCGGAACATCGGGCAAGGTCTCGGGCGACGGCTCGGGTGCCGTCGGCGTCAGCGACGCTGGCGACGCAGGCGACGGTGGGCGTGCGGATGCGCCGGGCGCCGACGAGGACGCTGCGGGAGCGACGGCGGGCGGCGCGGTCTCGGGCCGCAGGGGCAGCAGCGCGGACAGCGACGCGACCGCCGTGCCCGCCAGCGACGAGCCTGGTCCGGCAACGGCCGCTGCCGGCGTCGCCACGAGCGTACCGGTGGGGCCGAGGCCGGCCCCGGCCGTGCGGCGGGCGGGCGGGCCCGCCGGGAGCCCCGGAGACAGCCCGGCCGACGGACCAGAGACACCCGTTGACGAGCCGCCAAACGCCCCGCCAGACATCGCCGCCGCCGCCGGAGACGCCGCCGGCAGCGTCTCCGGCGGCGGCCGACCGTCCTCGAGGAGGCCCGGCAACGCTCGGGGCGCCGGCGAGGACAGGCCCGGCGCGTCGGCGAACCGCGCGAGGGCGGCGGCGAACGACGCCGCATCGGGCCAGCGCGCCTCCTTGTCCTTGGCGAGCGCGCGACGGAGCACGTCCTCGAAGCCCACCGGCAGCTTCAGGGAGGGCCGCTCACGCAGCGGTGAGGGCGGCTCCTCGGAGAACACCTTGATTAGCGTCTCGCGGACGCTGATGCCGCGGAAGGGCGAGCGCCCGAGCAGCATGTGCCACAGCACGACGGCGGCAGAGTAGAGGTCGCTGCGCACGTCGAGGAGCTCGCCGCGAGCCTGCTCGGGCGACATGTACTCGGGGGTGCCGAAGATCGTCCCAGGCACGGTGAGCATCGCCTGTTCGCCGGGCTCGTTCGTCGTCAGCTTCGCGATGCCGAAGTCGACGACCTTGACGATGTCCGGCCGGTTCGGCTTCTGCATCAGCATGACGTTCTGCGGCTTGAGATCACGGTGCAGCACGCCGGCGCCGTGGGCCGCGTCGAGGGCGCTCAGCAGCTGCACACCGATGCGCGCGACGCGCTCGGCTGGCATCGGGCCGCTGACGCGCAGCTCGTCGGCCAGACCGTGCCCGGGGATGAGCTCCATCGCGATGAAGAAGGTCCCGTCGGCGTCCTCGCCGAAGTCGTGGACGTGGATGCAATTCTCGTGGGTCAGCCGGCTGGCGGCGATGGCCTCGCGCCGGAAGCGGGTGACGACCTTTAGGTCACACGACATCTGAACGGCGAGCACCTTGATGGCCACCCGTTTGCCGGTGGTGCCGTGCACGCCCTCAAACACCGAGCCCATGCCGCCCACGCCGAGCACGCGTGTGAGCGTGTAGGTCCCGGCGAGGGTGCGCCCCACCAGGTCCTGCGCCGCGGCCTTGCCTGCTACGGATGTCACGGGGCCGAATCGTAGCGCGACGATGGGCCGGGAGGCGAAAGCGCGGCCGCCGCGTGCGCGTGGGCGCGCTCGCCCCTTCACCCGCTTTCGCCGATCGGTATGCTGCGGCTCCGTGACCGACGACGACGTCTCCGACGAAGCCGAGCCGCTGCCGGGAAACCCGGCGCTGCGTGAGGTCGTACCGGCGACGCCGTCGGACCGGACGGCGATGATCGACCTCGAGGCCCTCGAGGCGCGCCGTGTCGCGCGACGCGCCCACGATGCCGCCGACGCCGGCGCCGACGACGAGCAGACGCCGCCACCGACGAAGGCGCCCGGACGCGACCCCGACGCCACCGGGACCCTGGCGCGCGGCCGCCGGAAGGCGAAGGCCACGCCGTCGCAGCTGGTACGCAACGAGCGCCCGGGCGATGATGTCGACGAGCCGCGCGACGACGGCGGCGACGCCGGCGACGAGAGCGGAGACGACGTCGGCGAACGTGGCGGGACGACCCGCAGCGGCATGGCGCCGCGCGAGGCAACCCGCGCCGGCACCCGCAGCGGCATGACCCGCAGCGGCCTTGCGCGCGGCGACCAGACGCTGCGTGACGGCACCCGCACTGGCCTGAAGCGGGCGACGAAGGTCGCGCGTCGCGCGCTCTCACCGGCGGCGGCCGCCGCTGCGGTCGTCCTGACCGTGGTCGCGCTGATCGTGGTCGTCTTCGTCGCCTCGCGCGCCACCGGCGTCTTGACGGTCAACACCGTGCCCCACGGCGCCGCGGTGACACTCGACGGCGAGCCCATCGGCACCAGCCCGTTGCAGAAGCGCGTCCGCACCGGCGCCCACACCATTGAGCTGTCGCTCGCCGGCTACGAGCCCTTCCGCGAGATCGTGGACGTGCCGTCGTCGGGCTGGCCGTTCCTGCAGCCGCTGAAAGCGCTGCCGCCGCCGCCCCCGCCGCCACCCACCCCCGCTGAGATGGCCGCCGACCTCGCGGTGCAGGTCAAGCGGCTGTTCGACGCCGGCGACCTCGACGGCGCGCTCGGCAAGGTGCTGGAGATCGAGCGCGTCGTCGCCGACCACGCGCCCTCGGCCGAGCTGCGCAAGGCCGTGCGCGACGCCGACGTGCAGCGTCAGGAGGCCCAGCGCAAGGGCGCGGCCCAGGCTGCCTTTGCGGCTCAGCTTGCCCGCGCCCGCCAGAAGGCCGCCGAGGGCCGGCGCTTGTACGAACAGGGCAAGCTCGGTCCGGCGCGCACCGTGCTGTTCGAGGCCCTGAAGATCGACCCGAAGAGCCCCGACCCGCACCGCACCCTGGCCAAGATCTTCAACCGCGAAGACGACATCGCGAAGGTCCGCTACCACCTCGAGCGCTTCCTCGAGCTCGGCGGTAACGACGCGGACTTCAAGGTGCGCGAATGGCTCCGGACCCACGCGAAGTGACCGCGCAGCATGGGCGCGACGACGCCCCGCCCAGACCATCGTCGACGCCGGCCTGGGCCGGTCCGCTGCTGCCTGCCCTGCGCTTCGCCGCCCGCGACGGCTTCGCCCACGTCTCGCGGCTCGCCGGCGTCGAGGATCTGGTCGAGGGCGTGCTGACCCGGGCCGGCGCGGGCGTCGTCGGCGACGCCGTCGCCCGCGCGCTGCGCGACAGCGCCGCCGGCTTCGATCGGCTCAGCGAGTCGCTGAAGCGCGCGCGCGTACAACGGATGCTCGACGTGCTCAGCACCCTCTCGGCGAGCCAGCCTGCCGCTGCGCCGTCGTCGAAAGGGGACGCTGTCGTCCCCGCACCGACGCCCCCCACGGCCGCGCTGGCCTCGGCGACGGCGGCGTCGGCGACGGCGACGATGACGGTTGCCGCGGGCACGCAGACCACGGCGACGCGGAACACGGCGCCGCGGACCACGGCGACGCGCCCCGCCAGACCGCCCGCGTCGGTCACCGCGCCGTCGACGCCCACCGATGCGTGGTCATGGCCGGTCGCGCGCCTCAAGGGCATCGGGCCGACGCGGGCCGCACAGTTGGCCGCGCGGAACCTGATGACGCTGGGCGACGTGCTGTCGACGCTGCCGCGGACCTACGAGGACCGCCGCACCTGTCGCCGCATCGGCGAGCTCGAGGACGGCCTGCTCGCCGTCGTCTCGGGCACGGTGCAGGTCGCCGGCGTCGTCGGCGGCGGTCGCGGCCGGCGCTTCGAGGCGGTGCTCGACGACGGCAGCGGGCAGCTGCGGCTGGTGTTCTTCCACTTCCGCGCTGGCGAGCTGGAGCGGCGGCTCGCCCGCGGCGCCGTCATCACCGTCGCCGGCGAGGTGAAGAAGCAAGGAGGCCGGGCGACCGTCGTGCACCCACGGGTGCACGACGGCGACGCGGCGCAGGCGCTCGGCGGCGTGAAGCCCATCTACCCCGAGCTGCAGGGCCTGCACCCCCTCGAGCTGGCGCGGGTCGCTGCGCTCGCCGTCGACGCGGTCAAGGCCCGCGGGCTGCCCGACCCTTTGCCTACGACCCTCCTCGGAAGGACCGGGCTCGTGCCGCTCGCGGAGGCGCTGACCGGCATCCACGCACCGCCCGACGACGTCGACGAAGAGGGCCTGCGTGCGCTCATCGAACGACGCTCGCCGGGCCACCAGCGCCTCGCGTTCGAGGAACTCTTCGTGCTCGGCACCGCGCTGTCGCTGCGTCGACGTGCCCAGGGCACCGACCCGGCGCCCCCGCTGCGCGGCACCGACGGCGAAGCCGACGCCGTTGCGCGCCTGCTGCCGTTTTCGTTGACCGGGGCCCAGCGGCGCGCGAGCGGCGAGATCCTCGCCGACCTCGAGCGCCCCGTACCGATGGCGCGCCTGCTGCAAGGTGACGTCGGCGCCGGCAAGACCGCGGTGGCCGCGGTGGCCGCGCTGCGCTCCGCCCGCGCCGGGCACCAGACGGCGTTCATGGCGCCCACCGAGATCCTCGCCGAGCAGCATGGGCGCACCTTGAAGAAGATCGGGCTCGCCGCCGGGCTGCGCGTCGAGGTGCTGACCGGCTCGCTCGGCAAGAAGGCGCGTACGCTGCTCGAGAGCCGCATCGCCAACCGCGACGTCGACGTGATCGTTGGCACGCAGGCGCTTTTGTCCGAGGGCGTGCGGTTCTGCCGGGTCGGGCTGTGCGTCGTCGACGAGCAGCACCGCTTCGGCGTCGTGCAGCGGGCGCTGCTGCGCAAGAAGGGCCCGCTGGTCACCGGCAACGATGGCGCGACGACGCAGCTAACGCCGCACCTGCTCGTGATGACCGCGACGCCCATCCCGCGGTCGCTGACGCTGACGGTCTATGGCGACCTCGCGGTCTCGGTGCTCGACGAGCTGCCGCCCGGGCGAACGCCCGTGGCGACCCGCGTGGTGGCCGACCTCGGCGCCGCCGTCGAGGCGATGCGCCAGACCCTCGCCCGCGACGAGCGCGTCTTCGTCGTCTTCCCGCTCATCGAGGAGAGCGAGAAGCTCGACGTGCAGGCCGCCACCGCCGGCTTCGAGGATCTGCGCCACTCCTTCGGCGACGACGTCGTGCTGCTGCACGGGCGGATGGGCGCGGCCGACAAGGACGCGGCGATGGCGGCGTTCTCGCGCGGCGACCGGCGCATCCTCGTGTCCACCACCGTCGTCGAGGTCGGCGTCGACGTCCCGCAGGCGACGCTGATGGTGGTGGTGAACGCCGAGCGCTTCGGGCTCGCCCAGCTGCATCAGCTGCGCGGCCGCGTCGGCCGCTCGTCGCGGCCGTCGACGTGCCTGCTGGTGGGCGGCGACGCCGGACAGGACGCGCTCGAGCGGCTGCGCACCCTCGAAGAGACCAACGACGGCTTCCGCATCGCCGAGAAGGATCTCGAGCTGCGCGGCCCCGGTGACGTGCTCGGCACGCGCCAGTCGGGGGTGCCGACGCTGGCATTCTCCGACCTCGTGCGCCACGCGGCGCTGATCGAGCGGGCGCGTCGCTTCGCCGACGAGATCGTCGAGCGGGACCCGACGCTGACGCTCCCCGAGCACGCCGACCTGCGGCGACTGGTGCTCGAGCGTTACGCCGAGCGCCTCGCGTTGACTGCGGCCGGCTGAGGCGCTCGTCGACGGTGCCGGCGTCCGTGACCGGGCCGTGACCAGACCGGGTCTGTCGGCGGGACGGGCTGGCGCCCATCGATCGCCGTGGCAGAGTCCAGCTTCAAGAACTCCGGAGAATACCGTGTCGACGTCCCTTGCCCCGAACCTGCCCGAGCCCCCCCCCGTGCACCTGAGCCCCGCCGCGAAGGTCATGCAGGGTACGGCGATCGTCTCGATGGGGGCCCTGCTCGTCATTCACGCGGTGCGTCTCGTCGGCGTGCAGCACGGGTCGACGACGGCCGGGCTCGCGCTCACCGTGGGCGCGCTCGTCGCCGGCTATCTGTTCGCCGACTTCATGAGCGGCTGCGTGCACTTCTTCTTCGACCGCTTCCTCGAGGAGACGACGCCGGTGATCGGGCCGGCGTTCGTGAAGCCGTTCCGCATCCACCACACCGACCCCATCGACATCACGCGGCACGGGTTCCTACCCACCAACGGCAGCAACTCGCTGGTGACGGTCGTCCCGCTGCTCGGGCTGTTTGCCATCGACATCACCCGCGCCGTCGGCTTCTTCTTCGTCGCGGTGGTCGTCGTGGCGTCGCTGGCGACGTTCGGCACGAACCAGTTCCACAAGTGGGCCCACGAGCCGGTGCCGCACCCTGTGGTCGCGTGGCTGCAGCGACGTCATTGGATCCTGCCCGTCGACCACCACGCCATCCACCACACCTGGCCGCACGAGGCGCACTACTGCATCACCACCGGCTGGATGAACGCCTTCCTGCTGCGCGTAGGCTTCTGGAAGGCCGCGACGCGCGTGTTTTCCGTCGTGCTCGCCGAGCACCGCGACGCACAACCCGCGCCGTCGCTGGTACCGCCGGAGGCACCGCCGGACTCTTCGGCGACGGTGGTGTCGCCGGTGCGCGCCCAGGTCGCCTGAAGGCGGCGATGCTGACGTAGCGCGGCCTACGCGGTCTTCCAGCGCGCGACCAACCGCTCGGCCATCAGGTGGGCGAGGCCGTAGATGCTCAGCTGCGGGTTGACGCCGAGGCTGGTCGGAAACACCGACCCGTCGACGACGTGCAGGTTGTCGATCTGGTGGTGGCGCAGGTCCTCGGAGCGAACGACGCCGCTCTTCGCGTCGTCGCTCATGCCGCAGCCGCCCATCTGGTGGGCCGAGAACAACGCGACGCGCGCGACCTCCCAGTGGGCGGCGTCGACGGCGGCGAGATCGGCGTCGGATCGCATCGACGTCGGCGGGTCGTGGCCGGTCAGGGCCTCTTTCGCGCCGGCGGCGAAGGCCACCTTGGCGAGCGCCTTGGCGCCGTCGCGGAAGGCGCGCCACTGCCGCTCGGCGATGGGGTAGGCGAGCACCGGCGCCCCCGACTTCGACAGCGTCACGCGCCCGCCGGGGACATCGTCGTGGAAGCCGTCGATGGTCAGCGCGAGGAACGCCGCGAAGTGCGCCACCCGCGCCATCGTGTCGCGGTGGGTCGTGCCGATGCCCGGCATCGCCGTGGCCATCAGCATCGGGTGGATCGGGGCGACCTCGAGGAAGAACCCGACCTCGTCGCCGCGCTGCGCGAACTGGTGGCTGGCTGCCGACTGCGGCGCGCCGCGCCATCCCTCGATCCGGTCGTCGAAGACGCCGACGACGCCGGTGACCGGGTGCAGAAACGTGCGGCGCCCGAGCACCCCATGTGGGTCGGGCGCCGCCGACCGCAAGAGCAGCGCCGGCGAGTTGATGGCGCCGCCGGCGATGACGACGAAGCGCGGCTTCACCGTCACCGTCACCCCGGTAGACTGAGTTCCGCTGGCGTCGATCGCGAGCCCGATGACGGCGGTGACCCGCCCAGCCTCGAACACCACGCGCTGCACGCGACAGCGGGTCACGACGGCGGCGCCAGCCTGCATCGCGTCGGGCAGCAGCGTGACGAGCATCGACTGCTTCGCGTCGATCGGACACCCGTGGCCGCAGTGACCGCTGTAGGCGCAGCCGAGGACGTTGCGCTGCGTCGGCTCGACGGCCCAGCCGAGCTTTTTGCAGCCGTCGTACAGCGCGCGGTTGTTGCGGTTCAAAAGCTCGAGCGGCACCGGCGCGATCGACAGCCGCTGCTCCATCGCCGCAAAGTGGGGCGCAAGCGCGGCACCGTCGAAGCCGCCGACGGCATGACGCGTGCGCCAGTGGTCGATGACGTGGTCGGGGGTGCGGAAGCAGGTGGTCCAGTTGACGACGGAGCCGCCGCCCATTGCCTTGCCCTGCAGCAGCGTGATGCCAAGGTCCTTGGTCACCCGCTGGCCACCGTCCTGGTAAAGCAGCGGGTACGCCTCGTCCTCACGGCCGCGAAAGCGCGCCTTGGTGAACGCGCCGCCCTCTTCGAGCACCACCACCGAAAGGCCGGCGCGGGCGAGCGTCGCGGCGACGACGGCGCCGCCAGGGCCGGAGCCGACGATGGCGACGTCGCAGCCGACCTCGACGTCGGCGGTCAGCGTCTGGGCCTCAGTGATGCCGGGCGGAAGCGTCGTCATCGGTGACCTCGCAACTACGCGTGGCGCCGGCCGCAACGAAGGCGCAGCCGACCCTTCCCTCGGGCTCTTAGCCGGGCATGCCTTCCACGGAACGGGCGGCCCCGTCGACCACGACGGGCTTGTCGGCGGCGAGCGGCGGCGGCTCGGGCTTCAGGATGGCCGGGCCGCCGTAGCCGACCTCGGCCCACGACGACGGCGTCGCGTAGTGCGCGGCGAGGCACAGCTTGCGCAACGCGTGGTAGGCGCCGCGCAGCAGGCCGACGCGGCTGTCGCGCCAGGCGAGCAGCGCCTCGTCCTGAGCGCGCTCGTCGAGCAGCGTGAACGGTCGAGGCTGCCCCCGCAGCATCAGGCCGGTGAGGCCGTTTTCCAGCAGGCCGAAGACGTCGGCGAGGTCGCTGCGGCTCTCGGGCGTCGCGTAGCGCAGCGCCTCGTCGACGCGGTGCGCGATCTCGACGGGGTTCGCCGTCGTGCCCTTCAGCACCCGCGCGGCGACGGCGACGAGCACCGGGAACGCGCGCTCGGGCAGCGACAGCAGCGGTCGCTGCGGCCGCACCGACGTGTCACCGGGCCAGAGCGCGAGGCCGGCGCCGCCGCCGACGCTCAAGGCCACGGCGCCGGCGAGCGAGACCTTCAAAAGCGATCGTCGCTGCATGAACGGGGTGTAGCAAAGTTCGCCCGCGTTGCCGAACGCGTTGTCGCCCGTCTCTGGCGGGTCCCCCGCCCCGGCACGACCGCGCCGTGTCTCGTCCTGCGACGCGCGGGTCGCCCGAGGCGCTTTGACGTCGCCCGTCGACGACGCTACCCCGGGATCCATGAACTTTGAGAACCTGCTCGTCGACGACGCCGACGGAGTCCGCACGATCACCTTCCATCGGCCGAAGGCGCTCAACGCGCTGAACCGCGCGACGGTCGCCGAGCTCGCGGGCGCCCTCGACGACGCCGCCGCCACCCACTCGCTGCGCTGCGTGATCCTGACCGGCGCCGGCGAGAAGTCGTTCGTCGCCGGCGCTGACATCACCGAGTTCAACGCGCTGTCGCCCGCCGAGGCGGCGGCATACTCGCGCCGCGGCCACAGGGTGCTCGACCAGATCGCGGCGCTGCCCGTGCCGGTGATCGCGGCGGTCAACGGCTTCGCCCTCGGCGGCGGGCTCGAGGTGGCGCTGGCCTGCGACTTCATCTGGGCCAGCGACAACGCGAAGCTCGGTCTGGTCGAGGCGAACCTCGGGATCATCCCTGGCTTCGGCGGCGTCGCCCGCCTCGCCCGCCGCGTCGGCCGCGCCCGCGCCGCCGAGTACATCTTCTCGGCCGCGCAGCTGCCCGCCGACGAGGCGCTCCGGGTCGGTCTGGTCAATCGTGTCGTGCCGCAGGCCGACCTGTTGCCAGAGGTGAAGAAGCTGGCGTCCACCATCGCCAGCAAGGGCCCTGTGGCGGTCGGCCTCGTGAAGAACCTGCTCGCCCAGGGCAGCGACGCCGACCTGCGCACCGCCAACGCGATGGAGGCGCAGGCCTTCGGCGTCGTGTTCTCGACGGCCGACAAGGCCGAAGGCGTCGCGGCCTTCCTCGAGAAGCGCAAGGCCGCGTTCCCCGGTCGCTGACCCCGTCGTCCGCGCGGCTGCCCGCCCTTCGCCCGCCCCGTCCCCGCATCCCAAGCCCCTGCTCGTCGCCGACGAGCCCCGACCCGAGGACCACGATGTTCAAGCTCAGCGAGACCCACGAGGAGATCCGCAAGCTCGCGCGCAAGTTCGCCGACGACGAGCTCGTCCCCCACGCCGCGCGCTTCGACCGCGAGCACCTGTTCCCGCGCGGGCCGGTCAGGAAGCTCGCCGAGATGGGCTTCCTCGGCATCGCCGTGTCCGAGGAGCACGGGGGCAGCGGCCTCGATAACCTCGCCTACGCCATCGCGATGGAGGAGATCTCGCGCGGCTGTGCGTCGACGGGCGTTGTCATGAGCGTGAACAACTCGCTCTACTGCGACCCGGTCAGCAAGTTCGCGACGGCGGCGCAGAAGCAGCTGTGGCTCGAGCCCTTTGCAAGCGGCAGCAAGCTCGGCTGCTTCGCGCTGTCCGAGCCGGGCAACGGCTCCGACGCGGGGGCGGCGTCGACAACGGCGGTGCTCGACGGCGACCACTGGGTGCTGAACGGCACGAAGTCATGGATCACGAACGGCTACGAGGCTGAGGCGGCCGTGGTC
>Ga0194129_10002980_pt1 | contig 24261 bp, 28 predicted proteins | sample TA2KigCa35mmetaG_FD_150862 | JGI IMG/M metagenome (GOLD analysis project Ga0194129, IMG submission 150862) | Freshwater microbial communities from Lake Tanganyika, Tanzania - TA2015038 Kigoma Deep Cast 35m | ecosystem: Environmental > Aquatic > Freshwater > Lake | place: Tanzania: Lake...
GTACCAGCGCCTAGCCCGCAGCCGTGATGACGCCGCCGGCGAAGCGTTCGACAAGGTGGCCCGCCTGCTTGATCTGAGGTATCCCGGGGGGCCGGCGATCCAGGCCGCGGCTGAGCAGGGTGATCCGCGGCGCTTTCCGTTGCCGAAAGGGCGCGTGTCGCTGCCCGAGGGGGGCTTCCATCCCTACGACTTCAGCTTCAGCGGCTTGAAAACAGCCGTGCTGCGCCTGACGAAGCAGCTCAAGGCGGAGGCTGAACGCGGCGGCGAGCCCTTCCCGCTGGCGGATGTGGCGGCCAGTTTTGAGCAGGTGGTGGCGGATGTGCTGGTGGAGCGCACCACCCGCTGCGCCCGCGATCAGGGCCTGCAAGCCCTGGTGCTCGTGGGTGGTGTGGCGGCCAACCGGCGCCTGCGCGCCCGGTTGGAGCAGCGCTGTGGAGAGCTCGGAATTCAATGGCGTCTGGCGCCGCTCGCCTATTGCACCGACAACGCCGCGATGATCGCCGTGGCGGCTGAGCAACGCTTCAGCGGCGGTGCCTGCAGCCCGATCGATCTGGCCGTGGCTCCCCGGTTGGCCCTCGAGGAGGCGCCGGTTCTCTATGAACAGCAGCCCGCCTTCTGACTTCTCTAGGCTCTTGAGACTCATCGGCATCAGCCATGGCCTCGGCTCAATCGGCACCCGAGCCCTCCGACCTGGCTCAAGACGTGGTGGAAGCAGCTCCTGAAGAGCTCAATCAATGGAAGCGCGGCTTCACGCCACAAGCTGAGATCTGGAACGGCCGTATGGCGATGCTCGGCCTCTCGGTGGGCCTGAGCGTGCTGCTGATCGCCCGCCTCGCCGGCAAGGCTTAGCTCTTGCCGCGCAGCGCCTGGGCCAATTCGTTTGGCCTGAGGCTCTGAGCCAGCGCGTCATCGGCTGCCACCCGGCCTTGCTCCACCAGCTGCTGCAGGGCCTGATTGGCGGTTTGCATGCCGTCAAAACCGCTGCGGGCCATGATTTCTTCGATCTCCGCCAGTTCGCCGCGCTGGATGTAGTCCTTGCAGGCGTCCGTGTTGATCAAAATGTCGTGAAAGGCGGCCCTTTTGCCGTCTGTTGTTTTCAGCAGACCCTGAGCGATCACTCCGAGCAGGCTTTCTGAAACGGCTCTGCGGATGCTCTCCTGATCGTTGGGCGGCACCATCCCCAGCACCCGTTCCACGGTTTTCACGGCCGAATTGGTGTGCAGCGTGCCGAACACCAGGTGGCCCGTCTGCGAGGCCTCGATTGCCGTGGCCAGGGTTTCACCGTCGCGGATTTCGCCGATCAGGATCACATCGGGGTCTTCCCGCAGGGCTGCACGCAACGCCTTGTGGAAGTGGCGGGTGTGCTGCCCCACTTCCCGATGGCGAATCAGCGATTGCCGGCTTTCGTGCACAAATTCCACTGGATCCTCAATCGTTGAGGATGTGGCAGCTGCGGTTGCGATTGATCCAATCGATCATCGCGGCGAGGGTGGTGCTCTTGCCCGATCCGGTAGGCCCAGTGATCAGCACCAGCCCTTTGGGGCATGAGGCCAGATCTTGCAGCACGGAAGGCAGATTGAGATCCTCCAGAGTGGCGATCTGCTGAGGGATCAGCCGCAGCACCATGGCCGGGCCTCGCAGCGAATCCATCAAGTTGATGCGCACCCGCACAAAGGGGAAGGCGTGGGAGCCATCGAATTCCTTCTCGCGATCGAAGCCATCGATCTGAGCCGGGCTGAGCATCTCCCGTAGCCAACCGTGGAAGGTGGCGGTCGTCGTGATCGGCCAGCCGGTGCGCAGCATCTCACCGCGGGCCCGATACCTCGGTTCTTCGCCAACGCCGAGATGCACATCGGAGAAGCCGTTGGCATCGGCGATCTTCACGATGCCCTCCAGGCTGCCGGGCTGGGGGCCATTCAGCGCGCCTGGCGCGTTGCTGCTCTGGGTTGGTGGAGCCGGCAGCGGCCCAGGGGCCGGTGCGCTGCCTGTCAGCGAGGGAAACAGGCTGGGGGGAAACGGAGAGCTGGCACTCACCACGGCTGGGATCGCTGAGACCAGCTTCGCGGCGGATGCAGCGGATGCCCAGCCCATTTGCCCGCCATCTTTAGGATCCGGCTACATGGCCGGCCCCTGTGAGCACTCCCCACAACGTCTGCATCGTGTTGGGCACGCGCCCGGAGGCCATCAAGCTTGCGCCGGTGATTCAGGCCTTTCAGGCGGCTTCTGATTTCCGCACGCGGGTGGTGCTCACCGGTCAGCACCGCGAAATGGTGACCCAGGTGATGGAGCTGTTCGGTCTGCAGGCTGATCACGACCTGGCGCTGATGGCCCCCAAACAAACGCTCACCCACATCACCTGCGGGGCTCTTCAGGGCCTGCAGGCCGAGTTTGAGCAGCACAAGCCGGATCTGGTGTTGGTGCAGGGCGACACCACCACAGCGTTTGCCTCAGCCCTGGCCGCCTTCTATGCCCAGGTACCGGTGGGCCATGTGGAGGCGGGCCTGCGCACCGACAACATCATGGATCCCTATCCGGAGGAGGCGAACAGACGACTGATCTCGCAGGTGGCCCAGTTGCACTTCGCCCCCACGGAGGTGTCTGCCGCCAACTGCCGCGCCTCAGGTGTGGTGGGCGAGGTGTGCGTCACCGGTAATACGGTGATCGATGCCCTGCTGCTGATGGCGGAGAAGGCGCCGCCATTTGAGCACCCCGGCCTCGATTTCGCGCGTCAGCGGGTGATCCTGGCCACGGTGCACCGTCGAGAGAACTGGGGGGAGCGGCTGCAGGAGATCGGCCAGGGCTTCCTGGCTGTGCTGGAGCGTTTCCCCGATACGGCCCTGCTGCTGCCACTGCACCGCAACCCCACCGTGCGCGAACCGCTGCAGGCGCTGCTGGGCGATCACCCGCGGGCTTTCCTCACCGAACCCCTTGATTACGGCCAGTTGGTGGCGGCCATGCGGGGTTGCACGCTGTTGCTCAGCGATTCCGGTGGCCTGCAGGAGGAGGCCCCAGCCCTTGGCAAACCGGTGCTGGTGCTGCGCCGCACCACTGAGCGGCCGGAAGCCGTGGATGCCGGCACCGCCAAGCTGATCGGCACCGCCAGCGCCGACATCCTGCGGGAGGCGTCACTGCTGCTCGAGGATTCCAACGCCTACGACGCCATGGCGCGAGCCCATAACCCGTTTGGTGATGGCAAGGCCAGCGCGCGGATCGTGGAGGTGAGCCGCCGCTTCCTCGCCCAGGCCGCGGGCTGAACCGCCCTGCATCACTCGCGCTTCTTCTTGGCCCAGGGCGGCAGGTCGATGAACACGCGGGTGCCGGGTTTGAGGCCTTCGAGGATCTGGGTGTCCTTGCCACTGCTGGCTCCCAGCGTCACCGCCTGGAAGGTGGGCTGATTGCCGGGCCCCACCAGCAGCACGCCTGGTTTTCCCTGCTCGGTCACTACGGCCACGGTGGGGATCACGGTGCGGGCAGCCAGGGTGCCGGTGTTGAAGTCGATGTCGGCGGTCATGCCGATGCGCAGTTCCGGTGGCGGATCGATCAGCTGCAGCTTCACCTCAAACGAGGTGACGTTGTTGAGCTTTTCGGCGCGGGGGGCGATCTGGCGCACCCTGGCCGGGAAGCGACGATCGGGGAAGGAATCCACCCGCACCGAAGCGCTCTGGCCTGCTTGGATGCGGCCGATGCCGCTCTCGGGCACTTTCGCCACGGCTTCCAGCCCCTGGGCCAGCTCCACGATTGATGAGCTGCTGGCACCGGCCGAAGCCGAAGCCGAGGTGGTGGGCGTGACAAAGGCGCCTGGATCCGCGAAGCGGGCCGTTACCACTCCCGTGAAGGGCGCACGCACCGTTAGGTCGCCCAGCTCTTTCATGCGCTGCTGGAGCCGCTGTTGCGCCGCCTCCACGGCCGCTTTGTCCACCAGATATGTGGAGCGGGAACTGTTGTAGTCATCGAGGCTGATGCCGCCCTGGCGGATCAGGGCTCCGCGCCGCTGCAGCTCGCTTTGGCTGCGGTTGAGCTGAGCCTTGGCGGAGCGCACCTGGGCCCGTAGTTCTTCGAGGCGGTCGTTCAGATCGCCGCTGTCCATCAGCGCCAGGGCCTGGCCGGCCTGCACTCTGTCGCCCTCTTCCACAAACAGCTTCTCCAGCACCCCCTGACGCTTGGGGCTCACATTCACCTTGCGGAAGGCCTCGAGCTCACCACTGGCGGTGATCACCCCCGGCAGGCTTCCCTGGCGGGCCAGCACGGTGTATGTGTCCAGGCTGCGCTGCTGGCTGCTGCTGCGGCGTTGACTCAGCAGGGCACTGCCCCCTCCAATCACCAGCACGCCGGCCACCAGACCTGCCCAGAGGCGTTTGCGTTTCAGCCAACGCTGGTTGAAACGCGCGGCTGCTGGTAGCGGCTGGCCCTCGCGGGTGGGCGGGGACTTGAGCATTGAGGAGGGAATGATCATGCGCCTGCGCTCACCCCAGTCTTCCTGGTCGCACCCCTGGGTTGTGGGGTGGATCACCGGCGAAGGGTTGGGGGCAGTTCGTAGATTCCCCGCATGCTCAAAGCCGGAATCGTGGGACTGCCCAATGTGGGCAAGTCGACCCTGTTCAACGCCCTTGTGGCCAATGCCCAAGCCGAGGCGGCCAACTATCCTTTCTGCACGATCGAGCCCAACTCGGGCGTGGTGGCGGTGCCGGATCCGCGCCTGCAGCAGCTCTCCGATCTGAGCGGCAGCAAGGAGCTGATCCCCACGCGCGTGGAATTCGTGGACATCGCTGGTCTGGTGAAAGGCGCCAGCCAGGGCGAGGGTCTGGGCAACAAGTTTCTGGCCAACATCCGCGAAGTCGACGCGATCGTGCACGTAGTGCGCTGCTTCGAAAACGACGAGGTGATCCACGTGAGCGGCTCGGTGGGCCCAGCCCGCGATGCTGAAGTGATCAACTTGGAACTGGGCCTGGCGGATCTGAGCCAGGTGGAGAAGCGGCGCGAGCGGCTCAAGAAGCAGGTGCGCACCAGCAAGGAGGCCCAGGTGGAGGATGCGGCGCTTGAGCGCATTCAGGCCGTGCTGGAGCAGGGCGGTGCGGCCCGCAGCATCGAGCTCAGCGATGAGGAGGCGGCGATGGTGAAACCCCTGGGTCTGCTCACCGCCAAGCCGATCATCTACGCCACCAACGTGAGCGAAGACGATCTCTCCGCCGGCAATGCCTATTGCGAGGAAGTGGCAGCCCTGGCGGAGAAGGAAGGCGCCGGCACCGTGCGCATCAGTGCCCAGGTGGAAGCGGAGCTGATCGAACTACCAGAGGAGGAGCGCGCGGCTTTCCTGGCGGATCTCGGTGTGGAGGAAGGTGGCCTGCAGAGCCTGATCCGCGCCACCTACAGCCTGCTGGGCCTGCGCACCTATTTCACGACCGGTGAGAAGGAAACCCGCGCCTGGACGATCAAAGCCGGCATGACCGCCCCGCAGGCGGCGGGCGTGATCCACACCGACTTCGAGCGCGGCTTCATCCGAGCCCAAACCATCGGTTACAGGCAGCTACTGGAAGCAGGTTCCTTGGCCGAAGCACGCAACAAGGGTTGGCTGCGGGCCGAAGGCAAGGAGTATGTGGTGGAGGAAGGCGATGTGATGGAGTTTCTGTTCAACGTTTAGGGCTTTGTTGCAGTTGGATTAGCTCAGAAAGATCAATCGATTCCCTTTGAGAGGTTGGTCTGTGCAGCCGCTCATTCTTCGATGGGATCGTTTTACGGCATATCTGCGCCACTCCGTCCACCAAAGATCAAAGATTGGCGCCGCTACAGGGAGGCATCGTTGGCAAGGAAATGCTTCTCCTTCGCCATTTCGATGTGCTGAATCCTCTGGAGGGCGCCAACGACACGCCTGTTCCCAATGGTCTGATCTCCCGCTCTGGCTATACCCAGGGCGAACTGCAGCAGGGGCTATCCAAGGCCTATGCGGTTGATGTGGTTGCTGTGGCTGATTTCCTTTACAGCGATAAGGGCGTGCAGTTCCTGCAGAACAGCATCTGCCAGAACAACTACACCCCCTATTACAGCCAGCAGAACAGCCTCCAGGCCGTGCGCAGCGCCATCATTCTTGATTCCGTGGATGGCAACCTTTCCGGTTTCGGCATGACGAACCCGCCGCCTGTGGATGAGCGGCTGCAGGGCGCGATGGATGTGTGCAACGTGGATGCTTCCAGCATCCAGCGCAAAGCCTCTCTGTTGAACTGGTATGTGAACACCCCGGTCTGCATCGCCGCCTACACGCAGGTGCCGGAGGCTGCTCCCTCCGCGGCTCCCTCCGCGGCTCCCGTGCGCGGACTCTGGTGAGGTCCACAGGGTTCCGGTGAGTCCCAGGGCTTCTGATCGCGCGACTCAGCCCAGTTGCAGGCCGTGTGGTTGCGTTTGCGGCAAGCCGCCCAAGTTGGTTTGCCTCAAAATGGTCGTACTCCACGGAGCCCCATGACGGAGCAGCAGGCCGCCGGTCCCACCCCACAGGACGCCACCCAGCAGCACGACTTCGAGGCGCAGAAGCAGGTGCACCAACAGATCCGCAACGATCCCGACTACGACGACTGGGAGTACGGCACCGAGCCCCTGCCCCACGAGGCCTGGACCGCCAAGGTGAGCAAGGGCTGAGCGCCTCGGCCCTCAGCCCGGCTCCAGCTGCAACGTGCTGTGCTCCACCCCAATGGCGGCGAGTGCGTCCTTGGCGCGGTGCAGCAGCGCCAGGTCGTCTATGCCGCTGTCGCGGCGGCACACGTGAGCGGTGAGAGCCACCTGGCTTGTGCTCAGGCTCCAGATGTGCACGTGGTGCACATCCACCACCCCCGGGAGAGCCAGCAGGGTGGCGCGCACCTGCTCGGGTTGGATGTGGCTGGGGATGCCATCCAGCAGCACCACCAGTGCATCGCGGATCAGCACGAGTCCCGTGTACCCCACGGCGATGCCCACCCCGATGGCGGTGAGGGGGTCGAGCCAGTGCCAGCCGGTGAGGCCCACCAGCAGGGCGCTGAGCAGCACTGCGAGCGATACCAAGGCGTCGCTCACCAGGTGAACAACCGCTGCGCGGCGATTGAGGTCGTGGGAATGGCCGCCGTGCCCGCCATGGCCGAACAGGCGCGCCGATCCCAGATTCACCGCGATGCCGGCCGCCGCGGCCCAGGCCACCGGCCCGCTTATCAGCGGCTGCGGGTTGTGCAGGCGCTGGATCGCTTCCACCACCACCGCTGAGGCCATTGCCACCAGCACACCGTTGCTCAGGGCCGCCAGCTGGGTGCTGCGGCCAAAGCCGTAGGTGAAGCGTTCATTCGGCGGGCGGGTACTCAGCCGTTCAGCGCCCCAGCCGAGCGCCAGCCCGGCCACATCACCCAGGTTGTGCAGAGCATCGCCGATCAGCGCCAGGGAGCCGAAGCCGATGCCGATCACAATCTGCGCCAGCGACAGCGCCGTGTTCAGCAGGATGCTCCAGCGAAAGGCGGAGGCCAGGCCGGCGCGGCCGATGTGCTGCTGCGGGTGACGGCGACCGTGATCGTGAACAGCCATTGGCGTGGCAGCACTGACTTGATTGTGCGGCCAGCAGCCGCTGCCGGCATGTGTTGGGGATGGCCTGCCTCGCTTTCAGCCCTTCACGTGGGCCCGGCGGCGGATGGGCCCGATCAGCAGCAGGCACAGCCCACACACCACAGACATCAGCAGCCAGAGCAGCAGGCCGTGGCCCTGGCCATCGAGCAGCAGGCCAGCCAGCAGCGGTGCCCCGAAGGCGCTGAGGGCGAAGCATTGGGAGAACAGCGCCATGGCCAGGCCGCCATGGCCTTCAGGGCTCAGCTCCACCACCGCTTCAGTGGAGGTGGGCAGAAAGGCCGCCTGCCCGAGGGCCAGCAGCATCAGGGCCAGCACCACCAGCACGATGCCCTGATCGCTCAGCGCTGATAGGGCGAGCAGAACCGTGCCGCCGGTGAAACACACCATGCTCAGCCCCAGGCCCACCGCCACCGAGCGGCGTGCCAGGGCCTGACCCACGGGCCACTGAATCAGCAGCAGCATGGCCAGGGGAAGGCCGATCAGCAGGGCGCTGATCGCTTCCGGCTGGGCATCGCGCTCCAGCCCGCCCCGCACCAGATCCAGCGGCAGGGCGCTTTGCATCAAGGCCGGAATCGCCGTGGCCACCACCGAAAGCAGCAGCATGGGCAGCAGGGCCGGCAACCATTGGCCCCAGGCCACCTCCGGCACGCCGGTGCGGCAAGCCTGCAGGGCCCGCGGCAGCGGCCGCCAGAGCAGCAGAGCAGCCAGGGCCACGATCGCGGTCATATCCACCAGGTACACCCCGCGCAGCTGCCCGAGCTGCGCCAGCAGGGCGCCGGCCAGGGTGCCGCCGGCCACGCCGCCTGCATCGGCTGTGCGTGAAAGCGCGTAGCCCCGCGCCGAGGCCATCGGCGGCGCGCAGAGCGGCACAGCCAGCTCCACTGCGGGCCAATAGAGCCCACCGGCCAGACCGAGCAGCACCTGTCCAGCCACGTATCCCTGTTGGTGTTGCGCCCCTAGCAGCAGTGCGTCGCCAAGAGAGCCACACAGGCCGGCCAGGAGCACGGGCAGGCCGCAGGTCAGGCCCAGATCCAGCAACCAGCCGCTGGCAAAGCGGCCAAACGTGCCCGCCAACGCCGCCACGGCCAGGCCGCTGCCCACCTGTGAAGCGGAGAAATCCGCCTGGTGGAAGACCATCGGGGTGAGATAAAGCACCCCTCCTGCGCCGAAACTCGCCACCAGCCGCACAGTGGCCAGCTCCCGCAGCGGCGCGGGAAACTGGTGCCACCACTGCCGGCCTGTTGACAGCATCTGTGCTCGTGCCAACCCGTCGACCGTTGCGTGCGGTGCTGCGCAGTCTGCTGGCTGGCCTGCTGTGGCTGACCCCTGCCCGGGCGGCGGAACAGCTCGAGGTGCGGCTCGATGGCCTGCGTCTGCCCATTGATCTCGTGGCCCTGGAGGCCTGGAGCCGTTCGCCAGCCGATGTGGATGGGGATCTGCGCGCCTGGCTGGATCTGCTCGATCCCCGTGGTCAGGAGCAGCTTCGGCGCGTCCTGCGCGCTCCCCTGGTGCAAGACCGCTCCTTTGCTCAGCAGTTTCTGGCTAGCTGGGCCGGCCAGCGGGTGCTGGAGGAGCTTGATCAGCTGATCAGCACCGAGCAGGGCAGCAGCGCCGGTCCACTCCTCTTCCAGACCCTCCAGGAGTTGCTGGCCCGCCAGAGCCAGGTGACCACGATTGAGCTGCTGCGCGCGGTGCCCAGCCAGAACCTGGTGCTGAATCTCGATGGCGGCCTGCAGTTGGCGGCCCAGTGGCGCCAGCAGATCGTGGCGCAAAGCGCAGCGTTGCAAGCGCTGCAGCAGCTGCGCCTGCGGCAGGTGTCCCAGTCGTGGCCGGCGTTCACCTCAGATTCAGGCTCATCGTCCAGGGTGGAGCGGTTGCAGCTGCCGGTGGCTCATCGCCGCCAGCCGCTGGAGCTGCAGATCTGGCCGGGATCCAGCCAGGCCTGGGTGCTGCTCAGCCCTGGTCTTGGTGGCAGCGCCGCTCAGCTGGAGTGGTTGGCGGCGGGGTTGCAGCAGCGTGGGTGGCCCGTGTTGCTGCTGGATCATCCCGGCAGTGATGAGCGGGCGGTGCGTGAGCTGCTGGAGGGGCGGCGTCCGCCGCCGGGAGCTGAAACCCTCAGTGAGCGCGTGCTGGATCTGCAGGCTGTGGTGCGCGCGGTGGATCAGGGGGCGTTGCCGCGGCTGGGGGAGCGGGTGGTGTTGATGGGCCATTCCATGGGGGGGCTCAGCAGCCTGCTGGCGGCAGGACTGCGGCCGGAACCGGGGCTGGCCCGCCGCTGTGAGCGAGCCCTCGATGGCATCCCGCTCACCAACCTGTCGCGGCTGTTGCAGTGCCAGCTGCTCGATGTGCCGCTGCCGCCGGTTCAACCCCTGTCGCAACCGCTGCAGGCGGTGGTGAGCCTCAATGGATTTGGCAGCCTGCTCTGGCCCCATCGCGGTCTGCGCGCCCTGGATGCTCCGGTGTTGCTGGTGGGCGGCAGCCTTGATCTGATCACCCCGCCGCTGGGGGAGCAGCTTCAGTTGTTCCTGCGGGAGGGTCAGCCGCAGAGCCGGTTGGTGTTGCTGGAAGGCGGCAGCCACTTCTCGCCGGTGCGCATTGATCGCCAGGAGCAGGCCCTGTTCCAGTTGGGGGAGGAGTTTGTGGGGGTGGAGCCCCAACGGGTGCAGGCTCTCACCCTGGGGCTCACCGCCGATTTCCTCAGCACCCTGCCCAAAGGGATCTCACCTCAGCGCCGCCAGCTGGGAGGCGTGACCGCCTACGTGCTCAACCACCGCCAGGCGCAGAGCTGGAGTGACGCCCTCAAAAACTGACCCGCGGATCCAGCAACGCCACCAGCAGATCCACCAGCACACTCACGGCCACCACCAGCGCCGCCACCACCACCACAATCCCCTGCACCACGGGATAGTCTCGCTGTCCGATGGCCTCCTGCAGCCGAAAGGCGACACCCGGCCAGGAATAGGTGACTTCAATCAACAGCGCCCCACCGATCAGGGAAGCCACCGTGATGCCCGTGATTGTGAGCACTGGCAGCAAGGCATTGGGCAGGGCGTGGCGGAGAACCACCCGCCGTTCGCTCAGGCCGCGGCTGCGGGCAGCTTCTACGTAGTCGGAATCCAGGGCGCGGCGCAGGTTGAGCCGCAGGGCATTGGCAAACACACCGCTGAGCAGCAGCCCCAGGGTTGCGGCCGGGAGCACCAGATGGCGCAGCGCTCCCCAGAACTGCTGCGCGTTCCCCGCCAGCAGGCTGTCGAGCAGATAGAAACCGCTGCCAGAGGGCGGTACCAAGGTGGCAGGGAACCGTCCTCCTACCGGCAGCCAACCCAGCCACACGGCGAACACCAACTGCACCACCATGGCCGCCCAGAAAGGAGGCAGGGCATAGGTGCCGATGCCATAGAGCCGCCCAGCCAGATCGGTTTTGCCCTCCGGCCTGGCGATGCCGCTCAAGCCCACTGCGATTCCCAGCACCGCTGCGATCAGCAGCGCCACCACGCCCAGCTCCAGGCTGGCGGGCAGGCTGCGGCCGATCACGGCGGCTACCGGTTCGTTGTTGGTGAGCGAGTCGCCCAGCTGGCCGTGCAGCAGATCCAGCAGGTAGCGGCCGTATTGCACCAGCAAGGGCTGATCGAGCCCCAGCTGCTGGCGCAGCAGGGCCCGGGCCTCTGGCGGTGCGCGCAAACCCAGCAGGGCATCGATTGGATCCCCCGGAGCCACGCGCAGTAGCAGGAACACCAGGCTGGCGATCAGCCACAACATCACCGGCACCAGTGCCAGGCGGCTCGCTAGGTAACGCAGCAGAGGGCGACGGCGACTCATCGGACACTCAGGGCCTGCAGCACCAGGCGGCCGCTGCCATCAAACACGGGTTGGCGCAGCCGCGGCTGCGCCCAGGCCCGCGGCGCCACCTGCCACACCGGGATGTAGGCCGCTGCAGCGGCCGTGCGCTGCTGCAGTTTGCGCAGCAGCGGCACGCGCGCCGGGCCCGAGAGGCGTTCACTGGCTTCCAACTCTGCTTGCAGCCCAGGCGCGCTCCAGAAGCTGCCGGCGGCGGCGGCATTGCCTTCCAGGCACTGCTGGCCCTGCGGCTTGCTGCAGGCCAGCATCGGCGCCAGATAAATGTCGGGGTCGGGGTAATCGGCGCTCCAGTCGAACAGGATCATTGGGAAGGCACCATCGGCCAGCTGGCGGTAGGCCGTGGTGGATTCCACACCCGTGATCTCCAGCTGCACGCAGTCGCTCAGGTCGCGATGCAGTTGTGCTTTCCAGGTGAGGGCAAACAACTTGTCGGCCGGCACATTCGACCGGAAGGTGAGCGGCAAGGTGAAAAGCTTGCCCTTGCAGTACCCCGCTTGTTGGTAGAGCTGGCGCGCTTTGCTGGGGTTGTAGGCCGGCCAGGCCGGCAGCTCTGAACCGGCCAGCGGCGGCGGCACCAGCGAGCGCAGTGGAGCACGGATGCCGTAACTCACACGCTGGCTGATCAGTTCACGATCCAGGCTCAGGGCCACGGCCTGGCGAAGCAGCGGTTGGTTGAGGGGCGGACGATCGCTGAGCAGCGTGAGGTAGCCGATTTCCCCGCCGGGACCGATCCCCTCCACCAGGCGCCCCTGCTGAGCGCGCTGCGCCAGGGCGCGCTGCTGATCGCTATCCATGCCGGAGGAGGTGAGCACATCCACCTCGCCGCTCACCAGCGCGCCGAACAGGGCGGTGGAGTTGCTGAGCGTCACCAGATGCAGGCCCCTGTTGCGGGGCGGCGGGCCCCAATAGCGTTCGAAAGGCAGCAGCGTTTGTTTCTGGGGCGTGCTGCTCACCAGCCGGTAGGGGCCGGTGCCCACGAAGCGATCCGCCAAGGATTGGCTCTGGTGCTGCCGGTAGGCCTTGGGGGAGAGCGGCGTCAGGCTGATCGAGCTCAGCAGGGCCGGCAGGGCGCTGTAGGGGCGCTTCAGCTGCAGCTCCAGCTCATAGGGCCCGCTGGCCCGCACCCCGCTGATGCGGTCATCGAGCAGGTAGCCCAACTTGGCCAGGCTGCGGAAGCGCTCCAGGCTGAACACCATCGCCGCGGCATCAAAGCGGCTGCCGTCGTGGAACAACACATCCCGCCGCAGGGGGATGCGAGCCCTGCGGCCATCCGGGCTGATCTGGGGTAGAGCCGTGGCCAGGTGCGGCTTCAGTTGGCCATCGGCCGCTGCGGTGTAGAGCGGATCACCGACGGCGCTGAGCAGCTGCAGGCCGGCGTGGGTGGTCACATCCACCGGATCCACCGAGGCCAGGCTGCTTTTGCTGGCTACCACCAGCTGGCCGGTGGGATGAGGGGGCTGGCAGCCGGACAGCAAAGCCACGGCCGGCAGCAGAGCCGCCAGGGCTGAGCGGAACAGGGGGCGGCGAGTCAAGGTTGCGGGTAAGCCCGCTTATTCAAGCCCCATGCACAAGGCGAGGGGGTGATGGTGGCTGTGGCTGGCCACCTGCTGCAGGGAAATTTCAAACACGGGTGAGCCGTGGCGGGCCAGGGGCCAGCGCCGCACCCAGCAGCGGTTGTGGCGATCGTCGACGCCGATCACCTGATACAGGTTTTCGTCGCTGGTAAGGGTGATGCAATCACCCTGATGCAGGGTCATGGGTCTGGTGTGAAACAGAGCGGTGGTGGCGTTGAGAGAAAAGAGGATCCGGACAGCAGCCTTCTCGGCGATGGGCTGATCAAAGGTTCTCGTCGCTACAAAGCAAGCGCTGCGTCAGCGGATTCGGATGGCGCTGGGGCGCGGGGTGGTTCTCGCTTTGTGTCCAATCTGCCTCAACGCCGGCTCAGAGCGTGCGTAGACATGCCGCCACGGCCTTCACATCCGGCAGAGCCTTGATCGCGGCGAGGGAACGGCGGAACTTGGCCTCCTGCACCTCATGGGTGATCACCACGATCTCCGCATCGGCGCTGTCACCACTGGTTTCGAACTGCACGATCGAGCGGATCGAGACGCCCTCATCGCCGAAGCAGCTGCCGATGCGGCCGATCACCCCGGCCTGATCGCCGCTCTGCAGGCGCAGGTAGTTGCGGTGTTGCGTCTGCCCAGGATCCACCAGGCGGCAGGTGCGCCAGCGGCTGGCTGCCAGCAGTGGATCAAGGCCACCGCCCCGGCCTGAGGCTTCGCGGATGCCGGCAATGTTGAGGATGTCGGCCACCACTGCCGAGGCGGTGGGGCCCGCGCCGGCGCCGGGTCCGTAGAACATCACCCGGCCCACCGGATCACCCTCCACCAGGATGGCGTTGTTCACCCCGTGCACACCTGCCAGGGGATGCTCCTTGGGCAGCAGGGTGGGGTTGACGCGCACATCTAGCTGCACGGTTCCATCGGTGTCACTGCCGAGGCACTGGGCAGTGGCCACCAGCTTCACCACATAGCCGAGCTGTGCGGCGTAGTTCACATCGCGAGAATCGAGGCGGTTGATGCCCTCGGTGGGGATGGCGCTGCGCTCGATCGAGCCGCCGTAGGCCAGGCCCGCGAGGATCGCGATTTTGTCGGCGGCGTCACCGCCTTCCACGTCGGCGGCCGGATCGGCTTCGGCGTAGCCCAGGCGCTGGGCATCAGCCAGCACATCGCCATAGGCGGCGCCCTCATCCGCCATGCGGCTGAGGATGTAGTTGGTGGTGCCGTTGATGATGCCGCTCACCCGCTGGATGCGGTTGCCACCCAGCGATTGCTTGAGCGGTTCGATGATCGGAATACCGCCGCCCACGGCGGCCTCGATCAGCACATACACACCGCGCTCGGCGGCAGCGGCGGCGATTTCTTCGCCGTAGCGGGCGATCACGGCCTTATTGGCCGTTACCACCGGTTTGCCCGCGGCGATGGCCGCGAGGATCAGGCTGCGGGCCGGCTCCAGACCGCCCATCACCTCCACCACGATGTCCACCGAGGGGTCGTTCACCACCTGCTGCGGATCGGTGCAGAGGATCTCGGCAGGAAGATGCACCGGCCTTGGCCGGTTCAGATCACGCACGGCCACGCGTTGAAGCACCAGCTGCCCAACCAGCGGATGGCGGCCCTGCGGGTTGAGCAGGATCTCGGCAACGCCTGCTCCCACCGTGCCAAGCCCGAGCAAGCCGATGCCGATGGTCATGCCGCCCAATCCATGAAAGGGGCGATCCTAGAAATCGGCCGGTTCGCCGGAGCCTTCAGCTCGCTGCCAGGGCGCTGGCTTGGGCCTGCATCATCCTGAGGATGTTGAGGAAGCCATTGGCCCGGGAGGGCGTGAGGCTGGCCTGCAAGCCCGTCTCGCAGAGGAAGCCGGGATCGATGCAGGCGGCAGCGGCGGGATCCAGCCCTTCGAGCCCTTCGATAAGCAGTGCCAGTAGCCCCTTGGTGATGGCGGCATCAGAATCGCCCTGCCAGTGGAGTTTCCCTTCCACCAGCTGCCCCACCACGTACACCTGCGACACACAGCCCTTCACTTTGAAGGCGTCGTTGCGGAATTCATCCGGCAGCGGCTGCAGCTTCTTCGCCAACCAGAGCACGTACTCGTATCGGCGTTTGGGATCTGCGGTGCCTTGGAGGCGTTCAACGATCTGATCGAGCTTCTCGCTGCCGGTGGCCATCAACGGTGACGACGAATGCGCTGGAGTCCCAGCAGCATGGCAGTCGCACCCAGGGCACCGAGCCAGCCCAGAGGCGATGAGTCGTGGGAGCTCTGGCTGATTTGATCGAGCTTGGCCTGCCCTTGCTGCACGGGCATCTCCAGATAGTCGCGGTGGCCGGGACCCCCATCCACCTGCAGCTCCCACTCGCCATTGGCCTGTTTGGGTAGCGCGAAGCTCAGTTGGCCTTGTGCATTGGTGCGGCCGAGCTCGCGGGATTCGCCGTCCGGGGCCACCAAACGCACCACAGCGTCGCTGGTGGGTTCGCCATTGGAGAACCGGCTCTCCAGCACCAGGCTGTTGGTGAGGGATTCCAGCCTGGTGATGCTGCTTTCAATGCCGTGAGCCTGGGCAGCTGCAGGGCTGAGCAGTAGCGCCAGCGCCAGAGCACGCAGAGCGGTGGGTACGGGCTGCGTCATCGCGATGCCGGGGAACTGTTGAGCCAGCTAAGCGCCTGGGCTTCAGGCCGACCAGCGGTTGCCGGCGCTGCGGGTTTTGCCGGCCTGCACCATGTGCACCATTGAGCTCACCATCATCGCGAGCGCGTCACCGTTCTCTTGGCGTCCGCTCAGCTCAGCTGCCAGCACCTGCTCAGCTGCCGTGCCCCGGTTCACGCGGATGCCAGGCGTGCGCCGGTTGGCATTGCTGGCGGACTGGAACGCGTCGTTGGCCTGGAGATCCACAGCTGAGGTCTTTACCTGAAGTGATCCTGCCAAACCCTGATCAGAGCCGCGTGGCTGCGGGTGAGGTTTAAACAGCTTGCAACCAATGGATGCCCTGTTCATCGAGCCAACCCTGAAAGGGCACATCCCAGGCATCCACTGGCAGTGCTGCGGTGAGGCAAGCGGCCGGCAGCACGGCCAGCGCGGGGATGGCTCCCCACTGGGACTGACTGCGTAAGCGATCAAACCAGCCACCGCCGTAGCCCAGGCGGAACCCGTGCTGGTCGAAGGCCAGGGCAGGGGCCAGCAGGACCCCCAGGGCACTGGCTTCGAGATCTGGTCCGTGTTCTGGTGCGGGAATGCCGGTGTCGTCGGGGCTGAGGGCCGCGCCCGGTTGCCATTGCCGGTAACGCATTTGCCCGTTGTCCACGCGCGGCAGGGCTAGGCGATCGCGTAGGCCAGGGTGTTCTGCCAGGTGGCGTAGGTCGGCCTCGCCCTTCAGGGGCCAGTAGAGCCCGAGCCGTTGCTCGCCCTGGAGTTGCTCGGCCAGAGCGAGGGCAGCTGCTTGCATGCCGGCTTCGGCCGAGAGCAGATGCTGCAGCCGTCGCTCGCGATAGTGCCGGCGCAGCTCAGCTTTGGTGCTGCAAGTCGCCGCGGGGTTCATCGCTGGAACCAGCCGGTGAGCGCCGCTGCGAGGGCATCGGCGGCGTCATCAGGCCGCGGCGGGGTGTCGAGGTTGAGCTCGCGCATCACCGCCGCCAGCACGTCGTCTTTCTCGGCGTGACCGTGGCCTGCCAGGGCCAGCTTGATCTGCATCGGCGGAAATTCCATCACCGGGATCTGGAAGCGCGCCAGCGTCATAATCAGAACGCCGCGGGCCTGCACTACCGAGATCGTGGTGCTCGAGCGGTAGAAGAAAAACTTCTCCACCACCGCCAGCTGCGGCCGCCAGGCGCGGATCAGCTGGCGCAGGTCGCGAGCGATCTCCACCATCCGCTCCCCTTCGCTGCGGTCGGGATCGGTGCGGATGATCCCGCAATCGAGCAGCGTCTGGCGGCCGCGGCCCGGAGTGCCGTCCACGTCGATCAGGCCGTAGCCCACGCGGGCCAGGCCGGGGTCGAGGCCGAGGATCACCATCGGTGCCCCCGGCCCTGCATCAGGCCGCCAGGGCCAGTTCGAAGGAGCCGCGGTCGCTGGATTCGGGGCGCTCGAACACCTTGCAGAACACCTTCACCACCCGGTCGCCCGAGTCGATCTGCTCGAGCGGATCCTTGCGCAGGCGGTGGCGCAAGCAGCAGGCGGCCACACGGGCCACGTCGTCTTCGGTGACCTCGGTTCGGCCTTCGAAGGCGGCCAGGGCGCGGGCAGCACGGTTGGTCACGATGTCACCGCGCAGGCCGTCCACATCCAGCTCGCCGCAGATGGCAGAGATGCGAATGCGCAGGTCGTCGTCGATCTGCACGTGGGGCAGGCGGTTCTGCGCCTCCACCACCCGCGCCTGCAGCGCATCTTGGGTGGTCTGCACGGCGTTGTTGAAGCCGTCGGGATCGTTGTCGAAGGCGGTGCGCTGATCCACCACCTGCACGCGCAGCTCGGGATCACGCACGGTGCGCACTTCCACGCTCATGCCGAAGCGATCGAGCAGCTGCGGGCGCAGCTCGCCTTCTTCGGGGTTGCCGGAGCCGATCAGCACGAAGCGAGCCGGGTGGCGCACGCTCACGCCCTCGCGCTCCACGGTGTTCCAGCCGGAGGCCGCCGAGTCGAGCAGCACGTCCACCAGGTGGTCGTCGAGGAGGTTCACCTCATCCACGTAGAGCAGGCCGCGGTTGGCCTTGGCCAGCAGGCCGGGCTCAAAGGCGCGCACACCCTCGCTCAGGGCTTTCTCGATGTCGATCGTGCCGCAGAGGCGATCTTCGGTGGCGCCCAGGGGCAGGTCCACCATCGGCACCTGGCGCTGCTCGATCGGCAGCTGTTCACCGTGCTCGGCCCGCTGGCGCACCTCGCTGCTCTGCAGGTCGGGGTCATTGGGGGAGCTGTTGTAAGGATCGCCCGCCACCACATCGATCTCGGGCAGCAGATCGGCCAGAGCGCGGATGGTGGTGCTCTTGCCCGTGCCGCGGTCGCCCATGATCATCACGCCGCCGATGCGCGGATCGATCACGTTCAGCAGCAGGGCGAGCTTCATCTCCTCCTGACCCACGATGGCGGTGAAGGGGAAGACCCTGCGCTTGCGGGCTTGCATCAGTGGGAGGCGGCTGGCTGGTCTGGGGATTGTTTCACAGGCAGCAGGCTGAGCACCTGCGGCGGTGTGGCATCGGCCGGGTAGATCAGCCGCACCCGCAGCTGGCGGCTGGTCCCCGGCGCCAGGCTCACGGTTCCCAGGGCAGGCCCCTGCTGCCCCACCCGCTGCACCAGGTGGAAGCTGCGGCGGCCGGCGGTTGCGCCGTTGGCACCATCCAGGCCGCTGGCCTCCACCGTGCCGCGGAACATCACCGATTTGCCTGGCTCGGGATTGAACCGCAGGCCCCCTTGGGACTGATCGCTCTTCAGCGGTGATTCGAAGGCCAGCTCCAGCTGCACGGGTTTGCTGCCGGTGTTGCGCAGCGGAATCGCCAGGTTGTATCCCACGCCGTAGTTGCCGTGGGCGGCCCAGGCGGTGCCGGGGTAGAAGGCTTTGAGCTCGGCGGTTTGCACCTGGCTGGTGCCGAGGCTGCCCCGATCCAATGAAGCGACCGGCCAGGAGATCGGGGCGCGGCTGGCCGACAAATAGGGCTTGCCGGGGTCGGTGATCGTGCCGTCCCAGATGCTGCCGATCTGCACACCGCTGACGCGGGAATACACGATCCGGCCGCTGGCGCCCCTGGGGGTGGGCTGGTGCTCTTTGGGGCTGAGGCCGCCGTTGAGCAACTCCGCCCAGCTGCTCGCCGCCGGCGGTTGATCCCCTTTGCCGTAGGCCGCCAGGGTGGCCAGGCTCACCGGAGCCGAGCTCTGCAGGCGCAACTGCAGGTTGCGGCCATTGAGCAGGGGATCGAGCCCTTTCACCGGAATCGGCAGCACGAGCAGCGTGCTCAGCTGCCCTGGCGCCAGGGTCCAGCGCTCGGGGATCAGCGCGTTGCGCTGGCGGGCCAGCAGTTCGGTGGCCACGCGGCTGCCGGGGCCGCTGTACACATGCCCGTCCTGGGGCATCACTGCCGGCAGAGGCAGGAAGGGGGCCTCGGGTTGTTGCTTGTCGGTGGCTTGCGACAGGGCTGTGGAGCCGCCCAAGAGTTGCAACGTCACCGGTTGGCTGCCGCGGGGTTCGGCCACCACGGCCAGCCACAGGGTGGAATCGAGGCTGCCTGGCTTACCGGCATACACGTGGTGGCTGAACAGATCAAAACGACCGTTTAGGGCCACATCCAAATGGGCATCGGGCTTGGGCCGGTCCACCCTGGGGAAGGTGGAGAGCAGGATCCCTGGCCCCGAGATCAGTTCGGGGTTGTTGTCGTTCACCACCAGCACCTGATCAAGGCCGCCCGGTAGCGGCGCCACGGTCTGGGGCCGCAGGACCGGTGCGGGCGGAGCAGGGGCTGCTGGAGTGGTGGCAGCCGGTGCGGCCGCCAGCAGCAGGGGCAGGATCATCGGGTTGTAGCAGGTGCGGTACCGCTCGGCTTGCCGATCAGGGCCCGGGCCACCTCAGCGGCCATGGCGCGGATCAGGTCGGTGGAGCGGGGATCGTTGAAGGGACCTTTCACCATGAAAGCGGCCACGGCCCGCTGGCCGTTGGGCAGCTCGATCAGCCCACCGTCGGAATAAGCGATGCCGATGTCGCCGGTTTTGTTGAGCACCGTTACGCCGTGGGCCAGCAGGGCGCTGTCGGGGTCAGCGGAGTCGCCGCCCAAGCCCATCAGCAGACCCAGCGGCAGCAGGGTGTTGGTGCGTGAGGTGCCCATCACGCCGCGAAACAGGTCGCGCGCACGGGGACTCAGCATCTCGCCGGTATCCACCATGGCGATCGATCGAGCCAGATCCAGGGAGCTGGTGGTATTGGTGCCGTCAAGGTCGGGCAGCCATTTGTTCACCACCGTGGCGGTGAGGCCCATGGCCTGGAAGCGGGCGTTCAGGGCAACTTTCCCTCCCAGGCGCTTGATCAACAGGTTGGTGGCGCTGTTGTCGCTCACCCGGATCATCTCGGTGGCCGCCTCCCAGAAGGGAAAGCGCGTTCCCACCGGTTTGTTGGCCATCCAGCCGGCGCCGCCGCCGATCACTTCCTTGGTGAGGGCTAGGGGCTCGTTCCAGCGCAACTTGCCGGCATCTAGTTCTTCCAGCCCGGCCAGTAGGATCGGCGTCTTGATCGAGCTGGCGGCCGGCATGGCCTTATCCGGCAGCAGCTGGGCGAAGCGCCCGTCGTCGAGCACCAGTAGATAGCCGCTGGCTTGCAGGTCTTTGTGGCGCGCGGCCAGCTGGGCCCACTTCTGGCTCACCGCGGTGAGTTCAGTTTTGGGCTCAAACCGCCCGAGGGCCAGGCCCCGCGGTAAGGGTTGCGCGCTGGGCAGCAGGGGCGGCGCTGCCTTGCCCGAGGCCGCAGGGTTGGATCCGCCGGCCAGCTGCGGCGCCAGCAATTTCAAGGTGGTGCCGGTGATGACGCCCAGGCCGATTCCCATCACGGCCAGCCGCAGCACCAGGCGCAGCGGCCCCCCCCATCCCGGGGTGCTGCTGGAGCGTTTGGGGCGGCTCGCGCTCACGGGTGCTGCCTGCTGGCGGTCGGACCGGACGTTAAGGGGTCTCCCGCTGGGCTGCCCAGCGCAGTTGACGCACCATGCCCCGCAGCAGCGCCACCTCCGTCTCCTGCACCTGGGCTCGTTGCAGCAGTGCCCGTAGCTTGGCCATGCGTGCTGCCGCCGTGTGGGGGTAGAGGAAGCCCACCTCCAGCAGCAGTGCCTCAGCATCCGCCAAGGCAGCTTCGAGGGCGCCGCGGTTGCAAAGCTCGACGTCGTTCGTGGTGGCTGGGACTGGGCTGATGGCGGGCGGCAGAGGCGGTGTGCGGCAGGCCTGCAGCTCGTGCAGGCAGATCGCCACCGCATGCGACAGGTTGAGGGAGGCATAGGCCTCGCTGGTGGCCAGGCGTACCACCCGGCCGGCCTGGAGCAGTTCGGCGTTGCTCAGCCCCCGGTCTTCCCGCCCAAACACCAAAGCCGCCATCCGCTTGTTGCTGACTGCATGGCTGCTGGTGTCTTGGCAGAGCCAGCGCAAAGCCGGGCCCGGCTCGCTGAGCGGCAGGCTCTCCGTTTCAATCCGGCCGCTGGTGGCCACCACCCGCTGGCAGTCGGCAATGGCAGCGGCCAGATCGGGATAGAGCGTGGCCTGCTCCAACAGTGCCTCACCATGCACGGCCATCTGCCGCGCTTCAGGGCCGCGGTGATCGCAGCGCGGGGCCACCAGCCGCAGCTTCTCGATGGCGAAGTTGGCGCAGAGCCGGGCCACGCTGCCCACATTGAGGGGGCCTGCGGGCTCCACCAGCACCACCGCCAGGCTCATGTGAGCGTGTGCAGGTAGGCGAGCAGATCTGCCATCGCCTGGGGCTCGGGCTGGAACCGCGGCATCGGAGGGGTGCGGCCGCTCACCACCTGCTGAATGAGCTGACGGTTGTTCTTGCGGCTATCCACGCCATGCAGATCCGGACCCACCAGTCCCTGGGCCGCAATGCCGTGGCAACCGGCGCAGTTGATCAAAAACAGCTGCTCGCCCCGATCGGCTGCGCCGCTGAGTTGGAGGGTGCTGCGGGTGTAGGGATCGCTGCGGGCCGCAGGCAGCACTACCAGCGCCAACACGGCGGCGCAGGCTGCTGCCAGCAGCACCAGGGCTGGGATCAAGCCGCGGCTGCCGCCGGCAGGCTTGGTGCTCTCAGGGGTGGACGACGCAGTCACAGATGGTGTGGGTGGTTCGCGCTGGGCACGAGCGCGTGGAAGAATTGTGCAACCAACGCTGGTGTTTCACCCCATGATCGAACCCCTGCTCTGCGGCATCGTGCTCGGTCTGATTCCCGTGACGCTCACCGGCTTGTTCGTAGCTGCCTGGAACCAGTACCGCCGCGGCAGCGCTCTGGGCGGCTGAAGCCCTGCCTTTGCTTCAACAATCGGCAGCAGTCAGCATCAACACTGTGCTGCTGCCGTAGCGCTTGTGCTTGAGCAGCTCCCATCCCTCAAACGTCCCATCTGAGCTGGTGGGCAGGGCTCTGGAGCTGCATTCCATCAACAGCAAACCGTCGTTGTTCAGCCAACCGCCCTGCAGCACCGCTGCGGCCACGGCTCCGTAGAGCCCAGCGGCGTAGGGCGGATCGGCATAGATCAGATCGAAGGGCGGCAGAGCAGCAGGACGGCCGGCCTCAAGCCAGCGCACAACCTCCTGGCACTCCACCTGCGCCAGGGGCGTGGGCATCAGCCCGGAGGCGGTGAGTTCGAGGTTGGCGCGGCTGGTGCTCGCCATCGCCCGTTGCTGATCCACGGCCAACACAGCAGCGGCGCCGCGCTGCAGCGCTTCACAGCCCATCACGCCACTACCGCAGAACAGATCCAGCCAGCGGCTGCCGGGCAGCTCGGCGGCCAGCATGTTCATCACCGCCAGCCGCACGCGCGAGGGGGTGGGCCGAGCGGTATCCCCCGGTGGGCTCTGCAGGCGCCGGCCACCACTGAGACGCAGGCTCATCCCTGGTGATCCACCCAGGCGAGCCAGCGGCGCAGCATCGCTTCACCACTGAGGCTGGATTTCTCCGGGTGGAACTGGCAGGCACCGATGCGCCCCTGCCAGACGGCAGCGGTGATGCTGTGCTCTCCGAACGTCACCGCCGCTGTGGTGCAGCTGGGTTCGCTGGGTACTGCCGCGTAAGAGTGCACGAAATACATCCAGGCGGGCTGGCCATCGGGAGGCAACAAGGGGCTGGGGGTGCGGGGCTGCAGCGGCTCCCAGCCCATGTGGGGAACCGGGTGGCCCGACTGTTTGGGTAGCGCGGCCACATGGCCCTGCAGCAGGCCGAGCCCCTGCCTTTCGCCTTCATCGCTGCCTTCAAACAGCAGTTGCAGGCCCAGGCAGATCCCGAGCAAAGCCCCACCCGCATGGCACCACTGCTGCAGGCCTTCGGCTAGCCCGGATTGCTCCAGCCGCTGCATGGCGGGATCGAAGGCTCCCACCCCAGGCAGCACGAGGGCATCGCAGCCTGGCATCTGCTCGTTGGTGGTCACGGCCTGAATCCGGCTGCCCAGGCGTTCAAACGCCCGTTGTACCGAATGCAGATTGCCCATGCCGTAATCGATCAGGCCGATGGTGCTCATGAACAGGAGAGGGCAGAGCGGATCCTTTCGCCAGGTTCCTCGATCGCCGGTGCAACCTCCAGCGGCAGATCATTGAGCCGGTCGATGAGTTGATAGAGCAGCCCCACCCGGCGGCGATCGAGATGGAAGCGCAAGCAGGGCCGAAGGATGCCGTTGCTGTCGCAGCTTTCGCCTTGGTTGAGATTGCCTTCATCCACGAGCTCATCAAACTCCCGATTGAGGTCGGCCACGGTGTCAGTGGGGAGTTCGCTGTGCAGCAGCAGCTCCATCCGGTCTTCGGCGAACTGCGCTGTGTGGAAGACCCGATAGAAATGACAGATGTGCTGCATCGCTTCGGCGGCCGTGCTGGCCTGTTTGAGCAGGCTGGTGTCTTCCGGGGAGATCAGCGCGCGGCTGGCCAGATCGCTCTGGATGTCTTGCAGCCAGTCAGGCCAGAAGCGGTCGCCGCTCGGCGCCAGCATCACCAGCGGAATCGGGGGCGTGCGGCCTGTTTGGATCAAGGTGAGCGACTCAAACAGCTCATCGAAGGTGCCGAAGCCACCCGGCATCACCACCAGGGCATCGCTCTCGCGCAGGAAAAAGAGTTTGCGGGTGAAGAAGTAGCGGAAGTGGAGTAAACGGCCATCGCAGGCATTCACGAATCGATTGGCGTGCTGCTCAAACGGCAGATCCACATTCAGGCCGATGCTGTTCTCACAGCCGGCCCCACTGTTGGCAGCCTCCATGATCCCGCCGCCAGCGCCGGTCATCACCTCGAAGCCGCGCTCCACCGCTTCCACCGCCAGCGCCTGGGCCAGCTTGTAGGCCGGCTCTTCGGGGCTGGTTCGCGCTGAACCGAACACGGTGACCTTGCGGGTCTGCCGGTGCGGGGCGAACACGCTCAGTCCATCGCGGATATCGGCGAGGGCTCCATTGATCAGCCGCCATTCATCGGCATCGGTGCTGCCCTTGGCAATCTCCAGCAGGCTCACGATGCTGCGCTCGATCGCGCGGCGCTGCGGGTGGTTCTGCAGCTCCTGATCGAGGGCCTGAAGGGGGCTCTGCTCCATCAACGACGAGGTGATCGGGGTGAGATGTGGCATGAAAAAGCCCGGCT
>Ga0194129_10002981_pt1 | contig 24245 bp, 19 predicted proteins | sample TA2KigCa35mmetaG_FD_150862 | JGI IMG/M metagenome (GOLD analysis project Ga0194129, IMG submission 150862) | Freshwater microbial communities from Lake Tanganyika, Tanzania - TA2015038 Kigoma Deep Cast 35m | ecosystem: Environmental > Aquatic > Freshwater > Lake | place: Tanzania: Lake...
CGCGCTCCTCGTGACCACCGCCGCGAGCGCGATGCTCGGCGAGACGACGCTCTACTCGGCGCGCCTCGACCCGGAGCCGACCTCAACCGTGCATCACGCCCAAGGCCATGAGCGCGACGCCCGCGAAACCGCAGCCGAGGACGACGCGCGTCGCTCCGACGCGAAACCGAATCAACAAGACGCAGGCTGTCGCACCGAGCGCGAGCGAGACCGGGTCGACGAGTGACGCGCGCCCGAGCGTCCACATAGTCGCGACCATCAGCGCGAGCGACGCCGCGTTGAGGCCGTCGAGGAAGGCTCCCGCGAACCTCGACGCCCGGAGACGGGGCACCATGCGACCGCTCAGCGCCACGAGGACGAACGCGGGCAAGAAGATCCCGGCCGTGGCAGCGAGCGCGCCGGGCGCGCCGGCGAGCACGTAACCAACGAACGTCGCGGTGGAGAACACTGGCCCCGGCGTCACCTGACCGGCGGCGACCGCGTCGAGGAGCTGCGGCTCCGCGAGCCAACCGAGCTTGACGACGAGCTCGCTTCGAAGGAACGAGAGAAGGACGTAGCCGCTGCCGAAGAGCGCGCTGCCGATCCGAAGAAACACTTCGAAGACCGTTGCAGGAGTCGGCGCTCCTGCGAGCCCTGCGGCTCCAAAGAACGGCGCCGCGAGGGTCAGCCCCGCCCCTCCACGACGAGCCGTGCCCGACGAGCTCGATGCCGCGCCGACCAGCGCCGAGAGGACCCCGGCGGTCGCGAGCACGACGAGCTCACTCACCCCGGCGAGCGCGAGGGCGAGCGCCCCGACACCGAGCAGCGACCGCGTTCGGCCCCGGAGCACGGTCGGAGCGAGCCCCACGACGGCGTGAGCGATCACGGCGAGCATCGCAGGCTTCACGCCTTGGAGGAGCGCGACGCTTCGAGGCAAGCGTCCGTACTGGACGTAGGCCCACGCGAGGAGCCCCGTCAGCAGCGCGGCCGGTCCGACGAACGCGAGCCCCGCGACGACGAGGCCCGCGAGGCCGCGGCGCCGGTGACCCAGATGAAGCGCAAGCTCGGTCGAGTTGGGCCCAGGGATCAGGTTGGTCGCCGCGACGAGATCGAGGAAGGCCGCGTCGTCGAGCCAGCGACGGCGCGACACGAACTCCTCGCGCATCAAGGCGACGTGGGCTGCCGGTCCGCCAAACGCCGTGAGCCCGAGAGTCCCGAACACCCGGGCGAGCTCGACGAGCGACGGGGGCTCATTCGAGTCCTTGGCGAGAGGTGGCGCGACGCTGGGCACGGCCGTCGGTCTACGAGAGGGCGACGCGGCGCACAAGGCAGGGCCCTCGATGACGTGACGTCATCCCGAATGCGTCAAATGGCGACGCCCGTCGCCGCATCGATTCGCGATGGACTTCGGCATGCTCGCCTCCTGTCGTTTGCTCGACGGCTCGTCGTCTCGAGCAGCGCGTCACCCAAGCGAGGCGAGGACCTGCTCCGCAAGCCCGAGCCCCGAGAGGTAGGCTCCCTCGATCCGGCCGCCCGAGGCCCAATCGCCACCGACGCCCACGCGCGTCCCTCGCTCGAAGAACGCTCCCTCCGTGAGCGGCCGCGGCGCTCGAGCGAGCCCCCAGCGCTGCAGCGTCGTAAACGACGGGGCGACGTCGCCGAGCCCGCCGAGCGCGCGAAGCTCGCCGACGAGGGCCGCGGTCACCTTCGCCTCGGGCTCGTCGTAGAGGGCGCGTGACAGGTCCTCGCGCGCATGAAGAACCCAGCGTTCACCCGGAGCGCGGCCAGGCTTGCTCGAGTCCCTCGCGAGCCACGAGAGGCCCGAATCCGCCGGCTCCTCGTCGCGTCCGACGAACGCGCCGTCGAACGGAAGCGCGGCGAGCACCTCGGCGCCGTGCCCCTCGAACGAGAGCCCGAGCGCGAAGCAAGGCACGAGCGAGACCGACGCGACGCGCGCTGAGAGCGAGGGCGCGACCCCGGCGACGAGCGGTCCAGCCTGCGAGGGCGGGGCGCAGACCACGACCGCGTCGAACGGCCCGAGGCGTGAGCCCTCGAGCGTCGCCGGCTCACGCGAGGCGGTATCGCGGGGCGGCCTCGCGCCGACGGGAGGCAACGTCACGCCCGCCTCGGCGACCGAGACCTCGAGCTGGAAGCGGCTTCCATCCGCTTCGATGCGCTCGACGCGGTGACTCGAGCGCACGTCGAGCCCCTCGGCGAGCGCGAGCGGGAGCGCGTTCATCCCCGGCACGCCCACGAGCCGCTCGACCGGCTCCGTCTCACGCGGCGCGCGGCTCGTCCCCTCGAACGCGGCGACGCGCCCATCCCATCGAGCGACCACGCCGCGCCGCTGCAACGCATGGACGCGCGCGGTGAACCGCGGATCGCGCCCGGTGAGATACTGCGCGCCGAGATCGAAGGCGTGTCCATCACGGCGCCGCGTCGTGATGCGACCGCCGACGGCCCTGCCCTTGTCGAGCAGCGTCACCTCGACCCCGCCCTCCTCGAGCGCACGCGCGCACGCGAGCCCCGCGACCCCGGCACCGACGATGATGACCCTTGGGCTCATGGGCGCAAGGTGACCGATGCATGACGACCGGGCAACCACGACGCGCGTCTTGGCCCGCGCGCGCGAGGCGACGTACGAGTCACCATGTCCACGACGAGCCCTCCCGCCGCACCTCCCCTCGACCGCCGTCAGCTGTGGGCCGGCCGCGTTCTCTCGGCCTTCGCGGCGCTCGGCCTCACCGGCAGCGCGCTGGGGAAGCTCACCGGCGCGCCGGCGCTGAAGGAGATGATGGGCGGAAAGTTCGGCTTCGACCCGGGCATCCTCCCGAAGCTCGGGGTGCTCGAGCTCGCCTGCGTGGTCGTCTACGTCCTCCCGCGCACGTCGATGTTCGGCGCCATTCTGCTCGCGGGTTATCTCGGCGGCGCGGTGGTCACGCACGTCCGCGTCGCGGACCCGTTCGTCGCGCCGATCGTCATCGGCGTCGTCGCGTGGCTCGGACTTTGGCTGCGCGAGCCCAGGCTGCGCGAGCTCTTGCCCTTCCGCCGCGATTCTTGATGTCGGTCAAATGACCTTCGTCTCTCGAGGCCCAGGACTCATGGCCTGGACCCGACGCCCAGCCTGTCGAGGCTCAGCCCTTCGCGACGATCGCCTCGGCGGTGAGCCGACCGGACAGGAGCGCCCCCTGGATCGAGGCCGTCGCGACGTGATCTCCTGCCACCCACAGGCCCGGGCGGAGCGACCGCGGCGCGGCCTCGCGCGCGTCCGTCGGGACGTCTTGCCGAGGCAGCGCCTCGGGGACCCGCACGACGCGGAGCAGCCTCGCGCCGCGAAACTCGTCACCGAACCACCCCTCGAGCTGCACGCGCGCGGCCGCCTCGAGCTCGCCGTCGGGTCTCGTGGCCGCGTCGCCGACGACGCTGGCCGAGACGAGGTGCGCACCGGGAGGCGCGTAGCTCGGAGCGACGACCGACAGGACTCCGAGGTGGTTCACCGGACCGCTCCCGTCTCCATCGAGGACCAGGATCGGCTCGTCCAGCGGCGCGCGCTCGCAGGCGAAGTAGAGGCACGTGGTCCCTCGCCACCGCGTTTCGGGGGAGCCCGCGAGCGTCGCGGCTGCGCCAGCGTCCGTCGCGATGACCACGTGACCGGCGCGCTCGGCGGTACCGTCCGCGAGGTGCGCCGCGTCACCCTCGAGGCGCGTCACCCGAACGCCAAGCTGCAGGTCCTCGCGGCCTAGGCCCTCGGCGAGCTGCGAGGCCATCGCCCCCATGCCCTTCGCGGGGAGCGACGCGCTACCCGTTGCGAACATCCGGAAGGTGAACTCGAGCATGCGGCTCGACGTCGAGAGCTCGCGCTCGAGAAATACCCCGCCGTAGAACGCGCGAAAGAAACCGTCGATCATCGTCGGCGAGAACCCGTCGCGCAGGAGGCGCTCCGCGGTCGAGGTCTCGCCCCGCGCGAAGAGTTCGTCGAGCGAGCCGCGCGCGGCGTCGCGGCGGAGGCCGAGGATCCTGAGCTTGTCGACGAGCGAGCCCACCCCGGCGAGCGCAGTACCGACGAGCGCCGATGGCTGGCGAAGCGGATCGGCGATGCGATGAAAGCGCCCTCGACGACGTACCAGCGCCCCCGGTACGAAGCGCTGCAGCTCGAGCGCGGCGAGATCGAGCTGTCGGCGCGCCTCGGGGTAGCTGTCGAGCAACACCTGAAAGCCGCGGTCGAACCGAAAGCCGTCTACGACGTCCGTGCGAGCCCGACCACCGACCCCGTCGGAGGCCTCAAGCACGCGCACAGACTTCCCCGCACGCCGGAGCGTGCGAGCGCAGGAGAGGCCGGCGAGGCCGGCGCCGATCACGAGGACGTCGGGACGATCCCTCATCTGAGCTCCGGGCGGAGTAGCACGCGGCGTCCACGGAGCCACGCGCTTTGCGGCGTCCAGGCCCGTCCGAGCGGGCCGAGGCTCGCGCGCTCAGCCGCCCGAAGCAGCGTGCTCGCGCTTCAGCTCCTCGACGTCGAGCTTTTGCAGCGCGAGGACGAGCTGGTCGAGCGCCTGTGCCGGCAACGCGCCGGGCTGCGAGAACACCCCGACGCCGTCCTTGAACGCCATCACGGTCGGGATCGATTGGATCTGGAACGCGGCCGCGAGCCCGCGCTCGGCCTCGGTGTCGACCTTCGCGAAGGTGATGTCCGGGTGTCGCTCGGCGGCCTTCTCGAAGATCGGCCCGAACATGCGGCAAGGCCCGCACCAGGCCGCCCAGAAGTCGAGGATCACGATGCCGGGCTTGTCGACGACGCCTTCGAACGCGCCCTCGGTCAGGTGAATCAGTGCCATGTCGATTGCTCCTTCGCAGGTGAGCGCCAGCCGCTCTCGAGGCGGTTCGCGGCTTATGCCAGCGAGCCGTCACGCGAGCGCTGGCGACGAGTCAGGGCTTCTTGGCCGTCGGCTTCTTCGGGCCCGCCTTCGCAGGGCCCGCCTTCTTCGCTCCGGCCGCAGGCTTCGGCGGCGCCGGCGGGAACAGCGTATGCTTTCCGACGGTCCCTGCGGGGATGAGGTCGGCGTCGCCGCTCACCTTCTGCACGACGAGCTTCCCGTCCTCGGCGATCGACCAGCGCAGCTTGCCCTTGGTGCGCTTCCAGCTCTTGCGGAGCTCGGCGAGGGTCGCCTTGACGTCAGCCGTCAGGTCGCTCCCGGTAGGCTCGACGCCCGGGCCGCAGCCCGCCTCGAGCGCGACCGGTACGGTCATGCAGCGCGTCGGAACCGAGCCGTCGCCCATCGAGCAGACCGTCTCGAGATCCGCCGAAGACAGACACAGCTCGAGGCCAGCCGCGTTGTAGTCACGGTCGCGCTGCTCGCTCCGCACGACGACCGGGCTCCTCGCGCCGACCTTGCGAACCGCACCGCCGAGCACCTTCGCGAAGTTCTCGACGCCGAACGCACCAGGCGAATAGTCGTGGCCGAGATCCGCGAGCGGCCGCACGACGCCCGCCTCGCGCACGGCGAGCAGGTGAAAGCCCTCGCCCGGAGTCTCGTTGCCGTACCAGAGCGCGACGAGCTCCGGAGCGCCGAGGCCGCCCTGCACGTCGACGACGCTGCAACGCGGGGTCTCTCCCTGCAGCGCCGCGTTCTTTTTGAAGTCCTCGAGCAAGCAGCCGCAGAGCGCCTCGGGGGTCACCGCGCCGGCCGCGCAGGGCAGCGCCGCAGGCTCACTCGACGGCAGCGGGTCCGCGTACGCGAGAGCGGCCACGAAGAGCGACGCGGCGACGGGGAAGAAGGCTCGAGCGTTCATGGTGCGTTCCGTCGATGAGAACTCCACCGAGCACGCTACTCTTCCCCGAACGAACGGCAACGTTCCTCGCAGCCCCGCACGCGTCGACTCCCTGCTCGACGATCGCCCCGACCTCCAGGGCCTCGATGACAGGTTCGACGGGCCAGGAGAACTCGCGGCGGCCGGTCCGCAGTCGGTGACGGGAAGGCGGCGTCGCGTTAGTATCCCCCTTCCCATGAGCAAGCTCATCCTCGACTACGTCTACGAGAAAGAGGCCGCCCACCCCGACCGCGTCTATCTCACGCAGCCCGTGGGGGGAGGCGCCGTCAAGGACTACACCTGGAAGGACGTCGTCGGGCAGGCACGCAAGATGGCCGCGCACCTGCAAACGCTGGGGCTCGAGCCCGGGGATCGCGTCGCGATCCTGTCGAAGAACTGCGCGCACTTCTTCATGGCCGAGCTCGCGACCTGGATGGGCGGATACACCACGGTCGCGATCTTCCCGACCGAGAACGCCGAGACGATCCGCTACGTCCTCGAACACAGCGAGGCGAAGGTCTTGTTCGTCGGTAAGCTCGATCCGATCTGGGAGCAGCAGCAGCACGGCATCCCCGACGGCGTGAAGCGCATCGCCTTCCCGCTCGCGCCGAAGACGGAGGACCCCAAGTGGGACGACGTCATCGCCAAGGCCGAGCCGCTCGGCGGAAAGCCGGCGCGCAAGGGCGACGACCTCGCGATGATCATCTACACCTCGGGCTCGACCGGGCAGCCCAAGGGCGTCATGCACTGCTTCGAGAACGTCACGCGCGCGACCGAGGGGATCGTGAAGGGCGTCGAGTTCGTACGCGACGATCGGGCCCTCTCCTACCTGCCGCTCGCGCACGTCTTCGAGCGCGCGTACATCGAGTGCGCGTCGTTCGTCGGTGGTGGGCACATCTTCTTCGCCGAGGGGCTCGACACCTTCGTCGCCGACCTGAAGCGCGCGCAGCCGACGCTGTTCATCTCGGTGCCCCGCCTCTGGCTGAAGTTCCAGCAAGGCGTCTTCGCGAAGATGCCGCCGAAGAAGCTCGACACGCTGCTCAAGATCCCGTTCTTGAACAAGCTCATCGCGAAGAAGATCCTGACGGGACTCGGGCTCGACAAGGTCCGCCTCGCGGGCAGCGGCTCGGCCCCGATCCCCGCCGAGCTCATCGCCTGGTACCGGCGCCTCGGCCTCAACCTGCTCGAGGGCTACGCGATGACCGAGGACTTCGCGTTCTCGCACCTCTCGTCGGTCGACAAGAGCGCTCCGGGTTACGTGGGCTCGCCCTACCCGGGCGTGCACGTGAAGCTCAGCGAGGAGGGAGAGGTCCTCATCAAGTCGCCGGGCAAGATGGTCGGCTACTACAAGCAGCCTGAGCTCACGGCCGAGGTGTTCACCGATGACGGCTATTTCCGCACCGGGGACAAGGGGCAGCGCCGCTCCGACGGCCTGCTCAAGCTCACCGGCCGCGTGAAGGAGCTCTTCAAGACCGCCAAGGGCAAGTACGTCGCGCCGGCGCCGATCGAGAACCGCATCAACGAACACCCCCTCGTCGAGCTCTCGTGCGTGTCCGGGGTCGGCAAGCCTGCCGCCTTCGCGCTCGTGGTGCTCACCGAGGACGTCCGCAAGACGCTCAGCGATCCCGCGACGAAGAAGCGCGTCGAGAACGAGCTCACCCCATTCCTCGACACCGTGAACGCGAATCTCTCGACCTACGAGCGGCTTCAGATGTTCGTCATCGTGAAAGAGCCGTGGAGCATCGAGAACGGCATGCTCACCCCGACGATGAAGATCAAGCGCTCGAAGATCGAGGGCGCGACCAACGATGAGATCGACGGCTGGTTCGAGGGCAAGAAGGCCGTCCTCTGGCAGTGACGTCGAGTCGGCCGTGAGCCGCTCGCCGCGTCAGCTCAGCGGCCTAGCTCCCCGAGCGCGGCGCGATAGCTCGCCATCGCACGTTGAACGTCCGACTTCGCGTCGACCTCGCGGATGCGCGCCTCGGCCGTCGCCTGCTCGCGGAGGTTCACGATGAGGAGCGTGCTGTCACCCAGCTCGAAGCGGCGTCGCTCGCCTGCCTCGAGCTCCTCGGCGAGCGCGACCTCTCGATGCGCGACCTCGACGCGGAGCTTCGCCGCGCGGAGGGCAGAGGCCGCATCGCGGACGTCCGCCGCGATGCGGTCGCGGACGAGCTTCGCCTGGGCCTCGACCTTCTCGGCGCCGGCGCGCGCGGCCTCGACCCGCCCACGCGCAGCGCGGTTCGGAATCGGGATGTCGATGGTCAGCCCCACCTCGAGCATCGGGGTGCCCTGCTTCTCGATCATGCCGTCGGTGGCCGACCCCAGGTCCTTGACGCCGACGAGCGAGAGGTCGATGCCGGGCGCCAGTTGATTCTCGGCGAAGCGGCGGTCGACGTCAAACTGCTCCCGCTGCGCCGACAGCCTCGCAGGCTCGGGCCTCGCGTCGTGCGCCCTCTCGATCGAAGCCTCGACGTTCATGCCGAACGGCTCTGCGGCATCTGGAAACGCGGGCGGCAACCGCGAGGAGGCGGCCAACGCCGGCTCCCCCCGAGCGTCGCGCAGGTACATCGAGAGCTCGATCGCGGCCTGCTCGAGCGAACGCGTCGCAGCGACGACGGCCCCCTCTCGCTGGACCAGTGTTCGACGATTCTCGAGCTGCTCGAAGGCGGGGATGTCCCCGCGAGCCGCGCGCTCCCCGAGCGCCGCATCGCGCGTCTTCGCGATCTCGTACCAGTCTCGGGCGATCGCGACCCGAGCGCCGGCCGCGACCCAGTCCCAGTACCGATGGGCCGCCGCGCGCGCCGCTTCGATCTTCTGCTGCTCCGTCGAGAGGCTCGCGATGCGCTGGCCGATCTCGGCGCGACGAATGCTCGCGCGCCGTCGATCAATCGGGCCGTTTCGCCAGAGCGGCACCGACACGCCCGCTCGGATCTCGCCTGCGTCGAAGGTCGCGAGTTCGCCGTAGTACGACGGGATCCCGCCGAACTGGCCCCCGCCACCGCTCGGCGAGAACCCCTGGCCCAGGCGCCACCCCGCGATGAGCGACGTGCCCCAGAAGGGTGTGGGCTGCTCGACCGAAATCTCGACGCGACCATAGTCGTAGTAGCCGCTGGCCACGCCGCCGCGAGCCTTCACCGTGGGGTCGAATGCGCCCTCGGCCGACAAGAGGTCGCCGGCGGCGGCGGCCTGATCGCGCAGCGCCGCGACGATCAAAGGGAAGGACAGGCGAACGGATGTGAGCACCTCATCGAGCGTCACGGGCTTCGCGTCACCGTCGGCCTTCGCGCGGGACTCCGCGACAGGTGCGGCCGGCGGCGAGGGAGCCGGGGCATCGTCCGCCCGAGCCCCTGACGTCGCGAGGAGACCGCTGAGCGCCACCGCCGCCGCGAGCTTGGAGGTGCGCCTCTTCCGCTCGAGGCGATGGGACAGGAGCGCAGCCCTCACTTGGCGCCCTCCTTGGCCTTGCCGCTCGCGCCAGGCTCGGTCGGCGCGATGAGGGGCGGGAAGCCGTTGAAGCGCCGCCACACCTCGTAGCCGAGCCTCACCTGCTGGAGCAGGACCCATCCATTGGCGCGGACACCTTGCCGCAGGTAGCGACTCGACGGCCACGGCTCATGGCCGTCAGGGACCACGAGCACGCGGAACTTGCCTTGACCGTTGTCATGCGCATCGATGAGGGCGACCCGGCCCCCAAACGTGCCCACCGCAACGGAGGGCCAGCCGACCCACTGCACCGCGGGCCAGCCCTCGAACTGAATGCGCACGTGACGGTCGGCCTCGAGCAGCGGGACGTCATTGCCGTCGACCCACAGCTCCACGGCTCGCTCGGCGGTCGCAGGAATCAGCACCGCGAGGGCGTCCCCGGCCTTCACCATGTCACCGCCCTGGCCGCCCGCGATCACGCGCAGGATCGTCCCGTCACGCGGTGCGGTGACGGACTGCGTAGTCTGACGCGACAGTCGGACCTCGATGCGCGCGAGCTCGGCCGACGCGGAAGCCACCTCCGTGAGCGCGGCCGCGCGTGATGCGCGCGCATCGTCGATCGCGGCGCTGCCATCGGTCCCCACCTTGAGTGAGTCGGCAGCGAGGGCGCTCTCCTCGCTGCGAGCAGCCGAGGCGGCCACACGCGCGCGCTCCGTCTCGGTCCGTGCGCGAACGAGCTCGAGGTCTGCAAGCTCGACGGCGCGGGTCGACGTGAGCCCCTGCTGCACGAGCTCGTTCTGTCGCCTCGCGTTCGCCTTCGCGGTCGCGAGCCCAGCCGCAGCGGCCTCCTCGAGCTTCTCGGCAGCCGCGACACGGTCGCGCGCCATCTTGACGCGCTGGGCCGCGGCGGTGGTCGCCGACTCACGAGAGGAGGTGAGCTGACCGGCGCGCGACTCGAGCGACGTTGCGCGCGTGCGGGCCGCCTCGAGACGGCTCAGGACGGCGTCCCGCTCGTCTCGAAGGCGGAGAAGGATCTGCGGGTCGTTGTCCGAAATCTCGACGATGAGATCCCCCGACTTCACCTCGCTGCCCTCGTGCACGAGCCAGCGAACGATCCGACCCTCGATCGGGGCCTCGACGTTCTGAAGCCGCTCGGTGGGCGCGAACGCGATCACGCGACCCGTCCCCGAAGCGGACTGCTGCCAAGGAACGACCGTGAGCCCCACGACGACCGCGACGCCGAGCGCGGCGAGCAAGCGCCGCACCACCAGGTGAACCCGGGGAACTCGCACGAGGCTGAGCGCGAGCGCCTCAACCCGTCGATCGGTGGACTCGACGCTGGACGAAGTGACCTCTCGACTCACGATGACACCTCCGCTCGATGAGCGCCATTCGGCGAACCGTCACCGAGATCGAACACGCGCTGAACTCCAGGTCGGCTGCAAAAGGGGTCATCCGGCGCTGTGAACGCAAGGAGCGTCCAGGGAGCCTCGGGCGCGAGGAGCGCCGCCTCGACGAGCTCGCGCGACCTCGAGTCGAGCGCCGCCAAGGCGTCGTCCACCACGAGCAATCGCGGCTTCCCTGCGATCGCCCGCGCGAACGCGAGCCGACGCGCCTGTCCGTTGGAAAGCGGTGCCCCTGACGGTGAGAGCCGCGTCGCGGCCCCTTCAGGGAGCGAGCGCACGACGACATCAAGGCCCACGGTTCGAAGCGCCGCAGACACCTCGCGCGGCCCGACGCCGATCCTCCCGGCCGCGACGTTCTCTGCGACTGTTCCATCGAACACCTCGGGGAGCGCGCCGACGAGCGCAGCGCGGTCCCGGAGATCGGTCAGCGACGCCTCGCGCGTGTCGAGCCCGTCCACCGAGACCGAGCCGCTCGAGGGCAGGCGCAGCCCGAAGGTGAGCTCCGCGAGCGACGTCTTGCCCGAGCCGCACTCCCCGGTCACGACGGCCCTCGCACCGGGCTCGAGCGCAAGCGTGACCTCGGGCGAAGCCGCGACGCCCTCGCGGTAGCTCACGCTGGCGCCGTGTAGGCTCACCCTCGCGCCCCTCGGATCGCCGACGGTCGCTCGGACGCTCGACCCGGACTCAAGCGGAAGATCCGCGAGGTGGCCGAGCTTGTCGACCGCCGCGACGAGGTCGTAGAACGACTCGAAGTGCTTGCCGAGCTTGACCAAGCTCGCGACGACCGCCGAGACGATGAGCTCGGCGGCAACCAGCTGACCGAGCGTGAGTTGGCGGTCGACGACGAGGGCTCCACCGATCCCAAGGAGCGCCGCACTCGCGATGGCCTGGAGCCAGAGCAAGCCGAGCACCTGGCGCACGAGGATCCCGAAGTGCGCGCGGCGAGCCCCGAGGTAGCGACGCGTCAGCGCCTCGGCGCGCTCGGCGGCAAGCTCCGCCGGCTGAGCGGCGCGGAACACGTAGGGGTGCCGAACCAGCTCCTCGAGCCACCCGGCGACGGCGTACTTCGCCTTGGACTCCTCGATGCTGGTCTTCGGTGCCCCCTTTCCGAGAACCACCAGGATCACCGCAACCACGAGGGTCAGCGTCACGTCGAACGCGAGGAGCGCCGGGTGGTAGAACCCCAACACGACGAGCCCGATCGCCGCCTGCAAGAGCAACCCGACGCCATCGAGCAAAAACGTCGCAGCCGTCTTCTGCACCGTGAGGACGTCGAAGAATCGGTTGACGAACTCGGGCCCGTAGACCTCGTCGAGCGCCTGCGCCTGCACGCGCGGAAGCCGGTACGCGAGGTCGAGCGCGACGCGAACGAAGAGCCGCTGCTGAAGCGCCTCGACGACGCGAACCTGCAGGCCTCGCAGGAGCGCAGCGAACGCCAGCACCGCGAGCACGAGGATGCTGAGCACCACGACCGGCTGAAGGACCGCCCCGAACGCCACCGAGTTCACGAGCGCCTGAACGGCGATCGGCGTCGCGAGCGAGAGCACACCGACGGCGAAGGCGTAGACGAACACCACGCCGAGATCGTCGCGGTCGAGCGCGAGGAGGCGGAGGAGGCGCTTCACAGGAGAAGCGCCGTTCCCGTCGTGATGCGCCGAGACCGCCTCGAGCGGGGCGACCGGTGCGCCAGCGAACGAAGTGACGGGAGACGAGGGGTTCACCGCGCCGAGGCGCACGCACAGCTCCTCCTCAGACACCCAGCGGCCCTCGCCTGGCTCGCCGTCGAACTCCGCGACGCGGAGGCGGTGGCCCTTGCGACCGAGCACGAAGACCCATCCCTTCGGGCCCAGTAGGACGAACACGGCGTGCGGTCCGCCGCCCACGGATGCCACCTCGCGCACCGAGAGCGACCGCTCGACCACTCGGAGCCCCGCGCTTGGCGCTGCAACCTCGAGCAAGTCCGACGCGTCCGCGGAGGGAGCACCGCCCCTCGCCTCACGGACGGCGCGTCGCACGGCCGCCGGGTCGACCTCGAGGCCGGCGCCCAAGGCGAGAAACTCGATGGCTGAAGCGACGCGGTCGATTTCGGCCACCGCTCCCGAGGGTTCGAGACCGTCAACGGCCGGGGGGTCGTTCGAAGACATAACGGCTTTCGGAAAGTCCTTTTCCTCCTTTTAATTCATGAAGGCTAGATCGTCTTTCTTTCTTCGTGACAATTCCTTAACTTAGGTTCCCGGTCGAGTCGGCGCAGGTCGGGGAGCCTCCCTCTACGTCGTGGGCCGTCCTCACGAACCACGCGCAAGTTGCTCTGCCTCGCTCGCGCGCCGGAGTCGCGGATGCGCGACGACGCCGAGCTCGTCGGCATCACGGAGCGGGCGGTGCAGCGCATCGTCGGAGAGCTCGAGGAGGCCGGCCAGCTCGCGCGGGAGCGCGAGGGCCGTCGCAATCATGACGTCGTGCGCGCCGACCCTCCCTTGCGGCACCCCATGGACCGGGACCGCTTCGTCTCGTCGCTGACCGAGCTCGTCATGCCGGTCGCGAGCGCCAAGCGGAAGCCACGCCGCGGGTAAGCCGCCCACGTCGCCGCCCCGCGGGCGGTCGGCCTGCTTCGTGCACCCTCACGGCTCGGGGGGAGGCTCGATGAGGCTCGACGGGAAGGTAGCGCTCATCACGGGCGCGACCGGCGGCGTCGGCGCGGCGACGGCCCACAGGTTGGCGCGGGAGGGAGCCCGGCTCATACTGCACGAACTCGGGGAGCGCGCGCGCGAGGAGCTGGCGGCACGGCTCGGGACGGAGGTGGCGGTGGCGCGAGCCGCCGACGTCTCCTCGGCCCGATCGACAACCGGATGATGCGCACGATCGAGGAGCAAGGCTCGGCCGAATACCCCGAGGACGTACGCGCCGCCCTCCTCGCCAAGGTGCCGCTTGCGCGTGAGGGCACGAACGAGGAACTGGCGGCGCTGCCGCTCTTTCTCGCGAGCCGGGAGTCAGCCTACTGCACCGGCACGAGCTTCGTGGCCGACGGAGGTGACGTCACGTGGTGACCAACCCCGCGCGTGCCTTCGTGGACCGTCAGCGGCGAGGGCTCGACGACGCCGGCCGAGCCGCGCTGCCGCTCGGCGTCGCACGGACGAGGGCCTCGAGCCTCCCGACGTCGCGGCCGAGGGCGTGCTCGAGCCGCGCGCGCGCGATGCGCTGGTCGATCCGCGCGCCGACCGCCTCGATGCGTGCCCTCGTGAGATCGGCCTCCGCGTCGGTGAGCTCGACGCTGGTCGCCCGGCCGACCTTGAAGAGCTCGTTGCGGATCCGGTAGGACTCCTCGGACGCTTGCAAGCCGCGCGACGTGGTGCCGACCGCGACGTCCGCCTCGCGCACGGCGGTGTACGTGGCCGTGACCTCGGAGCGCAGGCCGTCCATGAGCGCGTCGCGCTGCGCCTCGTGGTGCGCGACCTTGGCGTCGAGCGACGCCGCGCCGTAGTGACTCGTCGCGACCTCGTTCGGCGACCAGCTGAGCCGCAGCGTCACGTCCCAGGTCGTGCGGAACTCGTCGACCGGCGGAAAGATGCGCTGGTTCGGGTTCGCAGCGGTGAGGTTCGCGACCGCGTCGAGCCTCGGGAAATACCCCGCGCGGTTCAGCCGTGCCTGAAGGCGGTGCGCCTCCGCGACCTCGCCGAGCGCCTTCACCTCGAGCCGCTGACGCGCGGCCTCGTCCCAGAGCGTGGAGAGCTCGGCCGGAGGGAACGTCGGGAGGACGTCGGCGACGTTCTCACCGAGGGCGTACGCGCGCTCGGGCCGATCATGCATGATGGTGCGGAGACGATCCTCGAGGATCGCGACGTAGTTCCTCGCCTTCTCGAGCACGAGATCCATCGCCGCGACCTGCGACTCGACGCGCGCAATATCCGCCGGCGAGGCGTGCGCCACGACGACCCCGAGGTGCGCCTTCGCCTGCTCGAGCGCTAGGGACGCCACCACGACCTGAAGCCGCGTCCGCACCCAGGTGTAGTAGGCGACGCGCGCATCCGTCGCGACCTGGAGCCGCGCCGCATCGGCCGTGAGGCGCGCCGCGTTCGCGCCGCTCTTTGCCGCGCCGTGGCCCTGAGGGATGCGGAGCAAGAGGTCAGTGAGCGGGACCGCGAGGGTCCCCTGAAAGAGCGTGTTGTTGAGGAACACGGGGATGGTGACGGGCGTGCCGTCGGGGAGCACCCCGATCGGCGGGAGCGTCACCGGCGAGAGGCGGGTGTACTGCGCCACGCCCGATAGGTGGGGAAAGTAGTTGATCCAGGCCTGGGTCGCCGCGGCTTCGGCGGCTCGCACCTCGGCGTCCTTCGCCCTCACGTCATGGCTGGTCTGCGCGGCGCGACTGGCGACCTCGTCCGAGACGAGCCCGCCCGAAACCGCCTCGAGCGCCTCCCGCGGGATCGACCCCGGGAGGACCGACGTGACCCCCGCATCGCCTCCGCTCGGACGCCCTGCGGCCCCCGTCGCCGCCCCAGCGGTCTCCTGCGCCAATGCCGGCCCCGCACCCCACGCTACGAGCGCGAGACCACCCAACCACGCATGCCTGTTCATCATCGTCTCCCTCTCACTCACTCCGCCGCCTGAGGTGCCGAAGCGCCCCGTCTGAAGAGCCCCGCCACGGCTCGCTTCGCTCCCTCGACGGCGAGGTAGAGCGCGGGCACCACCACGAGCGAGAGGAGGGTCGAGCTCACGACGCCGCCGATGACCGCGATGGCCATCGGCGCGCGGAACTCGCTGCCGTCGCCGCGGGAGAGCGCCGTGGGGAGCATCCCGAGGGTCATCGCGGCGCTCGTCATGAGGATCGGCCGCAGGCGCTCCGGTCCGGCCGCGAGGATGGCGGCCAGCGGCGCCTCGCCGTGCTCACGGACGCGCTCGATCGCCCGATCGACGAGGAGGATCGCGTTCTTCGTGACGAGCCCCATGAGCAGGATGATGCCGATGAGCGCGCCCATCGCGATGGTGTTCTTCGTCAGGAAGAGCGCGACGACGGCGCCGACGATCGCGAGCGGGAGCGTCGTCATGATCGTCAGCGGATGGATGAAGCTCTCGAATTGCGACGCGAGCACGATGTAGATGAAGACCACGCCGAGCAGGAGCGCGAGGCCCATCGCCCCGTTCGTCTCGGCCATCTGCTTGATCTGCCCGTCGTAGCGAATGTCGACGCCCTTCGGCAGCTCGAGCTTTGCGATCTTGGGCTGGAGCTCCGCGGTGACCTCGCCGAGCGAGCGCCCGCGCGGTCGCGCCCAGACGCCGATGTAGCGATTGCGGTCCTCGCGCTGGATCACCTGCGGTCCCTCGCCCGGCTGGATGCGGGCGACGTCGGCGAGCGACACCGGGCCCTTCGGAGACATGAGCGTGGTCCGAAGGAGCGAAGCCGAGGTGGCGCGGTCTTCGGCCTGGAGCCGCACCCGAACCGGCACTTGATCATCGCCAAGTCTGACCTTCACCGAGTCGTCCCCGTCGATGGCGGTTCGCAGCCCCATGGCGACCTGCGCGACCGAGATCCCCTGGTCGGCGGCGCGCTGGCGATCGATGGCGACCTGGTACTCGCGCTTTCCGGGCGTGTGATTGACCTGCACGTCCACGATGCCCGGCACCGACCGGAGCACGCCGGCGACCTCGGCCGCCGCCTTCTCGAGCTCGTCGTAGTTCGCACCACGCACGTTGATCATGATCGGCGCCTGGCCCTGCGCGCCCTCGATCATCGGGATGTCTTGCACCGCGACCTTCGCCCCAGGGACGGCCTTCGCGAGCTCACGCGCGCGGCTCTGGATCTCGACGAGCGACACCGAGCGCTGTTGCTTCGGGACCGTGAGGATGCGGAAGCGCGCCTTGTTCGCGTCGCCGTCGGCGCCGACGGTGTTCATCACGGTGACGATGAGCGGATCTTCGCGGAGCTTCGCGACGACGACCTCGCTCTGCCGCGCGGTCTCGCCGAGCGACGTGCCCGCGGGGAGCTCGACCTCGAGGTTGAACTGGCCGCGGTCCTCGGGCGCGACGAAGTCGGAGCCCATCGCTCCGACGACAGCGCCCGTCCCCACCAGGCTGCCGACCGCCAGCACGCCGACGACGAGCTTGTGGTTGACGGACCAGCCGAGGATGACCCGGTAGGTGTCATCCATCCGCGCGAAGAAGCGCTCGAACGGGGCCTTCACGGCCGCGAAGCGATCGGGCTTGCCGTGCTCGATGGGCTTCGAAAAGCGCGACGAGAGCATCGGGTCGAGGGTGAACGCGACGAACAGCGAGAGCATGACCGACGCCGACACCGTCACGCCGAACTGCTTGAAGAACTGCCCGACGATGCCATCCATGAACGCCACGGGGAGGAACACGGCGACCACGGTGAAGGTCGTGGCCATGACCGCGAGGGCGATCTCGCGCGTGCCTTCGAGAGCCGCCTGCATCGGAGGAGAGCCCCGCTCGAGGTGCTTGAAGATGTTTTCGCGCACCACCACCGCGTCGTCGATGAGGAGGCCGATCGCGAGCGAGAGCCCGAGCAGCGTCATCATGTTGAGCGTGAACCCGAGCGCGTACATCACGAAGAAGGTGGCGATGACGCTCGTGGGCAGCGCGACCGCGCTGATCAAGGTCGAGCGCAGGTCGAGCATGAAGATGAGGATGATGAGGATCGCCATCGCGCCGCCGAAGACGATCGCGATCTCGACCTCGTGCGCGTTCTCCTTGATGAAGGTGGCCTGATCCATGATGCGGGCCGCACGCATCTCATCGGGCCAGGTCTTCTCCATCTTCTCGACCTTCGCGCGGATCCCGTCGGCGACCGCCATCGTGTTCCGGCCGGACTGCTTGATGACGTCAAACGACACGGCCTCCTGGCCATTGACGAAGATGCGCGACGTCATCTCTTTCCACCCGTCGTCGACGGTGCCGACCTCGCGGAGCCTCACCTCGGAGCCGTTGGGCTGCGTCGCCACCACCAGGTTTCGTAGGTCCTCGACGTCGCGCAGGTCGCCGACGGTGCGGACCGCGATGTCCTGCGAGCCCTGGGTGAGCTTCCCCGCCGGAACCGTGAGTCCCCCCATGCGCAGGGCGCCGACGATGCGGTCGGGCGACAGGTTCAGCGCGTCGAGGCGCGCTTGGTCGAGGTTCACCTGGAACTCGCGGTCCGCGCCGCCGTTCACCGTGACCTTGGCGACGCCGTCGACCTGCTCGAGCTCCGGGCGGACCACGTCATCGACGAAGTTTCGCAGCTCGTTGAGGCTCCGGTTCCCGCGCACCGTGTAGACGACGACGGGAGCGGCCGTCGTGTCGAGGCGACCGACGCTCGGCTCGAGGATGTCGGCCGGGAGCTTGATGCGGTTCCGCGCGACACGCTCGCGGACCTGCGTGGTCGCCTCCTCGATGTCGACACCCAACTTGAAGAGCGCGATCACCGTGGAGACGCCCTCACGCGAGTTGCTCATCACGCGATCGATCCCGTTCAGCGAGACGATGTCGTACTCGAGGGGCTTCGTCACCAGCGTCTCGACCTCGGCGGGAGCTGCCCCCGGGTAGACGACGGTGACCGTGACGACGGGGAACGACACGTCGGGGAAGAGATCGGTACCGAGGCGCGTCAGGCCGACGAGGCCGAGCACCATCAGCCCGAACGCGACCATGACGGTGAAGACCGGTCGCTTGACGGCGATCTCGGAGAGGTTCAAGGCGTCCTCCCGTCGGAGATGCTGGTGCCTCGGACGGCGTCGCCCTCGTTCAAGGTCTGGCCCGCCGCGAGGATCACCTCGTCCTTCTCGGAGAGGCCGTCGCGGACGTAGAGCGTCCCGTCATCCCCCGTCGAGAGGACGATGTGCGCGATCGCCGCCTTGCCGCCCTTCACGAACCAGACCTCGTCCTGCGTACCGGACTTCAGCGCGGCCCCGGGCAACTTCAAGACGCGCGCCTCGCCGGGCGCCGTCACGTGCGCACGCACGAACACGCCGGCGAGGAGCGGCGCGGAGGGGTCATTCGGAAGCTCGGCGAAGATGGGCACGCGGCGCGTCTGCGCGTCGACCGAGGGAAACACCACGGTGACCTTGCCCTCGAGCTTCTTCTCGCCGTCGAGGGTCACGACCGAGCCGAGCGGCACGTTCGCCACGTCGGAGGGGTGCACCGAAGACGACAGCCTGAGCGCCGAGGTGTCCTGGACGCGGAAGAGCGGCATGCCGGGCATCACCACGGCGCCGGGGGCCGACGGGGCCTGGACGACCGTCCCTGCGAAGGGCGAGGTGAGACGCGTGTTGGAGACGAGGACGCCGGCCCCTGCAGCCTGGGCCTTCGCGGTCTCGAGGCGGACGCGCGCCCCGTCGAGCTGCTGCTCCGCTGCGCGGAACTCGGTCTTCGAGATCGCCGCCTCGTCGAACAGGCGCTTCGTTCGCGCGACGTTCTCTTCATGGATCGACACCTCGAGCTCCGCCCCCTTCACCATCGCGAAGGCGGTCGCCGCCTGCGCGGAGGCATCGACCGGATCGAGCGTGGCGAGCACCTGCCCCTGCGCGACGCGGTCGCCGAGCCTCACGTCGACGGTGCCGAGCCGCCCGGGCTGCTTGAAGCCGAGCGACGACTCCTTGATCGGCGTCACTTCGCCGGTGAGCTTCACCGTCGGCTGCCAGGTGCCTGGGGCGGGCCGGATCACCTTCACCTCGCGTGGTCCCGAGGTTGCCGCGACTTGCTCCGCGTTGGCGGCGATGATCGCCGCCTTCTCAGCCTTGGCCTCCGCGAAGCGCTTGCCGAGCGCCCCGAAGAGGACGACGCCCATCGCGCCGACCACGAGGAGCCCGGTCCGTCCGCCGCTCCGCCCTGTCTGTCCTTGCGTCTCGCTCATCTCAACCCTTGCTCCGTCGCGACGGGCGTGAGCCCGCCCTTCGCTCCGACACCAGCCTGCTCGAAGCGCCGACCTTCGCGCGCGGGCGACTCGCCTGCCCTCGGGCTCGCGCGGCGCCGCGGGCGTTTCCGCCGCCGAGGCCGTGGAGCACCACGTCGAGGACGAGCCCGACCCGATCGACGAACCGACCCGGCGGACGCTCGGCCATCCACTGCGCGTGAAACGCCTGGATGACCGCCATGTAGATCATCGCAGCGTCGCGCGCCTCGAGCTTCCCGATCCGCACCCCCCCGGCCGCCTCCGCGAACCATGCCGTGAGCAGCCCCATCAGGCGTCGATAGCCTTCGGGCTCCGGTCGCAGCGCCCCGGTCCCCGCCGTGGAGTCGCTCTCCGGCGTGACCTGCGCGGACATCAACACTCGGAAGGTGTCGGTGCGAACGTCGGCGAGCGCGAACTGCCTCCGCATGAGGGCCTCGAGCCTCCGGGCGAACCCCCTCGGCCCTGGCTCAGGCTCGACGAGCGTCGCGATGATCTCCTCGAAGGTGCGACCAAGCAGCGCCTCGAAGAGCTGCTCCTTACCCTCGAAGTAGTTGTAGAAAGCCGGCGCCGTGTACCCCGCCTCGGCTGCGATTTCCTTCATCGTCGCGGCCGCGTAGCCCTTCCGAGCGAACACCGCCGTCGCCGCGTCGAGCATCGAGTCTCGGACGGCATTCGCGATCTCGGGGGCGCGGGCTCGCTTGGGCATTCGCCACGACCAGTCGGTGAACGGGCGTTAACCTTCACGGCCGTTCAATCTCGGTCAAGTCGAAATGGATTCCTCGACCGGCGACGTAGCGGCACCTGAGGGTCGGTGACGCCCGCGCCAACTCGTGCGAAGGGAGGCCCCATGTCTGATCCCGTCATTCCCGTCGTCGATCTCGCCGATGTGTCCTCGAACGATCCCGCCGCGCAGGCCCGCGCGAGCGCCGCACTTCGCGAGGGCTTCGGGACCTACGGGCTCGTTTACGTGAAGGGACACGACGTCGATCGCGCCGCGCTGCGGCCGTTCTACGACGCCTTCCGCACGTTCGTCGCGCGCTCAGAGGACGAGAAGCGCCAGTGCTTGCGCGCCGACGACTGGTACCAGCGCGGCTGGACGCCGGCGAACACCGAGAAGGCGGTCGCCGCCGGGGGACAGCCAGACTTCAAGGAGTGCTACTTCGCTGCGCCCTGCCCGCGCGACGCGTCGAACGCTTCTCAATACCCCGAACTCTACCCCGAGAACGTGTGGCCGGAGCCTCCCGTCCCGGGCTTTCGCGAGGGTTACCTCGGGCTCGGGAGCGCGCTCCATGAGGCGGGCGTCAAGCTCCTCGTCGCGGCGGCGCGCGCCCTCGGCCTCGCCGACGATACCTTCACGCGCAAGATCGAGGGCGGCGCTCACGTCACCCGAGTGCTCGACTACCTGCCGCTCGACGCCGCACGAATCGAAGCGGGCGTCCTCTGGGGTGAAGAGCACACCGACTTCAACCTGCTCACGCTGCTCCCCGGCGGTCAGTTCTACAGCCCTGCGGGCGAGCCCTCCGCGCGCCCCGACGATCGAAGCGGGCTCTACCTTCGCACGCGCGCGACGGCCGAGAACCCGCGGGGGGTTCGCGTTCGCGGCTCGGTGCCCGAGGGGTGCCTGGTCGCGCAGGTCGGGCAACAGCTCGAGATCCTGTCGGGCGGGCGCTTCCTCGCGACGCCCCACGAGATCACCGCGTGCGGCGTCCCCGGCTGGTCGCGCCTCTCGAGCGCGCACTTCGTGCACCTCGCGCCGAACGAGCTCCTCTTCCCGCTCGAGCCGTTCCGGGACGCGAGCGCGACCGCCGCCTACGCCCCGCCGGTGCTCGCGGGCACCTACGACATCAAGACGCTCGTCGACATCGGCCTCGCACCGCGCGCCGCGCTCGACAAGCTCGGCTACCGTCACTACGACCGCCTCGACTCGATCAAGGCGGCCGAGCGGCGCTGAACGACCGAGGGTACGAGTCCGTGCTAAAGAGGCGCCGCCATGACGTCGACCGATCCCCGCCTCGCCCAAGAAGTCGCGCGCCGGAAGACGTTCGCCATCATCTCGCACCCCGACGCGGGTAAGACCACGCTGACCGAGAAGCTGCTCCTCTACGGAGGCGTCATCCAGCTCGCGGGCGCCGTGAAGGCGAAGCGCGGACGCGCCGCGGCCGTCAGCGACTGGATGGAGATGGAGCGCGAGCGCGGCATCTCGATCACGACGAGCGTCATGCAGTTCCCCTATCGGGGTTACTCGATGAACCTGCTCGACACGCCGGGCCACGCGGACTTCAGCGAGGACACCTACCGCACCCTGCACGCGGTCGACGGCGCGGTGATGCTGCTCGACTCCGCGAAAGGCGTCGAGGCGCAGACGAAGAAGCTCTTCCGCGTCTGCAAGCAGCGCTCGATCCCCATCTTCACCTTCGTCAACAAGATGGACCGCCCGGGCCGCGACGCCTTCGAGCTCGTCGGGGAGGTCGAGAGCGTCCTCGGGATCGGCGTCTACCCGGTGACCTGGCCGATCTTTCGCGGCGGGACCTTCCGCGGCGTCTACCACCGCGTCGAGAAGCGCGTGTACCTCTTTGATCCCGCCCGTGCAGGCTCGAGCGCGACGCTCGGCTCCGAGGTCGCACCCGTGACGGTGACCGGCCTTGGCGACCCGCGGCTACGGGAGGAGCTCGACGACGACGGCTACCAGCAGTTGTGCGACGAGGCCGAGCTCCTCGAGGCCGCCGGTGACGAGTTCGATCACGAGCGCTTCGCGCGCGGCGAGGTCTCGCCGATGTTCTTCGGGAGCGCGATCAACAACTTTGGACTCGAGGCGTTCCTCGAAGCGTTCTGCAAGCTGATGCCGTCGCCCTCGCCTCGCACGACGAGCGAAGGGCCGATCCCCGCCGACGACTCGCGCTTCAGCGCGTTCGTATTCAAGATCCAGGCGAACATGGATCGCGCACACCGCGATCGCGTGGCCTTCGTCCGCATCTGCTCGGGGAAGTTCTCCCGCGGCATGAAGGTCCGGCACGTACGCACCGGACGCGACGTGCGGCTCGCCAACCCGACGCAGTTCCTCGCCCAGGAGCGCAGCATCGTCGACGAGGCCTTCGCCGGCGACGTCATGGGGATCCACGATCCGGGCGTCTTCGAGATCGGCGACACGCTGACCGACGGGGCGACCTTCACCTTCGAGGGGATCCCGAGCTTCGCGCCCGAGTACTTCTCGCGGCTCGAGATGCTCGACCCAATGCGGCGGAAGCAGCTGTCGAAGGGCATCGAGCAGCTCGCTCAAGAAGGCACCATCCAGCTCTACCGCCCGCCCGCGGGCCGCGCCGGCGACGTCGTGCTCGGCGCGGTCGGCCAGCTGCAGCTCGAGGTCGTCAAGTACCGGCTGAAGTCGGAGTACGACGTCGAGGCACAGCTCGCAGGCGTCGCGTGCACGTTCGCGCGCTGGGTGACGCGCGAGGACGGCAGCGAGGTCGACCTCGAAGAGCTGCGCCAGGCGCGCGTCGGCATGGTCGTGGTCGACGTGCGCGACCGCCCGGTGATCCTATTCGAGGGCGACTGGCAGCTCCGCTCGGCCGCCAAATACCTCCCCGCACACTACGTGCTGTCCGAGACCGCGCACGGCGTCGTGATGCAGAAGTGAGCGAGGGAGCGGCGGCGGGCGCGGCTCACTTCGCCCTCGGGTCCTCGGTCCACTCCGGCAGCGTCGCGAGCTCGGCCTTCACGGCGCTCGAGAGCGGCAACCCCCACGCCGTAAAGAACGGCCCGAGGTCATGCCCCACGGCCTTACCGAAGCGCAGACAAAACTCGTCAATGCGCTCGGCGTCGTCCTTGGGCGCGTCGGCGAGCGAGAGCGTCTGATACTCCGCGAAGACGGCCTTGAAGGGCCCCCAGCCGAAGCCCTCCTGCAGCTCGAGGTAGGTCTCGAGCGCCGTCCACACCTGCCAGTCCTCGAGCTTCGCGCCGGCGGCTAGGTAAGCGGCGGTGCGCTTGGCGCGCTCCTCGGCGACGAGCGCGGGATGCGCGGCCGCACGCGGCACCCCGAACACCTCCTCCGAGACGTAGACGGACCACAGGTTGACGCTCGACTCGATCGTCCCGGGGAGGACCCAGTCGCCCCACTGATGGTTGTGCCCGATCTCGTGGAATGGTCCCCACGAACCGGCGGCCTCGATGGCCGCCGTATCGAGCACCATCGGCCCGCCGTCGAGGTGAGCCATGATGGGGTAGCCCGAGTGCATGTAGCCCGCTCCGATCTGTCGATCGACGACGAAGCGCTCGGCGCGAGGGCGAGCATGAGGGATCGCCGCGAGATCGGCGGAGGCGTCGAGCACATCGTCCCAGAGCGCGAGGACCGGCGTGGGGTCGACGAGCGAGCGCACGAGCTCCGACGGTAGCGTCACGACGAAGCGGTCGGACTCGAGCTCGGCCCACGGCGCCGGGGCGTCCCTGAGCGCCGTCCACTCGGCGGCGGTGGTCTTGCCCGCGACGAAGCGCGGCGCCGCGACGGCGCCGTCGATGGTGACCGAAACCAGACCGAGCTCGGTCCCAGCCGGGACGGTGATGTAGATCAATCCGCCAAAGGCGCTCGCGATCTCGGTCTCGGGCGCGTCGAGGCGGTCGACGCGGTCGATCGCGGGGAAGCGACGCCAGGACTCGGTGTGCCAGAGCTCGTCGGAGTGCGCGCCGATGCGAACGCCGAGCCCCTTGTTCGCCTTCGCGGCGTCGAGCTTCACCCGAACGACGGAGCCTGGCCTCGC